>OHTT01000457.1_pt1 | contig 17095 bp, 9 predicted proteins | sample 1579001 | NCBI WGS metagenome assembly OHTT01 (sample SAMEA3879606, study PRJEB24766) | human gut metagenome | biome: human-associated habitat; feature: feces | place: USA | collected 1985/1987
GGGTTCGAGACGGTGAGGGTGTGGTGAAGGGTCTTTCCGTCCAGCCGGAAGGTGCTGGTGAGCAGGAAGTCGAAGGGGAACTTTTCCGCCTTCATGGCCTCATCCGGGCGCAGCTCCAGCCGGATGGTGTCGCCCTCCGCTTTCAGCAGGGTGTGCTCCACGTCCCGGGCAAAACCGTGCTGGCCGCCCTTGTAGGTCTTGCCGCCATGGGTGAAGCTGCCGTCCTTGAGCTTGCCCGTCCACGGGAAGAGGATGGGCGCGTGGCGCTCCCAGACCGCCGGGTCGGCCTGCCAGAGCAGCTCCTCCCCCGCCGCGTTCTTCAGGCTGACGGCCTCGGCACCGTGCGTGTCCACCGTAAGGCTCAGAAATTCGTTTTGAATGGTCGCCTGCATTTGTCTGCACTCCTTTTTTTGTGTGTTTTGCTGATTCCAGTATACTCTCCCCGCCCCGAAAAGCCAAGAGGATTCACCCATTCTCTCACGGCGGAATAGGCTGTACCGAGCCTTATCTTGATTTCAAGCAAAGGAGAGTTTTTGTATGGCTACCGGAATTCTGCGCATTCAGGCCTTTGCGGCCCGTCAGTCCAGCCCTGTCGAGGGTGTGACCGTCACCGTCAGCGGCAACGGCTTTACCGCCACCCGCCTGACCGACGCCGAAGGCAACGCCGACGATGTCACCCTTACCACCCCCGCCTGTGCTCTCTCGCTGGACGAGAACAACACCACGCAGCCCCCCTACGCGGTCTGTGACCTCGTGGCCTCCAAGACCGGCTACCGCACCGTCCGCATCCAAGGCGTGCAGGTCTTTCCCGGCCAGGTGACGCTAGCCCAGCCCGAGATGATACCCGACACGGAAGAGATGCGGGACACCCCCAACGTTCCCATCGTCATCCCGCCCCACAGCCTCTTCACCGGCGACGGCGGCAGCGGCCCGAACCCGTTCATCGCCTGTGTGCCGCGGGTGCTGGACCGGGTCATCATCCCGAAGAATATCACCGTCCACCTCGGCAGGCCCGCCGCCTCGGCCCGGAACGTCACCGTCTCGTTCCGCAGGTATATCGCCAACGTGGCGTCCAGTGAGGTGTATCCGACCTGGGCTGACGAAAACAGCCCAGCGGGGAAATCGAACTGCCTGCCGACTCAGAAATTCCATTCGATCGTGATTTTTTGTTCTCCCGTAAGCGTATCCTTTGGGCTGACGATGACCCGATGGACCAGCAGTACAACAAGTTCGCGGGTCAGCTGCGAAACCTGTGCCAGTTCACGGACACGCTGCCTCTGCGTCTGGACTCCACCGGTCTCTTCCTGCCGTTGTTCCAGTTCCGTTTCCAATGTATCGATCCGGGTCTCTGCCTTTTTCACTTCTTCCAGAAAGGTCTGGTTCATTTCAGAAAACTGGACGGCATCGATCAAGCCTGACACCTTATCCAGATACAGCTCCTGCATAGCCTTGCGCCGCCGGGCTGCTTCGCTCTTCAACCGTTTCAGCTCGTCACGTCTGGCCTGCTCTCGCTGCCGGATGGGGTCATCCTGTTCTGGAAGGGTAACTTTTTCAGGGTCAAAATAGACTGCCGCATACGCCCGGATACGTTCCAGTACCGCATTCTCCAAGGCATCCATATCGGTACAGGTCTTGTTGCCGCACACTTCCGGTGCGCGCTGGTGCATCCGGCAGCGAACATAGCGTCTTTGGGTCCCATCCGCTCTCGGCTGACGGCCAGTCTGCTCCATGCAGCTGCCACAGCATCCACAAACCACCTTTTTTGCCAGCGGATGGATCGTTCCCTTCTCGCCGCTCCGGGTGCGTTCCTGCATCATCCTCTGGACCGTTTCAAACATTTCCCGCTCAATGATCGCTTCATGCGTATTTTCTACAACGATCCACTGCGATTTTGGCATCCAAATCGTCTTTTCAGACTTGTAACTTATCTTTTTATGCTTTCCCTGCACCATATTTCCCATATAAAGCTGATCATGCAGTATTTGATATACGGTGGGACTGCTCCAAAGAGCCGCATTTGTATTCTTTAATGCAATGCGGTAATGGATGCCATGCAGCTGCTTATAGGCCGTCGGACTTGGAATTTTTTCGTCATTCAGGATGCGTGCGATCCTGTGTGCGCCGATCCCGTTAAGAGCCATGGAGAAGATCCGTCTTACCACCTCGGCCGCTTCCGGGTCGATGATGAGTTTTCCTTTTGCATTTGGGTCTTTGCAGTATCCATACCGTGCAAAAGAGCCGATGAACAGCCCCTCTTTCCGCTTGTGGTCAAGCACCGAGCGGACATTGGTGGACAGATCTTCCAGATACCACTCGTTGATCAGGCCGTTGATCTGGCGGGATTTTTTGTTCGCGGTATCGTTGGTATCTACATGGTCTACCACCGCAATGAAGCGGATGCCCCACTCCATGAACTTTCCGTGCAGATACTTTTCCACGAGCTCCATGTCACGGGTGAAACGGGATTGTGTTTTGGCCAGTACCACATCAAACCGATGTTCGCTTGCGGCTTGCAGCATCGAATTGAATGCCGGGCGGTTCCGGTCGATGCCGGAATAGTCCTCATCCGAATAAATCTGGTAAATATCAAATCCGTTCTCCAGGGCATACTGGAGCAGCATCGACTTTTGATTCTGAATGCTCTCCGATTCACCGATTTTATCTTCATCTTCTTTGCTCAGGCGGCAATAAATTGCTGCTTTCATGATCTGCCCCCTTCTTTTTGTACACGAGCATCCATCCGCAGCATAACGCATCCCTCCTTCCAATTCAGGGATGCCGCATCAGGCGCAGGAGCTTGGAGGAATGGCATTGAGCAATCCATCGATGATATATCGCTCAAATTCCTTTTGAAACCGTTCTTTGCGCTGTTCGTTGTTGTCCGAGCGAAATTTTTCGTGCAGAATAAAAGGAGTTTTTTTCATCGAATCCCCCTTTTCGGTCCATCTGGTCGTGATATGGGTCACTTCAGTCTATTTCCAGTCAGCGAAATTCAGAACTTTCCATATTTTTCATGCAAAATATGGCAAGACGTTCAAAATCAACTTGAAACGCCTTTGCCGCAATGGTACAATTATACTGTCATTTTATGGAAACTCGGCGCAAAGCCCCGTGCGGACAGGCCGCAAGCGTCGGAGTTCCTGTGGGATGTGTAAGAACAGCTAAGGCAGCACTGCGCTACTGCACCTGCGCAGTATTGCTTTCCGAAAATGTGAGAAAGTATATTTATATGATGAAAAAGATCTCCCGCCGCTCGTTTTTGCAGGTCTGCGGCATTACTGCGGCAGCGGCAGCACTGACCGCCTGCGGCGGCACTAAGACTGAAACGGCTAAAAAAGACGATGCTCACGAAGCCATCACCTTTATGGCACCTTATAAGGAGATAGAAGCCTTTATTGAGCAGGTACACAGCGTTTACCCGGAAGTGAACATCGAGGTCGTGCCCTACAGCGGCGATAACACCACCACCTGTCTGGAGAATATGTTTGCGGCGGGCGACCTGCCGGACGTCTGCACCTTGACCTACTACGACCCCCGGAGCGATCTGGTCTCCGACAAACTGCTTGACCTTTCCGGCTACGATTTTACGGATAACTATGTGGAGTCCCGTCTGCAGGACGTGTTCGACAACGGTGCCATCTACCTGCTGCCCTCGACCTACAACTGCTACGGCATCACCTACAACAAGACCCTGCTGAAGAAATACGGCTGGGAGCTGCCCAATTCTTTCACGGAGCTGGAAGAACTGGCTGCAAAGGCAAAGGAAGCCGGGGTCGATCTCTGTCTGCCGCAGATCCAGTATCCGGGCTACGGTTTCCAGTACCTGTGCAACATTGCGGAAGCCGATTTCCTCGGCACACTGGACGGCAGGCTGTGGCAGCGGGATTATCTGTCCGGTAAGGCAAATGTCAGCAATACCCCCGGCATGATGCATGCGATGGCCTATGTCCAGAAGTGGAAGGACATCGGGATGCTGAACGACTCCGGCGACGCTCTTGACGACAATGTGACCCGGCAGAGGATGGTCGAGGGGAACACCCTGTTTCTGCTCGGAAACACCAACGGCATCGTGGAGGCAGACGGCAACGCCGATAAATTCGGCCTAATGCCGTTTCTCTCGGAGGACGGCACCCAGAACGTTTTTGTGCTGAATGTGAACCGCTTCTACGGTCTGAATAAAAAGCTGGAGCAGGACCCCCAGAAGCTGGAAGATGCGCTCAAGGTGATGCGTGTGCTTTCCACCGTTGCAGGCACCAGCGCTCTGCAGCCCGCAACGGCGCTGAAAAGCAGCCTGCTGCCCTTCAAGGACGCAAAAGCGGACGGCACCTACTATGCCGACATCGCCGATGCCCTGAACGTGGGCAACACCGCGCCCTTTATCTACTCCGGCTGGGAAAACACCGTCGTGACCACCGGCCTTAAAATGCTGGACTTCATGAAGGGCAATGCTGCCATGGAGGATGTCATCCGTCAGCTGGACGAGGATCAGGACAGTGTGGTGAACAACACCCCGGATGTCATCACTACCGTTACGGAGGAGCTTTCGCAGGAGGACTGCGCCATGCTGGTGGGGCGCTGCTTTGCACAGGCTACCGGCAGCGACCTTGCGCTGGTCTCGCTGAGCACATGGATCCCCGGCAACCCCACCGAGCAGAACCACCACGGCGTAGCGGCCAAGCTGTACGCCAAGGATATTACGGATTACGACCTTTCGGTCATCCTGCCCACCGGCTGGAACCGCACCATCCAGACCGTTTCCCTGACCGGGCAGCAGATCAGCGGCCTGCTTGCTTCTGGTTACGATGCCTACGGCAACGGCAAGGGCTACCCCTATGTGCTGGTAAGCCCGGTGCAGCCGGAGGCGGGCAAGACCTATCAGGTGGCCATCTGCGGTGTGAGCGACCAGCTGGCTGCGGAGACCACGGTGACAGACAGCGGCGTGGTGGGCATGGATGCCGCAAAAGCCTTCTTTGGCGCATACACCACCATCAGCCGGGCAGATACCGCATGGAGCTGAATAGAACAGACAGGAGATACTGGATGTGAACAACAGAATCTATAAAAGGCTGTTTGGCGGCTTCGGCTTTGTCATCATCGTGTCGCTCCTGACCCTTTTTGTCATGAGCCAGACCTACATCCAGAACCTTGTCTACCATGAGCGGCTGAGCCAGATGGAGGAAGTTACCCACCAGATGTTCCGCAGTCTGGAGGATGTCATCGACACCCACTGGGACGAGGTGGATGTGCAGTGTAATTATTTGTACAACAGCCCGCTGGAGACCGATACCGATCTCTACCGCTATCTGAAAAAGCTGTCGGAGCTTTCCAATTACCATGAAAAACAGATCGAACTGATAGCCGTGGATACTGCCGGACATTATTATACCGAGTATGGCCGCATGGGGCTGCTGCGAGGAATGAACTATCTGGAAAGCGCACCGGAGCGGGTCAACTATGTTTCCAACTCGCTGACCAAGGACGACTCCCGGATGGTGTTTCTGGAACAGCTCTCCACCCCCATCACACTGCAAAGCGGAGAGAAAGCGATCACCCTGCGCTACTTTGGCATCTCCCAGAGCATGACCCAGCTGAACGATTATTTCCGCTGTGACGCCTACGAAAACAACAACAGCGTCTATGTGCTGGATAACGATGGCTTCAAGCTGTTCAACGCCAATGACACCGAGCTGCTGAAGGGACACAACGTATACACCGTCCTCTCCCGGATGTCCTATCTCCACGGCTCTTCCTTTGCGGGGGCAAAGGAGCGGCTTGCCCGCACAGGCGCCTGCTATTCCAACGCCGTGCTGGATGGGACTGAGTATTTCTACGCCCTGAAGCAGATGGAAAACGCCCAGTGGACACTGGCGTTCCTTGTTCCGGCAGAATATGTGGCCGTGAATACGCAGAAGCTGGTCAACATCGTCATGGTCATCATCATCGTCATTGCGATGGTGTTCTCGGTCATAACAGTTTTCGTCGGCTGGTTTCTCCTGCGGCAAAAGCAGCAGCAGGAGCTGCGGGCTGAAAAAGAAGCGAACCTCCGTCTGGAACAATACAACATCCATCTGACACAGGTAAACGATGAGCTGCGGCAGGCGCAGGATGCTGCCGCAGAGGCGTTACAGTCCGCAGAGCGCGCCAGCAAGGCCAAGACGGACTTCCTCTCCAACATGAGCCACGACATCCGTACCCCCATGAACGCCATCATCGGCATTACCACCCTGATGAAAAACGAGCTGCACCAGCCGGAAAAGCTGGCCGAGCATCTGGGCAAGCTGGAAACTTCCGGCCGGCTGCTGCTGGGCATCATCAATGATATTCTGGATATGAGCCGCATCGAGAGCGGCAAGACCACCCTGAATGTGGAAAAAATGAACCTGCCCCAGCAGGTCAGCCAGCTGGACAGCATCATCCGTCAGCAGGCAGGCCAGCGCTGCCAGACCTTTACGGTAAACACCCATCTGCAGCACGAAAACGTACTGGCAGACCCCAACCGCCTGAATCAGGTGCTGATGAACATCCTCTCCAACGCGGTCAAATATACGCCCAGGGGCGGGCATATCCGGTTGGAGGTGGAAGAGCTGCCCCGGAACGAGCACTTTGCCCGGTACCGCTTTGTGGTGCAGGATGACGGCATCGGCATGAGCGAGGAGTTCCAAAAGACCCTTTTTGACCCCTTTACCCGCGAGGAAAAATCCGGCACCAACAAAGTGCAGGGCACCGGCCTTGGCATGGCCATCACCAAGAGCATCGTAGACCTGATGGGCGGTTCCATCAGCGTGGAGAGCGCCCCCGGCAGGGGTACCCGCTTTGAGGTCGTGCTGGAATTTCCCATTGATACGGAATCGGATCATGCGCAGAAGGTGCAGGCTCTGCCGGAGGAAGCAGAAAAAACTTCTCCTCTGTCCGGCATGAAGTTCCTCTGCGCCGAGGATAACGCCATCAACGCCGAAATTCTGCAAATGCTGCTGGAGTCCAAGGGCGCAAGCTGCACCGTCTGCTCCAACGGTCAGGAGATCGTGGATGCCTTTGCCAGCGTCAAGCCCGGCGAGTACGACATGATTTTGATGGACGTGCAGATGCCGGTGATGGACGGCCTGGAGGCCACCCGCCGCATCCGCAATGGCGAAAATCTGCTGGGCAGGATCATCCCCATCCTTGCCATGACCGCCAACGCCTTCCTTGAGGATATGCAAAAGAGCAAGGAAGCCGGCATGGATGAACATCTCTCCAAACCCGTGGACATTGCAGCACTGGAACAGACGGTGAAACGCTTCCGCGTTACCCCTCCCCATTAAAAAATAGCGGAAAAGCACGGTTTCGCAGATGACCGACACCCACGACCTGGCATGGCCGCCCATTTGCGGCCCATCTCTTTTTTGTGAGAGAGCGATCATGATGAATCAAAGTTTTGGATGGTATTGCGTATGGAACAACAGTCAAATAAAATCCAGCCTGTGTTGCTATCGGCACTTGCCCAATTGAGCGCCTGCCTGATCGTCTGGAATTTTCATATCCCAAATCCAAATATCCTGCTTTTTGTTGTTCTTTCTGCCGTGCTCGTGAAATGCGGCTATGCAGCAGGAATCGTAAGCGGCCTCATTGCATTCCTGTACTCCGCGTTTTTCTTTTCTACCGACCACAGCTTTTTTCTTTACACCTCTTTGAACCTTCAAAAGCTCATCGTGATCGGCCTTGGCATCGCTGCGAACATTCTGCTGATCGGTCGCCTGCAATGGCAGCTCGAGCGCTCCAGCATGGAAAAGATGCAGGCCGAAGCCGAGGAAAAGCTTCAAGAAACAACAGAGAGCTACCGTGCAAAACTTTACCACGATGTCTTGACTGGCACATACAACCGCCGCTACTATGAGGATATCGCATCCCGTATCGTCGGCCCCGCAGGCATCGCGCTGATGGATGTGGACGATTTCAAGATCTGCAACGACACCTATGGACATTACGCCGGAGATATGGCACTGAAAACGGTGGCAAACGCTATCCAGTCCTGCATCCGGAAGTCGGACCTGCTCATCCGCTACGGCGGGGATGAGTTTTTATTGGTTCTGTCCGGCATTCCGAGCGACATCCTGCAAGCCAAGCTGGAGCAGATCAGAGCCGCCGTGCAGCAGGCTGCTGTACCCGGTTATTCGCATTTTCGCCTCTCACTGAGCATCGGCGGAACGATGCAGGCCATCACCGACCCGATGGAGAATGCGGTTCGCCGGGCGGATCGGCTGATGTATCAGGCAAAGTGCCGCAAGAATGCCGTCATGGTGGAGGTTCCGGGGCATGACATGGCGGGTTTGGAAAAGCTTTTGCAGAACAAGTCACAGATCTTACTTGTGGATGACTCCGCAATGAACCGCATGATGCTGACAGAGATCCTGAGGGATAGTTACCATGTCCTGGAAGCAGAAAACGGACGGGAATGCATGGAAAAATTGCAGGCAGAGGCCGGAAACATTGCACTGGTGCTGCTGGACATCAATATGCCCGTTATGGACGGCTTTGAAGTGCTGAAAGCCATGAATGCCAGCCACACCATCGAGGATATCCCGGTCATTATGATCTCCAGCGAGGACTCCGATGCGACGATCCGGCGTTCCTATGAGCTGGGCGCAAGTGATTATGTCAATCGCCCCTTCGATGCTCGTATCGTGTACCGCCGTGTGACCAACACCATCAAGCTGTACGCCAAGCAGCGGCGGCTGGTGCAGATGGTCTCTGAGCAGATCCGCGCCCGTGAGAATAATACGGATATGCTGGTGGGTGTACTGAGCCATATCGTAGAATTCCGCAACGGCGAAAGCGGCGCCCATGTGCGGCACATCCGTATCATCACCGAGCTGCTGCTCCGCCGTCTGTTGGAGAGCAGCAGCAGATCCTCTATCACTGCGGAACAGCAGGATATGATCCCGCTGGCTTCTGCCCTGCACGACATCGGAAAAATCGGCATTGACGAAAAGATCCTCAACAAGCCCGGCAAACTGACCCCGGAGGAATTCGAGGTCATGAAGACCCACAGCATTCTGGGAGCCAAGATGCTGCATGATCTGGATAATTTTGCAGAGCAGCCACTGCTGCAAACGGCCTACGAGATCACCCGCTGGCACCACGAACGCTGGGATGGGCGCGGCTACCCGGATGGGCTGAAGGGCGATGAGATCCCCATCGGCGCACAACTGGTCTCGCTGGCTGATGTGTACGATGCACTGACCAGCGAACGCTGCTACAAAAAAGCCTTCTCCCACGAAAAAGCCGTGCAGATGATCCTGAACGGCGAGTGCGGAGCGTTCAACCCGCTGCTGCTGCAGTGCCTGACGGATATTCAGGCTGACCTGAAAGAAGAATTACAGCAGCACAACTGAGCAATGGATGCAATAAAACAGGAGAACAAAAAGCCCAAATGAAACATAGAATCTCACGCCGTGCATTTCTGCGCGGCTGCACGCTGCTGGCGGCCTCTGCTGCCGTCGGCAGTCTGACTTCCTGCGGCGGAACGAACGCGAAGGACAGCAGTCTTCCGCAGCTCATTGTGGGAAGCGATACCTATCCACCCTATATTTATCTGAACAATGACGGCGTTCCCGCCGGGATCGACGTGGAGATCGCCACCGAAGCCTTCCGCCGCATGGGATATGCTGCCCGGTTTGAACCGATCGATTGGGAGCAAAAAACAGATCTGGTGGAAAGCGGCACCATCGACTGCATCTGGGGCTGTTTTTCCATGGATGGGCGCGAGGAGGTATACCGCTGGGCGGGACCCTACATGGTGAGCCGTCAGGTGGCTGCGGTGGATGCCGACAGCAGCATCCGGACACTCGGCGACCTTGCCGGAAAGACCATCGCCGTGCAGAGCACCGGCAAGCCGGAGGAGATCTTTCTCAGCGGCTCCGACCCGCGCATCCCGCAGACCGTCGAGGTGTTCAGCACCGAAGACCGCAGCGTGCAGTATGCGATGCTGGCCTGCGGCTATGTGGATGCCATCGCTGCCCATGAGACGGCCATCCTGCAATACATGAAGGACAATTCCGTGGAGTTCCGCATCCTCGAAGAACCGCTGCTGGTCACCGGGCTGGGCATCGCCTTTGCCAAAAACGACAGCCGCGGGCTGGACATCCAGCTGAACGCTGTTCTTGCGCAGATGCGCACAGACGGCACACTGGAGCAGATCCTTGGCAAGTATCTTGAACATCCTTCGCAGTATCTGGAGGTGGACACCATTGGCATGTAAAAACAGAACTATCTCAGATACATGGAGATGGGGGCTCTATCTGGTCATCGGCGTGCTTTTTATGGCCGGCGTCGTTTTTTTCTCGAGTTGGCAGGCACTGCGTGCAACGGAGGCTCGTTTCTGCCAAATCCTTGATTTTGTCAAATCCCAGTCCACCAGCTTTGAAAAGCACAACGATACGGTCGTGGCCAAAGCGCTCCGCCGCACGGCGGTATCGGTGCATCAGCTGGCACAGGACCCTGCGCTCGACCTTTCCGACCCGCAGTGCCTGAGCAGGCAGGCAGAGCTGCTCTGGCTCACAGGTATTTCGGTTCTGGCCCCGGACGGTACGCTCCTGTGCGAATCCACAACCAACGGCATCGGCTATGCCCGGTTTGGAGAACCGCTCAAGAATGATGCCGTTCTGGACGTTTTCTCTTACCCGCAAAAAACCTATCTGAAGCGGATCCTGCTGGAGGATGGGTCTGCCGTGGATGTTGCGGCACACCGGGCAGAAAGCAAAGAGGTCATCCTGCTTGCCTACCGCTATACCCCGGCAGAATTTGTAGAGGGAACGGCTTTGTCCATCCAGAGCGTACTGGACGGCTACTCGGTTGAGACCAGCGGCACATTGTTCATCGTGCAGAACAATCAGGTCATTGCCTCCAACCGCCCGGAGCTCATCGGGCAGGATGCTGCGGACAGTCTGCCGGTGCGGGAGATCCGCAAAGCCGGGGCTGCCGAAACGCTGACCCATACCCACGATTGGAACGGCGCCGGCTGCTATGTTGGAATGTACTGCCACGGAAGGTCTTTCGATCTCTACGCGTATACGGATGAAAGATCCGTCTTCCGTGAATCGTTTCCGTTGATTTTGATGGCGCTGGCCGGTTACATCCTGCTTGTAATGGTCCTTCGGGTGCTGCGCAGACGCTCCGTGCAGGAGATGGAGCAGCAGAAGAAAGAGCAGGAGAAGAAGTATCAGGCTCAGCTGGAGGAACAGAACCGCAAACTGGAGATCGCACTCCAGCACGAGGGTGCGGCAAACCGTGCCAAGCGGGAGTTCCTGTTCAATATGAGCCACGATATCCGCACCCCCATGAACGCCATCATCGGCTTCACCTCGCTGGCTGCGACCCATATTGATAATAAGGAGCAGGTGCTGGACTACCTGAAAAAGATCTCTACCTCCAGCCAGCATCTGCTTTCCCTCATCAATGATGTGCTGGATATGAGCCGCATCGAGAGCGGAAAAGTAAAAATTGAAGAAAAAGCGGTGCATCTGCCGGACCTCGTCCACGATGTGCGCTCCATCATCCAACCCGATGTTTCGGCAAAGCGGCTGTCGCTTTTCATCGATACCATGGACGTGGAGAACGAGGACATCATCACCGACCCGCTGCGGCTGAACCAGATCCTGCTGAACATTTTGTCCAACGCCATCAAGTTCACTCCCACAGGCGGTACCATCAGCATCCGCATCGCCCAGAAGAACGGTGCGCCCAAGGGCCGTGGCTGCTATGAGTTCCGCATCAAGGACAATGGCATTGGTATGAGCGAAGCGTTCCAGAAGCACATCTTTGAGGCGTTCAGCCGGGAGGAAAGCTCCACCGTCAGCGGCATTCAGGGTACCGGCCTGGGCATGTCCATCACCAAGAACATCGTGGATATGATGGGCGGCACCATCGCGATCGAAAGTGAACCGGGCAAGGGCAGCGAATTCATCGTAGATCTCTGCTTCGCACTCAGCGGACAAAGGGTGGAGCCCAAGCAGCTCCCGCAGTTGGAAGGGCTGCGCGCATTGGTAGCAGACGACGATACCTACACCTGCCTGAGCGTCAGCACCATGCTGTCCAAGATCGGGATGCGGCCGGAGTGGACGATCTCCGGCCGGGAAGCGGTGATTCGCACCCGGTACGCCATGGAGCAGGGCGACGAATTCAGCGTCTACATCATCGACTGGCTCATCCCCGATATGAACGGCATCGAGGTCGTGCGGCAGATCCGCAAGCTGATCGGGAAAAGCTGCCCTATCATCATTCTGACGGCCTACGATTGGACGGATATTGAAGAGGAAGCCCGCGCTGCCGGAGTGACCGCCTTCTGCGAAAAGCCGCTGTTCCTTTCCGAACTGCGCAGAGTGCTGGCAGAACCGTACGGTGCAGAGCCTGCCTGTAAGCCAGCGCAGCCAGATGCCTCCGAGCTCAAGGGAAAGAAGCTTTTGCTGGTGGAGGACAATGCCTTGAACCGCGAGCTCGCACTGGAGATCCTGAAGGAAGCGGGCTTTGCGGTAGACACTGCTGAGGATGGCGAGATCGCTGTCCAGAAGATGAAGCAGGCGGCCTCCGGGCAGTACGATTTGATCTTAATGGACATCCAGATGCCCAAGATGGACGGTTACGAGGCAACGCGGCAGATCCGCGCCCTGCCGGACGCTGCAAAGGCAGGCATCCCCATCTTTGCAATGACGGCAAACGCCTTTGAAGAAGACCGTCAGAATGCATTGAAGGCCGGTATGGACGGCCACATTGCAAAGCCGCTGGATATTCCGCATCTGCTGCAGGTCCTCGCAGATGTACTGAAATCATAACGGCTGCCAGCCGACAAAAACAAAAGCACCCGCAGCAGGCTTTGCAGAGGCTCTTGACCTCTGGAAGCGAATGCTGCGGGTGCTTTATTTATTTTCTGTCTGACAGGCGTTTGGCTCACAAAATTTTGTGCAGCTCCTGCACGAGGTCGCCGATCACGATGGGCTTGGACAAGAAGCCGTTCATGCCGCTTTCCAATGCGTTGCGGCGGTCCTCATCGAAGGCGTTGGCGGTCATGGCAAGGATCGGGAGCTTTGCCCGGGCAGGGTCATCCAGTGCGCGGATCTTCCGGGTGGCGGTGTAGCCGTCCATCACCGGCATCTGCACATCCATCAGCACCAGATCATAGCTGCCCGGCGCGGCAGTGCTCACCTTTTCCACCGCCACTTCACCGTTTTCCGCCGTATCGACCCGGAAGCCGTACTCGCGCAGGATCTCCTGTGCGATCTCGCGGTTCAGCTCGTTGTCCTCTACCAGCAGGATGTGTCTGTCCTTGAAGTCGGCGTTCTTTTCCGGCAGAAGCTCCTGCGACGCATCTGTCAGCTTCTGGCCGAGGGCGCTCATCAGGGTCTCGCGCAGGTCAGACATGAACATAGGCTTGGAGCAGAAGGCGGTCACACCGGCTGCCTTTGCCTCCACCTCAATATCCGACCAGTCGTAGGCCGTCAGGATGATGATGGGGGTATCGTCGTTCAGGCTGCGTATCTGGCGGGTGACCTCGATGCCGTTCATATCCGGCAGCCGCCAGTCGATGATATAGGCGTGGTAGACATCGCTCATCTCGATGGACTGCCGCGCGCGCAGCACCGCTTCCTTGCCGGAAAGGGTCCACTCCGCGCGCATTCCCACCTTGACCAGCATCTTTGTCACGCTGTCGCAGGTGTTGAAATCGTCGTCCACCACCAGAGCCTTCAGACCTTCCAGCTCGGTGATCTTTTCCACCGGGCGGTGCTCTGCCTGTGTGCTCCGGCAGCACTGGCAGCGGACGATGCTGCCGTGTCCGGCGGTGCGGTGACCATGGGCGGTGCCAACACCACCCTGATCCCGGTGGAAGAGGAAAACTGCCTGAGCTGGCTCTTCGGCTCCAAAGATAAAATTACACTGCCCTATCTGAACATCAAGGGCAAGGGCCTGCGCCGGAACGTGTCGCTGGACCTCGTGGACTGCCTGGTGGGCATCACCTACACCGAGCTTGGCTCCATCGGCAGCTATGTCAGTGCCAGCGCCGCGCAGGAGGCGTGGAAGGCCCAGGCCGTGGCCATCCACTCCTACCTCGAGTACCATAAGCAGTACGGCTCCTCGGTCAACGCCCTCATCTACACCCCCGTGGAGGACATCCCGTCCTCGGCCCGGTCGGCCATCCGCAAGGCGGTGGAGTCGGTGAAGGATGAGGTGCTGACCTACAACGGCAGCGTCATCGACGCCGTCTGGTCGGCCAGTGCGGGCTACAACACCCAGACCGGCGTCTACGGCACCTGCTCCAGCCTCGACGCCTGGGGCTCGGACGTGCCGTATCTCAAGAGCGTAGAAAGCCCCTATGAGCGCCAGTACCACGAGAAGATGCGCCGCGTCATCGGCAAGGATTATGACTATGTCGAGTACAACGACAGCCGCACCGGCGAGCCCTACCAGAGCGCCGACACCACCCACAAAGACCTCGGCGGCTTCGTCCAGTACAATACGCTGGTGTCCAATGGCCGCAGCTACCGCTATATCGGCCAGTTCGTGTCCTCCCGCTACTGCTTTGATTTCAGCACGGATGCAGCGGGTGTACCCTGTATGTACTACTACGGCTTCGGCCACGGCGTGGGCATGAGCCAGTGCGGCGCGGTGGGCTACGCCGCCGAGGAGGGGATGGGCTACCGCGACATCCTGAAGCACTACTACTCCGGCGTTTCCATCCGGACGGTGGGCAGCGGCACGAGCTCCGGCGGCGGTCTGTTCGGCTGGCTGCGCCGCCTGCTGGGCATGTAAAAAATCAAAAGGAATTGCGCAAAATACTTCTCAAATGAGACGTGATTTGGTATACTGTACACGCTTGTACACAAGAGACAGACGATTTCGCGTTTCACGCTCCAGAGCGGGAGCGATACGATAAAGAACAACAGGTGGAGAGAACGGAATGCAGTTGGAGAAGGAAAAGAAAGAAAAGCGGGAGCGGGAGCGCTGCCGCGCACTGGCGCAGCGCATCGCGGAGGAGGCAAACCCCGCCTCGGCGGCCCTGCTGGGAGAGCAGATGTCCCTGCTGACAGAAGCCCTGCACCGTGCAGGTGTGGAGGCAGAAGAGTGGACAGAGGGCTCTGCGGCAGAGCTTCTTGTGGTGGCAGACCCCGCGTGGGAAACGCTGCCCGAGACCCTGCCCGCCCGGGTGCTGCTGGTGAGCGATGAGAGCACCGTTATGGCGGGCTGGGCCGAGCAGCTGGCCCAGAGAGGGTATTTCCGCGATTTTGGCTGGCGCAGCAAGGGCCGCGCCCAGCCGTCGGCGCTGTTCTGTACCAGCCAGCCCACCCAGCTGAAGATGGTGCGGGGCTACGAGCTGGAAATGGACATCCTGCGTGACCGGATGGTGCGCGCCGAGCGCACCTGCGGCGAGGAAGCCGAGCTCATCGCCCGGCTGCGCAGCGACCTTTCGCTCAGCCGTAGCCACGAGCAGCAGCTGGAAAAGACACTGGGCGAGGTGACCGGCTCGAAGTTCTGGAAGATGACCTGGCCCATGCGCTATGTCGTCAGCAAGAGCCGCCAGCTCTGGCACACTCTGCCCTTCTTCATGCTTCTGCGGGAGCTGCGCAGCGGCGGCATCGAGGGCGTGCGGGAACTGGCCCGCGCCCGCCGCGAGTACGCCGCCCTCTTCCCGGGCAAAGTCATGCGCGCCGACCGGTTCGCACCGGTGGAACTGCTGGTGCGGCAGGCAGGCAATCAGCCCGCAGGCCCCAAGATCAGCATCGTGGTGCCGCTCTACAACACCCCGCTGGACTTCCTCGAAGAGCTGCTGGATTCCGTCGTGAACCAGACCTACCGCAACTGGGAGCTCTGCTGTGTGGACGCCGGCACCGCCCCGGGCGTGGGCGAGATGGTGCAGCAGCGCGCCGCTGTGGACCCTCGTATCCGCTACAGGAAGCTGGAGAAGAATGAGCTCATCCCCGGCAACACCAACAAGGGCATCGAGATGGCCACCGGCGACTTCATCGCCCTGCTGGACCACGACGACATCCTCCACCCCTGCGCCCTCTGGTACGCCGCCAAGGCCATCGCCGAGCAGGGAGCCGACTTCGTCTATACCGATGAGGCGACCTTCGAGGGCAAGGTGGAGAATGTGGTGCTCTACCACTTCAAGCCGGACTTCATGCTGGACAATCTCCGCTCCAACAACTATATCTGCCACCTGACCCTCTTCAGCCGCCGGCTGATGGACGCCGCAGGCGGCCCGGAGCGGATGGAGTACAACGGCAGTCAGGATTATGAGCTCTTCCTCCGCCTGACCGAGACGGCCCGGAAGATCGTCCACATCCCCCACGCCCTCTATTACTGGCGTTCCAGTCCCGGCAGCACGGCCAGCGACATCTCCGCCAAGACCTACTGCATCGACGCGGGCATTGCCGCCCTCAAGGCTCATTACGCCCGCTGCGGCGTGGCCGTGGACGATGTGTCCCTCATCCCGGGGACCCCGGGCTACTACAAGACCGATTATACCATCGACCATCCGGGCCGGGTGAGCATCCTCATCCCCACCTGCGACCACATCCATGACTTGGAGACCTGCGTGGAGTCCATCTACGCCCGCACCACCTACCCGGATTTTGAGATCATCCTCATCGAGAACAACAGCAAGGCCCCCGAGACCTTCCGCGCCTATCAGCGAATGCAGAAGGAGCACCCCGATAACCTCAAGGTCGTCACCTGGGAGGGCAAGGGCTTCAACTACAGCGCCCTGAACAACTTCGGCGAGAAGTTCGCCACCGGTGAGTATCTGCTTCTGCTCAACAACGACACCGAGGTCATCACCGCCGCCTGGCTGGAAGAGATGGTCATGTACGCCCAGCAGAAGCGGGTGGGCTGCGTGGGCGCAAAGCTGCTCTACCCGGACGACACCATCCAGCACGCCGGTGTCGGCTTCGGCATCGGCGGCGTGGCGGGCCATCTGCACAAGTACTATCCCGCCAGCTCCGACGGCTATATGGGCCGCCTGAACTATGTGCAGGACGTCTACGCTGACACCGCCGCCTGCCTGCTCATCCGCAAGGAGATCTACGACGAAGTGGGCGGTCTGGACGAGAGCTATGCCGTGGCCTTC
>OHTT01000458.1_pt1 | contig 17088 bp, 15 predicted proteins | sample 1579001 | NCBI WGS metagenome assembly OHTT01 (sample SAMEA3879606, study PRJEB24766) | human gut metagenome | biome: human-associated habitat; feature: feces | place: USA | collected 1985/1987
ATTCGGTTTTTCCATCTGTCCTAAGAACTGGCGCGCGTAGGAGGAAAGGCTCTCCATGTACCGCCGCTGGCCCTCCGCATAGATCGTGTCAAACGCAAGCGAACTCTTTCCCGAACCGCTGACACCCAGACGGAAAGAATTTCCGTTCAGAAGTTTCCTCCGATCTGCCACCAGCATATTTTTGCTCACCGCATTCTGCCCATAATAAATACCACCCGGCTGCATGATCTCCTGGGTATGGAACGGGATCAATACTGCAGTGGACTCTGTGGTCAAGGTTCGCAGGGCATTGATCTTTCGGATGCCATAAGGCAGTACCGTATTGAGTCCATCCACTTGCTGCCACTTCAAAGTTGCCATCTGGCACAAATGTTTTCTTGCCACGGATAAAATGCTCTCCGTATCCGAATCCAACTGTTTCTTGCTGTCTGCCATATGCACCATGGTAAGGATGCCGAACATCATCCGCTGATCCCTGGTCGTCAAATCATCCAGCATTTCTTTGGTCTCTTTCCTCTGTAGTTCCATATCATAGGGTACAATGGCGGAAAAGTTATTGTTGGCATTCTGGCGTCTCTGCCAGTTGGTCACGTTCGTCTCCACACCCAGCAGACGGTTCTGGATCTCACGCACTGCTTCGTCTGTTGGCACCGGGAGAATGTCAATGGACAGCATCAGATCCCGGCTCAAATCACATAACTCCGAAATCATGTCATCCTTGACATAACTGGCATAATCCTGCATATACAGCACCCGTCCATATCGCTCGTTGATCTTGAAACAGTCTTTGGAAAATTCCATGGACTGGGGACAAATCCAGTCTTTGAAACTGCTCCCCCGTTTGGCAAACGCCTTCATATCAAATGGGAAGCACTGAGGCTGGTCTGCCCTGAAAAAATCCCGGAAGATCTGCAGGCGCTGTTCCGCATCCAGCTCTTCTCCAATGGAGGACAGCTTGCTCAGATGGGTGATGATATCCGTTCCCACACGGGCAAAATAGGTCCTTGCCTCATCAATGTTCTTCTTATGGACACTGACCGTCAGATACCGCTCCTGATAAATACTGTTGTTGGTGCCGCTGACCTTGGATAACAGCATTTCGTTGTATTCCTTCCGGTATGTATCCAACCCGTCCTCTTTCATCGGCAACAGCAGGGAGGCTTCAAACTCTTCCTTATTGATTCTTCTATTATTTAGGGTAATCTTGGCAGATGCACCGGAATCCAACGCATTTAATAGTTCACTGTAATCTAAGAACATTTCCGTTTTATCTTCTTTACTTGCAATGGCATAGTTGATATCCGAAAACCGAAAGGATTTGGAAAATTTCGTCCCGGACTGGAACACTCCATCCGGCCAGATCCGCTGGATGGGAATCGCCTGCTGGACAGACCTTGGGACTTTGAACTTCTCCCGGTCCATTTTTAATGCCTGCTGTAAGGTTTTAATCAAACGCACCACTCCTTCCTGACTTCTTTTTCTGCTTCATCTGTTTTTTCCTTGCCCGCTGTTCTCTTTTTTTCATAAGGGCTGTGCCATCCCCTTTGGACTTTTCTCCCAAGGCCAGCGTCTCTTCCATACAGGCATGGTACAGATCCTCGCTTTGAAACAGCAATCGCTTGGGGTATAAAAATTCGGACTTGATATACGCCCAGGCAAACTGCTCCGCATTCATGCCATGGTACTGGAAGAACCCACAGGCTGCGAACGGAGCAGCGCCTAAGATACACAGCCACCCAGTCATTTCCTGTCCTACATAGTCTCCCAGACCAAAATAAATCCCTACTGCCACAAGAATGGCAAGCAGGGAAAAGATGCACTGCCGCAGGTTCAGTCCCATAAACATGGACTCCTGATAGTTACGGATTTCTTTATTCATTTTTACTTCCATTTTTCTCGCTCTCTTTCTTTTATTTTTCTATTCCTATAATCCCATCATTTCTTTCACAATCCGGTCAGATGCTTTTACCGCACCCACCAGTACCAGCAGATTAAACACCAGTTCCCCTACATAATTCCACACAATGGTCACCGCACTCAAAGAGGTATCCCCTACTGCTGGCGGACTGGCTGCATAGACAGAAAAGATGATACAAGCTAGTGCAATGATCGCCCCTTCCAGACACACTCCCGCATAAGACTTGATAAAGTTTTTTCCCACCGACTGGGAGGGTTCACCCGCAAAGGTGGAAATGGGAATGGGTGCAATGGCAGTGTACATATACAGCTTAAACATCCTTCCATATACCGTAAGGATCATAATGAAGGACAGCACTGTAATCAAAAGGCTTCCCAGCAAGGTCACAATCCACAGAGGAATGGATTCCAGCATGCCCACCGCTTCAATCTTCTCCACGATCTCTGCTGGAAGTTCTGTCACGCCACCATTGGTCATGCCTGACTGTGCCATGATGGTAGACACAATCCCCTGAACAATGGAAAACAGCGCTGTCATCAGTTCCATGCCATACATGATGGCGCCTTGCGCCAGGGCAAAGCGGATAAAGGCTTTCAGGGCATGCTCCGGCTTCTTCATGTCCGTAAAACTGCCACAGGTCTTGACAATCCCGGCAGCAAAAAACAAGACCAACAACCCATATCCAATGGCTGTCAGCGCTCCGTTAATCCCGGTGATGACGCTCCAAATATCCCCGCCCTTAAAAGATTCCGGGCTTTGGGTAAGCAGTGTCCAGATTTCTGACAGTTTCTCATTCCAGGTGTTCAGTGCAGAGTTTAGGTTCTGCACGATCCAGTTATCACTCAAACAGCTTCACCTCCTTTGCCGGGGCAGGAAGAGTCTCTCCCTACCCCTTTCCATTTCTTCCTGCTACCCAACGATCAGGTCCAGGATCTCTTTTGCAAAGGTGATGATGACGTCTCCTGCCAGAGTCAAAAATCCATTGGCTCTCTGGCTGGGATCGTGACTTTTTAAGCTCAATCCCACCTGCACCACACCAAATCCCAATAAGATCAAGCCGATGGCCCGGATCAGGGAAAAGATAAAGGTGGACAGGTTATTGATGACCGCCAACGGATCTCCGGCGGCAAGCACCGGAGCTGCCCCTACGGTCATGGACAACACCAGAGCCACATAAAAGGCAAAGGGATATTTAGGTCCTTTTCCCATAACTTTCGGTACTGTGGTATGGTTTCCTGTTTGATTCTTTGGCATTTCATTTGTTTTCTTCAATGGCATTCCTCCAATCAAAAAGACTGCTCCCCTCCGAGGATTTCCTCAGCTGAGAGCAGTTCATAATCATCCAGTCTCCTGGTATCAATGGTTACATCTTCATGAGACAGCGGTGCTTTCGCATAATCATAGGGAGGCGCACCGCCATCCTCCGTATATTTCACATTCACATGCTTGTGCAGATCGTATTTCTCATCCAAAATAGGACGCTCCCCACGCACCAGCAGCACCGCTTTCCGGTTATCCAAAAGCCGCACTTCATCCGGGGTGAGAAGTTCCCTTCCAGACTGTTGGAAATTCACAGAATAACTTCCGCTTCTTCCTTTGGTCTGCCCATAGGTATTGGTATCCAGTGTTTCTTTTCCCAGTAGTTCTGAGACATATTTATGCCCCTCTTTTTCATTGCCGCCCAAGTATAAAAATTCATCGCAATTTCCTATCAGACTTTCCCAGCTGTCCTTAAACAAGGCTTTCATCTGGGCAATGTTCTGGATGATGATACTGCAGGAAATTGCGCGCGACCGCATGGTTGCCAGCAACTTATCAAAGTCATCGGGCAATGCCACGTTGGGCCACTCATCCATGATGCAGTGTACCGGAATGGGCAGTTTCCCATGGTATTTCCGGTCTGCCACATAGTAAAGGGTTTGAAAGAGGTTACTGTAGATCATGCCCACCAGATAATTGAGGCTGGTATCCGCATCCGGGATACAGCAAAACAGCGCCACCTTTTTCTCCCCGATGCTGTAAAGATCCAGTTCATCGGTGCAGGTTAAATTGGCGATCTGTTTTAAGTTGAACGCTGCCAGACGGACACCAACCGATATCAAAATAGACTTTGCGGTCTTTCCGGCCGCCTGCTTATAAATGGCATACTGCTTGACCGCAATACTCTCTGGGTCCCGCATTTCCAGTCTTTCAAACAAAATGTCCAATGGTGACTGGTAATCCTCATCATCTTCTTTGACCTGTGCGCTTCCAAGCATTTCCATAATCATCGGGAAGTTCTGTTCTTCCGGTGGAGCTTCATGCAGTAAATACAGCATAAGTGCCTGTAAAAGTGCAGTCTCTGACTTTTCCCAGAACGGGTCCGAGCTTTGTGCACCTTTCGGTGTCGTGTTGCGGATCAGGTTGTTAATTAGTTTCAGCACATCCTTGTCATCCCGGACATACGCAAACGGATTATAACACCAGGAAGTCTCCGGATTGATCAAATCAAAAACCCGGACTTCATATCCATTCCGTTCCAGAACACCTCCTGTTTTGCGCAGAAGTTCCGCTTTCGGATCTGTGATCACCATCGAGCAGTTGCACTGCATGATGTTCGGAATCGCATAGGTCCGGCTCTTTCCTGCCCCGGAACCTCCGACTACCAGCACATTTAAATTTCGTTTATGCTTATATCCATCCAGTCCCATGCGGAAATGCTGTGTCAGAAGCAGATTATTCGTGTACTGCTTTTCGCAGTAACGTCTGCAGATTTCGGACACGTTGCCCCATTTTGCGGAACCATGTTCCACGCCTCTTCTATAATTTCTTTTTTGGGATTCATAAATACCAATGCCTAAGAAATAGGCTGCTGTGAATATCAGAATACATTTGAACGTATACGGTGTATACGTGATAAAAAACGGCTGTTCGAGTTTTTCGCTCAGCGTTTCTAAGATTTGAATAAAATTCTTATCCGGTGTAATGGCACAAGCGGTAATCGCTGCCGCCCACCAGACAAATGGCAGAAAGACAAGATACAGAACCCAGTCCTGCTTTTTTGTACTTATCTCTGCAAGTCAGATTCTCTTTTCTTTCGTGGCTTTTCTTCTGGATGTCCCTGTCCTTCTTTCTTATGAAAGGAATCCACTCCCGGTATCAGTGAGAGACTTCTGCCGTTGTCCCACTTAACACCAAGCTGGCCTGCATCATCCACATACTGCACAGTTCCTTCCAGTCCCTGCGGCATACCCGCTTCTCCATCCATCGAATTCAGACAGATTCTTGTTCCTGCCGGATACTGTTCTCTAAGTCTTGCCACTTTTTCTCTTGAATAAATGACCAATCAACCACTCCTTTCTCTACCAGAACATGTGTCTGCTAGTATTCGGTTTTGCAACCTGAATAATAACTTTATCTATTCCATCACTGTATCTTCCGGCTGCAAGATATTTACTTCTGAGTCTGTTCAGTGCCTTACGGATCTGCCTTTGCTCCCCGGCTGTAATCTGCAGCCGTTTCTGGGCGAGGTCGTATTCACTTACTTTTTTCAGAAGGGCTTTCGTTTCTTCCAAACATTCGTCCTGCTCATTCTGTGCCTGCAGCTCATCATTCAGTGCCACCACGAACATATTTTTCATAATGTTATCCATCTTCAAATAGTATTTTGTCATCTGGCTGACCTCCTTTTTTGTTACACCAACCATATCACAAGACCTCCGTAATAGCTACTCCAACCGTCCAACTTTTTCACTTTTATCGTTCCGGCTGGTTCTTTGCTTTTTTCTCTTTTCCAGATGCTTTTTCATCCTTGGTTTCCGGTGTTTTTACAGGGTCTCCGATTGCGAACTCATCGGTTACATACTCCTGTTCCTTTGCACCAAAATTCCGTTCGATATGGTTTCGGATACTGTAGGAAGCCTGACGGACATCATTTAAAAAGTCTCTCAGTTCCTGCGGATCTTTCTTTCCGCATTCATTCCTCTGTGCAATATACTCCAGATTGAATCCGGTAACATCCACACCATAACGTTTCGCAATCACATAGGCCGCACAATATGCCTGTGCGCTGACTTTCTGTCGGCTGTAAGTTCCGGTATGCTGATCCATCGCTGCACACGCCAGTTCTCTGTTCAGTGCATGGAATGTCGTTACTTCACTCATTCCGTTGCGGATATAGATGGTACGATATCTTGGATTGTACTGGGCCTGCACTTTGTCTGGCAGATCATCCTCAATCTGCACACGTACCGACTGGTCTTTTAAGACAGTTCCTATCAGTTCTGTCAGACTTCGCTGAGGGCGTTCTTCCAATGGCTTCCCTGACATCTGACTGATGTCAAATCCTTTTCCAATCGTATACCCTCTCCGCATTTCTCCGTCTTTTTCGTATTCAGTGGAAATCATATAAGTAATGCCATGCTCCCCTGCTTTTACCGAACGGTGTTCTTCTCTCCAGCGTTCATAAGACCTTACCACCTTAAAATCCGGATGCTGTCCATAGATCAAAAGCAGATTCGGTGTTCTCTGGGTATTACACTCTGCCATAAAGTCCAGAAAGCCTTTCAGTTTTTCTCCATCCTGAAAAACTCCCTGTGCCTGTGAATCTACTTCAGCCCATACCTCTTCTCTTTCCTGCTGTTTCTTGGCTGCATATTCTTCTTTCGTCAATTTCTGTTCAGGAATCTGCTGTTCTTCCGTTCCCCCTGAAATCATATCTGTTAAATCCATATACATTACCTGCCTTTCGTTTTCATATTCTTACGTTTCTTCCGGCTCTCTCTGGCATTTTTCCGTCTGTCCGGCCTCTTACGTTTCTCTTCCTGTTCCTTGCGGATATCTCCGAGTTCTTTCCGCACAGATGGTTTTTCATTCTTTTCTTTCCAGCTAGTTTCCCGATCGGAAGAAGTATTTCTGTTGCGCGAGAAAGGTTCGGATGGATTCTTTTCTTCCCCCTCCTGCGCCTGTGTAAAATTTCCTTCTGGGAAAGCCTCATCCCCGATCTGGAACATTTCTTCCGCATCGTCCAGTTCAAATTCTATCTTGCCTTCCGGCAGGACAACGGTCTCTGTCCGTACATTCTCCCCGGTTTCTTTTTCCATCTGGTTCTCTGCCTTTTCCGGTGCAGTCTCTTTTTCCACTGCTTCTGTAACCATAGAGCCTGATTCTGCTTTTACAAAATCCAGATTCATCCGGTCTAATACCCGGTTCATCTTCGCTGCATCATCTGCAAATACCATGACCTCTGTCTGGTCCGGATTCACCTTATCTTTGATGACTACATATAAGATACCTCTCGCCTTGGCTTCTTTTGCAAATTCTTTCAGACGGTCACCCGGAACAGTAAAAAATTTCATCGGGCGCTGTTCCTTTAACATTCTGGTAAGTCTTGTTTTCCCTCTTGTCTTTTTCTGATCCTTTAATGCGGCCGCAATAAAGATTGCCACGTGCTTTGCCACATTTCCGGTAATCTTCAAAGAGTATTCCATTCCTTCCAGACTGTACCGCACCACCTGATCAGCCGGTTCTGCTCCATAATTCATACTTATCTCACCTCCTGACTCTTCTGCATTCTTTCTTTATCTTCCACACGTTTTTGATTCTGGCTCTGTTCTTCTGCTTCCTGAAGTCTCGCTTCGATTTCCAAGGAATGTTTTTCAATCTGAACGGTCATACGAACTTCCTTACGGAGTCGCTTCAATTCCTCATTGATTTCGGACAATCGTTCTTCCCCAGTCTCCCTGCCCCCATTCCGATACAATCTTCTGCGTTCTTTCATAAGTTCCGCAATCTGCTTTTGCAATGGCTCTCGGTATGCGGCAAGCTGCTCTCTGGTTATGATGTCATGTTTCAGTAGAAATTCAATCTGTTCAATCCTGCGGTCCAGTTTCCGGATATCCTCTCTGACAGCGTATGGACTCCTTTTCGGTCTTTTTGGCAGTACCCCCATTTGATATAAATAGGAATAATACAGTGCCTGAATCCCGGTCAGTTTCTTTTTGGGATGAATCTGTACTGCCTTTTGATAGACTCGTTTCACCTTTGGCTGTAGTATCTGCCCACGTATTTCCTCTTCGGAATAGTTTTTTCCAAGAGAACGCAGACGGATATACCGTTCCATCTCCGGAGCTTTTAAAGAGATGTATTTTCGGTTCAGTTTCCATGTATACCCTCTCTTTTCCATCTCTTTTAGGAATTGTGACCAGGAGTAGCTTTCCTGTACCGATTCCCTGATATCTAAACGGATCGCCGTTCTCCATGTCGGCTTTCCTTCCTGTTCTGCTTTCCACTGTACATAAGGGATTGATTTTTTCTGATTGGATTCAATGATAGACAGACCATATTTTCTGCACAGGTCATCGGAAATCTTACGGATCTCCGTATAATAACTCTTGGCATTACTATGGTACTTATGTCCGTCCACCATGCTTACAGAATTCCAGACAATATGATTATGATAATGTCTGGTATTAAGATGTGTTGTGATAACTACTTCAAATTGTCCTTTTAAGAGCCGGTCTGCCAGTTCCTGCCCGATGAGATGTGCCAGTTCCGGTGTCACCTCACCTTCTGCAAAACTCTGTACCAGATGGTATCCTTCCACACCGCCCATCTTATGGAATCTCTTTTTCGTTGCCACCATATCTTCATACGCATTTTCATTGGTACATCCGATGGTATCTTCAAAAACCGCCCGTTCCGTTTTGGTCCGGTTCATGGCATAATCGATGGCAGCCTCCAGAGAGTCTGCTTTCTGTGTGGTCTTTTCTTTGTCTTTCACATATTCGATAGAACGGTCCAGGCGGTGGACGGGGATAACACTTGTATAAGCCATCCGGCATTACCACTCTTCCTTTACCAGATGCCATGTTTCTTTGGTAAGACGCAGCATTTCCTGAATGCTCTGCTCACTTGCCATTCCAGAAGCATTGGCAACATGGGCAAGCTGATTGGCATTGTTGCATAAGCCTGCAATCTTTCGGAGCAATTCGGGGTGATGCTCACAGGGTTTTGCATGAACCTGCGCTCCTAAAATCAACGAACGCATAAACTCTTCCCGGCTCAGTCCGCTTTTTTCCACCTGTTCCTCCAATTCCCTGAGTTCCCTTGCATTTAACCGCACCGGGATCACATGGTTTCGTTTTCGCATTGCATCACCGTCCCTTCTTTTTTCTCTTCTTTCATCATACCGCCAAGTTCCTCATCGGATTTTTTCGCCGCAACCATACAACAGGTTACTACCACTCCTATAAATCCTCCGCTCATCAATGCGATTACAATCATTACTCCGTTTCTTAACATGACTTGATCCTTCCTTTCCATTTCCGTCTGTGTCTGGGGGATTGGGGTTCTCCCCAAAGTGCGTTTGGATATCCAAACGCTATGCTTGCAATACGAGTACCACCAGTTTCTGTAGCACTGGATTGACTCGATTCTGATTTATTTTGATTCTTTTATCTGTACCAGTCCATCGAGTGTCGTACAAATGATATGGAGTCTGTCTGCCATACTGATTTCGGTATTCATTGTTCCTGTCACTTCTTTTCCACATACGACTACCATCCGGCATCTCCGCAAAAGGATATGGGACATTCTTCCATATCCCTGCATATCTTCTGCATCGGACTCTTCCAAGAATGGTGAGAATACAAATCTCGGACAGATTGGTACATACCCAAGTTCATAGATTTTTCTGCAATATTTCTGCACTTTTACCCGGCTTTCTTCTGCTGAACAGCACACATAAGCCAGCGCCTGTTCCATACGCTCCATCTCCTTCCTGCATCCAGTTGGATGCCACTCATTTTCTCTATAAAAAACAAGATGTCCAATTGGACATCCCGGCTACTTTTCATCCTCTTTCTGCTCTGCTTCTAATGCAATTCTCACTCTGTCACTTCCCAGTTTGTAGTAGGCATCTGTTACCTCAATTCCCACTGCACGATAACCTGTCATAACCGCTGCAAGGACAGTTGTTCCTGCTCCGACAAACGGGTCCAGGATCAGCCCTCTCGGTTCACAAATCTGGATAACATCTTTCATAAGCTGCAACGGTTTCTCTGTCACATGAATCCGGTTCTGCGGATTTCCATATCGGAAAACACCCGGCAGACAAGATACCGGACGGTTGATCGGCATCGGTCCGTTACTGCCCCACACAATATATTCAGCCTGCTGGCGGAAACGCCCTTTCTGCGGACGGGAGTTTCCCTTATCCCACACTGCGGTTCCTCTCCAGATCCAGCCTGCCCACTGCAGAGCATCCGTAATGGATGGATACTGTCTCCAGTCAATAAACAGACAGATAGGTGCCCCTTTCTTGCAGGCTTTCCGGACATCATACAGCCACTCAGCTATCCAGTGTGTCCAGGATCTCTGATCCTTATTATCTCCATCGAAATCCGGGAGTGCATTTGTGGCACTCATGCTGCTGTATTTCTGGTTGGTGGTGCGGTTCCTTTCATTCTGCTTTGTCCCTCCGGACGCATACGGCGGATCGGTAATCACTGCATCAAAGATTCCCGGCTGGAATGCTTTGACCAGTTTTAATGTATCTCCATGTAATATTTTCCAGTTTTCCCCTTCAGCATATTCCTCCGGGTATGTTCCCTCTTTCATAAGTTCTTCCAAACTCAGGCCATTTGTCATAGGCATCATCCTTTCTTTTCTCAGCGTTCCGGCTGATTTTTCTTCTTTGTCTTTTTATTTTCTTTGGGCGGCGGACTCAACTCAGTTTCTACATATTCGCTGATAATCAAAAGTGCTTTGTAATAGTCCCCACTTTCCAATACCCTTTTACACATTTCTTTTGCTTCTGCTGTCTGTTTATTCTTTTTCAAAAGAGTTGAGGCATCGCCCATAATGGAAAAAATATTCCCATCATGTCCAAGGAGCTGTAACTTGGGACGTTGTTTCTCAGGCTTTATCGGGATCTGCTCTGTTTTCTTTTCATAGATTTTCGGCTGCTCCATATCTGGATGCCAGAAATGCACATTCAGCATTCCACCATCTACCTTGATATCCCTCTGCTCAAATCCTTCACCCCAACCGTCACTGTACTGCCCTGTAATGTATTCGGTGAATTCCTGTAGTTCTTCCTGACTTAAAAATTCATTTAATTCCAGTTTGGTACAGCCGTACAGGATTCCATCTTTGTTTTCTATCGTAACAACTGCACTTTGTATCTTTTCCTGAATGGACTCACTTCCGTCAAAATACTGCATGAGATCATCTTCCCCATAGCGTTCCAGTTCTTCTCGGATGACTTCTTCATAATCGGCAAGTTCTGTTCCATCTAACGGCATTCCATATTCATCACTCTCCGACCAATCTTCTTCCCATTCGGATTCTTCTGAATAAAGATTTCCAGTCAGCTTCGTCAACATCTGTACGTGTATCGTTCCTTTTTCTTCCATTCTCTATCACCTTCTTTCCAATGGTCTGTCCCTGCATTTATTTGCCTGCTTTTTTTCTTTCGCAAGGTCTGCATAATCTGCCCCTTCTTTTTCCGGCAGATTGCAAATAATCTGATACGTTCCCTCGTAATGCTTTTTCATCTGTTCTTTCGCCCATCTCCCTGCAAAGTCATTATCGGTACAGATTTCAATTTCTTTGATTTCCGGATGATTCTTCAGAAATTCTTCCAGTGCGTCCGGCGGCCTTTTAAAACGTTCACTCTGTATCTGTGCGTTTTCTTTCGGAGCAGCGATTCCCCCAAGGGAAAGACGATATTTATCCCTATTTCCCTCTTCCAGTGTCATGTGTGCCAATGCATCAATACACGCTTCATATACGGCAACTCGCTTTGTTTCTCTTTCAGGTGGAATGCAAAAGCTGTACTTTTTTTCACTCCCGGTCTGCTCCATCTTGAATCCCTTCCCGTTTTTTTCATAGATTCCTCGCAGGAATGCATATCTTGCTTTTCTGGATTCATCTTTCCCAACAAAAACAGCGTTATGGTACGGGACACTTTCATAAAGGATTTCATGTGAAATACAATATGTGATCACTTCATCGCTGATTCCTCTGTGGTTTAAATAAGCCCTGATTCGTCTGCAATTACAATACCTCTCCGGCAGCTTAAATGGCAGTTTTTCCCTTTCCACAGACTGTGTCGGAATAAAAGACGGACTCTCTTCGCACAACAGTTTTACGGCATCTGTAAATTTCATTCCATCTACTTCAATCAGGAACCGCAGTGCGGACACGCCACCGATATCTCTGGATTTCCAATGCCATTTGCTGGACAGTTCATTGATTTTAAAACTGTCATGATCCGTCAACTGCCATTCATTTCTGGTCCTTGTCTTTTGCAGTCGCTGTGCCTGATGTGTTCGCAAATACTCATACGCAGTCATATTTTTTGCTGCCTGAATCTCTTCTTCTGTTACCCAAGGCATTACAGAATCGTATCCTGAAGAGCCAGTACCTTATCCGTCCGCTCCCAAGGAAACTCCTTTCTTCCAAAATGACCAAAAACTGCCGTCTGCCGAAAAATCGGACGATTCAGTCGAAGGGATTCCATGATCTGAACGGGTGTCACTCCAAACACCAGTGGGATTGCTGCCGCCAGACAATCATCTGCACACACTTTTCCTGTACCAAAGGTATCTACCTCAATCATAACCGGTTCTGCTACTCCGATTGCATAAGCCAGAGACACCTGACACTTGCTTGCAAACTCAGCAGCTACTATATTTTTGGCGATATACCTTGCCATATAAGCCGCCGAACGGTCTACTTTCGAACAGTCCTTTCCCGAAAATGCACCGCCGCCATGTGGAACCATACTGCCATAGGTATCCACCATCAGCTTTCTTCCGGTCAGTCCGGTATCTGCATCAAACCCTCCACACACAAATTTTCCTGACGGATTAATCAGAATCTTCGTATCCTCATCCGGCGGCAGTAATCTGAGTGCTGAACGAAGCACTTTCTCTCTGATTTCGGCATCTAACTTCTTCAGGCTCTTTTCTGTACCATGCTGGCAGGAAACAACAACACTTTCCAGTCTCACTGGTTTTCCATCTTCATATTCTACGGTTACCTGTGCTTTTCCATCAGAAAAGATATCTTTGATATATCCGCTTCTTCTGCAAGCCGAAAGTTCACGTGTGATCCGGTGTGCCAGAACAGTCGGCATTGGCATAAGCTGCGGAGTCTCATCGCACGCATATCCGACCATAACACCCTGATCTCCAGCTCCCCTGCTTCTGTCTCTTATTTTTGCGCCGATATTATCCCGAAATTCTTTCGACACACTCACTGCTTTCGCAATATCTGGACTCTGCTGGTGTACAAACGTATCCATTTCTATCCCATCTGTACAATATCCACACTCTTCTAAAACTTTTCGGATCACATCAAACACTGGTGGTTCATATCCGCTGGTGATTTCTCCTGCTACAAACACATTTCCTCTTGTAGCAAGGACTTCACACGCCACTCTCGAAGATGGATCGTAACGCAGACATTCATCTAAGATTGCATCTGCTATCTGATCGCATACTTTATCCGGGTGTCCTTCTGTTACTGATTCTGCTGTATAAAAACGTCTCATCATTCTTCTCCTTATAAACAGGCAGGACAGAAGCTGCCTTATGCACATCTCCTGCCCTGTCAGATTGGTTTATCCTGTAATTTTTATTTTATTTTTCTTCTGTTTCTTCTTTGTTTTCCGTCATTTTTGACTTCTTTCTGCGGTACACAGTCATCCCTGTAACTGTTCCGGCAGATGCCAGTGCAAGCAGGACAAATCCCCATACTTTCTGGTTATCCCCTGTTTTTGGTGCATTGGTCTTTTCGGTTGTTTTCTCCGGTGTTCTGGCATCTTTCATTTCTACTTTCTGGACTTCCATTGTATCTTTCAATGTGAATGTAACATCTTCCGCAATCTCGTAACCATCCGGTGCTGTGATCTCACGCAAGGTAAGTTCCTCATTGACCGGAAGCTTCGCAACAGAATGCGGCTTTCCGTCCGTGATCCACTCTTCCAGAACAGTTCCGTCTTTTCGGATGACCTGAAGTTTCGCCCCTTCCAGTTCTTTCCCTGTGGTAATGTCTGTTTTGGAAATTTCCACTTTGGAATATTCGTCTTTCATTTCAACCTTTGTCACACTTCCATCTTCTTTGACTTCAAAGGTCACATCGCTGGCAGACACATAGCCGTCTTCATAAGGAGCCAGTTCTTCATGCAAAGTATAAGTTCCTTCCGGCAGACCATAAATCACATGATCTTCTTTGGTACTGGTCCATTCTTCCACGACATTTCCGTCTTTGTCGATCACCTGAAGTTTTGCTCCCTCCATCTCTTTTCCGATAGTCGCATCTGTCTTGGTGATCCGTGTCTCGGTCGGCTGATTCTCAACTTCTTTGTTCAGTTCAATCTTTGCAAGATTCTGATTTTCATAGGTTGCGCCTACATTCCATACTTCTTCATTTGGAAGATATCCGGCTTTTCTGACTTCCTCTTTGACATAGTATTTTCCATGTGGAAGATCACTGTCGAAAGTAAGTGTTCCCTTTGCATCCGTTGCTTTCTTTTCCAGCAGGGCATCTTTCTCTACGAGAACCTCTCCCTGATTAGAAAGAATATCTTCCGCAGCATACAGTCCAAAAATAACACCTTCCAGCTTTTCTCCTGTGACAGAATCCTTCTTTTCTACCGATACGGAAACTTTCTGTCTTTCATTTTTATAGGTAACGCCTTCATAAACGACTGCCTGTGTATCATCCTCTGCTGTCAGGGTAAATTCTTTCTGTTCTGTATTCAGGACAAAATTCTCTCCTGCTACAACTTCTTTCAGATAATACGTTCCCAGTGGCAGATTGTTGATAACTGCTGTTCCATTTTCATCTGTAGTCAGTTTGGCTACCAGGTCATCTTTCTCATAACGGACAACTGGATTTCCTTCTTCGTCCTTTGCTCCGTCCGGTGAATAGATGGTATCTTTGGCATATACTTCAAACTGGGCACCTTCTACTCCGGTTTCTTCATATTTAAAGTCTTTATAGATACCTGTTTCTTCTTTACCAGATACAGCATTTCTTACTTTAGAGACCAGTGCTTTTACTTTTGCCAGAACAGAATCTCCTGTTACTTCGGTAAGCTGTTCTCCCTTTTTCGTCAGGAGCAGGCTTCCTACCTGTTCATCGTTTTTCTGTTCTACCTCTACAATCGCTGCTCCTGTATCTGGATCAATCTGATGTGCAGTGTTTGAGGATACTGTAATTACAATACCGCTCTGTGGATTTTCTTTATATGTTCCTTTTGTAGTCTGCTCTAATGGTGAAATAATCGTTGTTCCATCATACAGGGACTCTTCGCTTCCCTGTCTTACAAATCCTTCCGGTGCTTTCACTTCTTCGATTCGGTAGGTAGAGCACTTCAGTTCCTGCGGTGTGATCAGATATCCTTCCTCGTTTGTTTCGAATACACTGATCTTTTCTTTCTTCGGATACTGAACAACCTGTTCCACATATTTCTTATTTGTCACATCGTAAATCTTATAAGATGCTCCGGCCTTTAAAACCGTATTTCCAGTCTGTGCATCCTTCTTTACAATTTTCAACAAGAATTCAAACGGACGGTCATCAAATACTCTCCACTGCATTGGTTCTCTGCTGTCATTTTCCACATTTACAACAAATGGATCAATAGTTTTCAGATTCTCAGGGGTAGTGCTTTCCACTACAACATAACTTCCATACGGCAGTTCCGGGCTGACTGCATATCCTTTGGTATCAGTGATCAGTTCCGGTACTGGTACGGCGGTTCCGTTCTCATAAGTAACTGCAACCTGCTCTTTGATGAAGTCATAATTCTTGAAATCACTTGCTGTATAGCTTTCCCCATTGGACGGTTTCAGTTTCCCATTTTTCACCTGTGTCAGGTCGCTGATCAGATATACCTTAAATCCTGCTCCTGCAACCAGGTCTGTTTCTGTCTGCTCTCCATCTTCACTGACTTTGATTAACTGGAATGCCTGTTTCTTTACCTGCTCTTTTACCGTAAGGTCTCTTGTCACTTCTGCAACATCCTGACCTTCATAAGTTACGGATACTTCATATTTTGTAGTATCCAGTGTATATCCTTCCGGTGGAGTGATTTCTTTTACATACATTTCTCCAAGGTATAATTCTGAAAACTCCAGTGTTCCATCATCTCCGATGACTCCCTGCGCGATCAGGCTGTCCTGTTTATACAGAACTCCTGTTGTTCCATCCGGATGCACGATGTCCTCTTTGGCATACAGACCATACACCGCACCACGAAGAGCACTGTCTCCCTGCGCTTTAAATGCAAGTGTTTCTTTATCGATCTTTGCGATTTTTACTTTTCCGGTGACTCTCTCATCTGTTGCTGTTACAGTCAATGTCTTTCCGGCTGCAACATCTACTTTATATACTTCTGTATTCAGTTTGTACCCTATCGGAGCAGTAACCTCTTTTACATACACTGTTTTCAGTGCAGAATCAAAATAATCGCTGACTGCTTTTCCGTCTGTTCCGGTTGCTGACATTGTCATCAGCAGGTTTTCACACTTCTTATCAGTATAAATACCATAAACTGCTCCTGACAGTGGATTCTGTGTATTGACATCTTTTTTCATAAGTTCAATGCGTGTCATATTCAGCCACTGTACACTGAAACTTACCGGAGCTGCTGTTTCGCTTTCAAATACACCGATATCCTGTTTGGAATTTCCAGTTGTCAGCACCAGCGTTCTCCATGTCTTTCCGACAGAACCATATAAGTTGCCGGAAGCATAACTGCCTGTCAGTAATAAATCTGCGGACAGATAGAATGTATCTCCACCATAAATCTGGATTTTTCCATTTGTAACACTTGTTCCTTTGGAAAGATTATGTGCTGTCACATTTTCCGGTACACTCAGTGTCACATAGTTTCTGTGATCTCCAGACAATGTAATATTTGGTGTTTTCTGGATATTTCCATCCCGTACTGCATTCAGCTTTGTGCTTGAAAGGCTCAGTTCACCTTTTGGCGGTTCTTCCTGTCCGAACAGATAATTGATATATGCGATAACCCCTGCATTTACAAGGTCATTATAATTACATCCTGTAAATCCGGCTTCTCCTGCATAAGCGTAGCTGGCTGCAATGTGTGTATACACATACTTTTCATCTCCCGTTTTTCCAGCCAGATAACTTCCTGTCAGATCTCCTGC
>OHTT01000459.1_pt1 | contig 17086 bp, 15 predicted proteins | sample 1579001 | NCBI WGS metagenome assembly OHTT01 (sample SAMEA3879606, study PRJEB24766) | human gut metagenome | biome: human-associated habitat; feature: feces | place: USA | collected 1985/1987
TCGACGGGATTGGCGTGTTCCCTCTGGCTGCTTCCCGGTGCGGTATCCGTCCGGTCTGGGCCAGCGAGATTGAAAAAGCGCCCATCTCCATAACCAAAAGGCACTTTCCCGATATGGCGCATTTGGGAGATATTACGAAGGTGGACGGCAGGAAAATCCCGCCTGTCCATATAATTACCTTCGGCTCTCCCTGTCAGAACCTTTCTCTGATCGGCAACCGCTCCGGCCTTGCCGGGGCAAAATCAAGCCTGTTCTATCAGGCGTTTCGTATCATACAGGAAATGAGGGATGCTACTGATAACCTATATCCAGCTATCGCTGTTTGGGAAAACGTCATGGGAGCGTTTTCTACAAATGACCGGATGGACTTTAGAGCCGTCCTATCCGCTTTCTCGGACACCGAAGTTCCAATGCCTCCTTCGGGAAGATGGGGAAACGCCGGAATGGTGCGAGGGGGAACGCCTGATGTGTGCTGGCGGCTCATGGACGCCCAGTATTGGGCAGGCTCCCGAAGGCTGGCACGAAGGCAGCGGATTTTCGTCGTGGCGGATTTTGGAGGCAGACGTGCCGCAGACATACTATTTAAGCCCCGTCCAATGCTCCCACTTCCTCCGCCTTGCGGAGAGGGCGGGCGGGCCGCCGCCGAAGGAGATCGAACAGCTTCTTTTGAAACAGGGCGGCAGATACCAGTCATCCACCCCTTTCAGTGCTTCCGTATGCGGGGAGCGGCAAAAAGGCAGGAAGAAACGGCCTTCCGAAACAGCTTCGGATTACCAACTGACCCTTTTCCCACTCTTTTAGCCAGTGATGTAACGCCCTTTGCCTTCTGGTATGAGGGCGACCCGGCGGGCGGCTGTATCCGCTTCTTGACGGAAACGGAAAGCGAGCGGCTGATGGGGCTGCCGGAGGGCTGGACAAAGTACGGGGCGGACGGCATGGAGATCCGGCCTCTGCAACGCTACAAGGCGCTGGGAAATGCGATTGCCCTCCCTTGTGCCGATTACATTATGGCCGGGATCTATGAGGTGCTGGCTGACCGGGTCGGAAAGGAGGAATAAGCCCATGTTTGAAGCCTATATAACCAATACAGCCCTATACCCCTTAATGGGGATCGAGGTAGGGACAACGGTACATTTCCCCATGACGACACAGGAGTTGCAGGCCGCCCTTGCCAAAATCGGGATAGACGGGAAACGGTACAGCGAAGTGTTCTTTACCAGCTTTGACAGTGATGTGCTGGGGCTCTACGATCATCTCTACGAATGTGAGAACATCGACGAGCTGAACGAGCTGGGCCACGCTCTGGTGGAAGTACGGGATAAGGGCGGACTGGAAACCTTTGAAGCCGCTCTTGTCTTAGGAAACCACACAAGGAGCGTGAAGGATTTGATAAACCTGACGCAGAACCTTGACCTTTACCGCTTTTACCCGGATATTTCCGATGATGAAGGGCTGGGCCGTCTGTACGCCGACGAGCTTGGGACTATCGACATACCGGAGCACATTCAGAACTACTTCGATTATGAGGCATACGGGCGGGATGTGCGTATCAACGAGGGCGGCGTATTCGCTCCCGGTGGGTATGTGTCGGCAGTCCCGGAGGGCTTCAAGGAGTATTACCACGGGCCGCAGGACATTCCGCCGGAACACCGGATATTTGCCTATCCTGAAAAGGCCGAGCCTGTCCACTCCATTCTCGCCGCACTCAAACGGTTTCAAGAAGCCCCACCCGCTCCGAAAAAGGACAAGGCGGGGCCTTCCCATGAAGAACGGTAAGACTTCGGGCCAGCATGGCCCGAAGCATGAAGGAGGTGCATACCATCAACTATTACCCTATCAATGAAGGGGCCGCCCGCCGGGCAAAAGAAATGAACAGCTTTTCCGACTACAAGGAAGGGAGCGCAACGGCGGAATACCGGGCAATGGTGGACAAGGCCGCCGCCATAGCGGAACAGCAGAAATCCCGGGTGGACCCCATGTACCATGAGAAGATCGACCATCTGTTAGACACCTACGCCCGCAAGCTGGCCGAAAACATGAACCAGGGCTTTGCCATTGACGCAAGGGTTCCCTCTGTGATGATCGCCGGACCTGCCAATTTCCCGGTGGGAAAGAAGGAAAAACAGAACCGGGCCCGGGACAGCAACATGGAGGAATGGCGGTATATTCAAGGGCTGCTGGATAAGATACGCAGTACCGGCATGGGCGGGATCAGCGCCGATGACCCGGCAGCGATTGAAAAGCTCCAGAAGAAGCTGGACGGGTTGGAACGCTCCCAGCTCATTATGAAGGAGGTCAACGCCTATTACCGCAAGCATGGCAAGCTGGATGGCTGTGCGCTGCTGTCGCCGGACCAGATTGAAAAGCTGAAAGCAAGCATGGCGTCAAGCTGGCGGAGCGACCCGAGGCCCTTTGAAAGCTACCAGCTTACCAACAACAATGCGGAGATCCGCCGGGTAAAGACCCGTATCGAACAGCTTTCCAAACAGGCACAGCAGGAATTTTCCGGCTGGGAGTTCGATGGGGGCCGTGTGGAAATGAACCGGGAGGACAACCGCTTGCAGGTGTTCTTTGACGGAAAGCCTGACGCGGACACCCGGGCTGAGCTGAAAAGCAATGGTTTCCGCTGGGCTCCCAGCGTGGGCGCATGGCAGAGGCAGCTCACGGACAACGCCATCCGGGCGGCTGACCGTCTGGAATGTATCAAGCCGCTGTCCGGCGAAAAGCCCTCCCAGCTTCAAAAGAAGCCCTCTATCTTGCAGACCATGCGGGAACAGGGCGAAAAAGTCCAGACGGAGCCGGAAAAGAAAGCTCCGTCCGGCAGGGATGCCGAGCGGTAAGCCTCGGGCCACATTGGCCCGAGGCTTTCTGTTCCCCGAGACTGTACGGGGGCCTCCCGGATAGCGGGGACCCCGACGGAAAGGAGGTTTTATGCAGGAAGAAGTAAACCAAAAAACAGTTGCCCTTTCGATCAGGACAACGAAGCTCACGGGAAAAGTGCTGGCTGCCGCTCTTGGCAAGGTGGTTCGGGCGCTGCAAAAGCACCACCGGAAGGCGCTGACCCCGCAGGGACGCCAGAGCGTGAAAAAGCTGATGAACCACTATGGCGGCAAAAGTGCCATGCCCTATGTGGGAGCCCCAAAGGATTTTGACCGGATCGCGAAGGAGTTCCATGTGGACTACGCTTTCCATAAAGTGAGCCCCGGCCATTACCTGCTGTTTTTCAAAGCCAATCAGGCGGACGCCATCACGGCGGCCTTCCAGAAGTACAGCGCAAAGGTGCTGAACAAAGAGCAGGACAAGGCTTCCATCCTCGGCCAGCTTCGGAAATTCACGGAGCAGATCAGGACACAGGCAAAGGAAAAGCAGCGGACCAGAGAGGCGGTGAAGGACGGACGTTGAGTGACAAGATCAGAAAATATGTGCTCCCAAACCTGCCGTACCTCTTTGTGTTCTGGTTCTTCTCCAAAATCGGGACGGCCTACCGTATTGCGCCCGGCACAGACTTCGGGACAAAGCTCATGGGGATGCTCGATACCTTCCCCAAAGCCTTTGAAACCTACTGGCCGGGGCTGGGCGGTATTGACCTGCTGGTGGGCCTTGCCGGTGCGGCTGGGGTGTATCTGCTGATACAGTCAAAGATCAGGAAGGCGAAAAAATTCCGGCGGGATGCGGAGTACGGCACCGCCCGCTTCGGAACAAAGGAGGATATAAAGCCGTTTGTAGACCCTAAATTTCAGAACAATGTCATTCTGACCGGGACGGAGTTCCTTACCATGAACACCCGTCCGAAGATACCCGCCAATGCCCGGAACCTAAACGCCTGTGTCATCGGCTCGTCCGGTTCGGGAAAGACAAGGTTCTGGCTGACCCCGCAGCTCCTTCAAGCCCATTCCTCGTATGTGGTGGTAGACCCGAAGGGCGGCACCCTCGATCAGTGCGGGCGGTTCCTGCAACGGGAGAAATACAGGGTGCGGGTGTTCAACAGTATCGACTTTTCAAAATCCATGCACTACAATCCGCTGGCCTATATCAAGACGGAAAGCGATGTTTTGAAATTCGTTACCGCCTTGATCGCCAACACCAAAGGCGACGGCAAGGAGGGCGACGAGTTCTGGACCAAAGCCGAAACCCTCTTGTACTGCGCCCTTGTGGCCTACATCGTCTTTGAGGGGCCGGAGGAAGAACGCAACATGAATACGCTGGTGGAAATGATAAACAGCATGGAAGTCCGGGAGGATGACGAAACCTTCAAAAACGCGGTGGACTATATGTTTGACGGGCTGGAACGCCGCAGCCCCCAGCACTTCGCCGTGAGGCAGTATAAGAAATACAAGCTCGCCAGCGGAGATGTATGCTCTAAGTGACTTCTTAATCATGGTTTTTGTCATGGTTAGTGAAGCAGTCACTTAGAGCATTTTCATTTCAGGAGGTACAGCCATGAGAAACGAGAAAATCACTCCTCTGTATGAGCGTTTGAGCCGTGATGATGAGTTACAGGGCGAGAGCAATTCCATCTCCAACCAGAAAAAGATGTTAGAGGACTATGCCCGCCGGAATGGTCTACCGAACCCCACCCACTTCACCGATGATGGCGTATCGGGAACCCGTTTTGACCGCCCCGGCTTTCTGGCGATGATGGAGGAAGTCGAGGCCGGACGGGTGGAGGCCATTGTCATAAAGGACATGAGCCGCCTGGGGCGCGACTATCTGAAAGTCGGCCAAGTCATGGAGATTTTGCGGCAGCGCGGCGTCCGGCTGATCGCCATCAACGACGGCGTGGACAGTCTGAAAGGTGACGATGATTTTACCCCGTTCCGCAATATCATGAACGAGTTTTATGCCCGCGACACCAGCCGAAAAATCCGCTCCGTGTTCAAGTCCAAAGGCATGAGCGGCAAGCACCTGACCGGCACCGTCATTTACGGCTATTTGTGGGACGAAAAGCGGGAACACTGGCTTGTGGACGAAGAAGCCGCCGAAGTGGTACGCCGCATCTTTTCCCTGACAATGGAGGGCTACGGCCCCTATCAGATTTCCAAGCTGCTGTCTGAGGCAAAGGTTGAAATCCCCGCTGTCCATCTGGCACGCTTTCACGAAGGCGTAAACAGGTCAAAGCCGGTCAAAGACCCCTACGGCTGGGGATCGTCCACCATTGTGAATATTCTGAAAAAGCGGGAATACCTGGGCCACACCATTAATTTCAAGACCCGCAAGCACTTCAAGGATAAGAAAAGCCACTATGTTGACGAAAGCGAGTGGACGATTTTCGAGAACACCCATGAGGCCATCATCGACCAGGAAACCTTTGACAATGTGCAGCGTATCCGGGCAAATGTCCGGCGTTACCCGGACGGCTGGGGCGAGGCCCATCCTCTGACCGGCCTGATGTACTGTGCCGACTGCGGCGGCAAGATGTATGTCCATCGCGTCAATAACGGCAAGCGTGACCCACAGTTTACTTGCAGCCAGTACAGTAAGTACCCTATCGGCTCCCTTTGCCCCACACAGCACCGCATCCGGGCCGAGGCCGTCCTGACCCTGATAACCGATATGCTCCGGGCCATCGCGGAGTATTCTAAAAATGACCGGGCCGAGTTTATCCGCACCGTCCAGGAAACGCAGGCCGCCCAGCAGACCGCCGATATATCCAAGAAGCGGAAACGGCTGGCCGCCGCCCAAAAGCGGGCTGGGGAACTGGAAAAGCTGATTTGCAAAATCTATGAGGACAATGCCCTGGGCAAACTGCCGGACGCCCGGTATGAGGCGCTGGACGCACAGTACGCCAAAGAGCAGGACGCCCTCAATGCGGAAATCGCTGAACTGGAAAAGGCCGTTACCGGCTATGAGCAGAGCCGGAAATCTGCGGAGAAGTTTATTGCCCTGATTGATAAGTACGAGAATTTTGACACGCTGACAAACACCATGCTCAACGAGTTTGTAGAGAAAATCCTTGTCCATGAACGCGCCCGCAAAGGCAGCCAGGACACCACACAGGAGGTTGAAATCTACTTCAACTTTGTGGGCCGGTATATCCCGCCCGCCTTGCAGCCGGTTCCCCTGACCCCGGAGGAACAGGAAGAACTGCGGAAGAAGGAGGAACGCAAGGACAGGCTTCACCAGAACTACTTGCGCCGCAAGGCCAACGGCAAGCAGAAGGAATGGGAAGAACGCTACAACGCCAAGCGCAAGGCCCAGGTGGAGGCGGCAAAGGCCGCGATCCGGGCCGAGGACATGGAGAAGGGCATTTTTATCCCCGCCAGCCAGTTACCCAGACAGGAGCCGCGCAAGGCCACCTTACCGGCCAGCGCCGCAGTTTAACCATCACAGTGCAAAGGAGGACAAACATGAACGAATTGACTTACACCCGCTGCGGGGATTACTACATCCCCGACCTGGAGTTGTCCGAGCAGCCGGAGGCCCCCATCGGCAAGTATGGCCGTATGCGGCAACGCTACCTGAAGGAACACCGGCCCGGCCTTTACAGCAGCTTGATTTTAAGCGAAAAGTTGTACCCGCACCTGTTGGAGATTGACCGGGCGGCGCGGGAGCGCATAGACGCCATGCTGCCCCGCATGATGGAGGCGGCGGGCGTCACTGAGGAAGTGAAAGCCCGTGACCCCATGCGCTGGGTGGGCCTGATGAACACGCTGAAAGCGCAGGAGGAGGAAATTGTGCTGACAGAGCTGATTTATCAATAATTTTGCAAGCGGAGGCTGCTACTTGCGGCCTCTGTTTGTTTTGCAATTCCGCCATATCTTTTCCTTGAACTTTTATCCTAAATGAAATATAAAGAATATGTCGTCAGAGGTTGACAAGCGCAAAAAAACAATTTAACATATAATTAGTTACCGCTAACCAAAAAAGGAGGAAGATATGAGTGAAAGAGTTACATGGAACAGAATGGTACGGTGAATATGCTACGCTAACTGATGAACATAATGATTATGTTCAAATCGAATATAAATGTAATGGAACAGGTCGTCTCTATGACTACACTCTTTTCCCTGGTATTGACTTAATTTTTATGGATTTTAACTGCTCAGATACATTCCATGAGCCTATTCCTAATAAGAATATCATCGAAATCCGTCATTACCAAAAAGGACGCGTTGAGTTTGAGCTAAGAAATAATAAAGTTTTCCACATGAAAGAGGGAGAATTTTGCATCAATGCCCTTGCTAATATTCCTGCGGCCTATTCCTTTCCCTTTGGATATAGTGTAGGACTAAGCTGTGTGATTGATAAGGATTCTGTCGATGTGAAAACACAACAGATTTTTTCGTACTACAACATTGATGTTCTAAATCTCGGACGAGAATTGGAATTAGAAAAAAAGTGGTTTTTATGTCGGACACCACAGCGGTTGTTACATATCTTTGAAGAATTGTATGCTGCAAAAGGTGTTGAAGAGCGAGATTATTTCCGTATCAAATTATTGGAACTATTTTACCATATCAAACAGCTGCGGATTGAAGATCAGTATGAGGCAACGTATTATGCCAAAGAACAAATTGAAATCATCAAACGCATCCGCCAACAGCTCATAGAAAACCTCGACAAAAAAATATCCATAGAAGAACTTTTGCGAAAGGAGCCAATGAGCAAGGTCACATTTCAAGCTATTTTCAAACAGGTTTATGGCGATACGCCCTATGCACATATCAAAAAGTATAAAATGAATCTTGCGGCTGTTTATTTGCAGGAAACAGATCAATCAATCACGCAAATAGCCGGTGAACTTGGATATTTAAATATTAGTAAATTTGCGCGAGCCTTTCAAGAAGTGTTTGGAATGCTTCCAAAGGATTACCGTAAAGCAAAAAAGTGATTTAACTTTTGGGCTGTTTTCTTGATTTACTTTTCCCTTTGGAGTAGTTAGATATTGCAAACCTGTGTAAAATGACAGTGTAGTTGGTTATTGCTAACCACACTGTCATTTTATTTTAAGGAGGTTTCAAAGATGGAACAAACGGTGAAGAAAAAGTTTGGCATTCGCGATATTATGACGATTGCCGCAATGATGGTCATCAATTTCGCAATTGCAATGGTGATTGGTATGGTTACATTGCCTTTCCCAGCAGTATATTTATACGGCTCTTCCGGCATTGATGCCTTTATTGGAGCAACATTTTATTTGGTTGCGGCAAATCGCATTAACAAACACGGATTGTTGTTTGCTTGGGCTACGGTTTATGGACTAATCCAAGGTGTTATGGGTTATATGTTCTTGGTCCCGTATTTCCTGGTGGTGGCGCTCCTTGCCGAGCTGACCATGATCGGCAAGGATACATACCGCAACGCTGTCCGCAACCGGATCGGCTGGACGGTCAACTCAATCGGAAATTTTGTAGGCTGCGCCGTACCGCTGTGGTGGTCCTGGGACAGCTATCAGGAAATGGCCGCGAGCAGCGGTTTTGATGCCAACACCCTGAATATGCAGTTTTCTATGGTAACTTCTCCGGCGCTGATGCTTTTGGGCGTTGCCATTACTGCAGTTCTTGCGATCCTCGGTACATTGTTCGGCCAGCGCCTGCTCAGAAAGCATTTCCAAAAAGCTGGCATTGTAGGATGATGGCCGGAGAAAAAAAGCAAAGGCGGATTGACCGGATTGACGGGCGCACAGTTCTTTTCCTGACGCTGTGCGCCTGTATCGTGACCTTTTTTGCAACAAGTTTTTTAGGGCATGGGATTTTTACCTTTTGGATTTTTCTGATCCTGTGCTGGTTCGGCCTGTATAAACAGGCGCTTGGATGCTTTGCGGTCTATTTGGTAGCGATTGTATGGCTGATGATCGAGACAAAGTATCAAATCAGCATCCCCTCTCCGCTGTTACTCAGCATGATTTACAAGCTGCTGCTTCCCGCTATGCCTGCTTATCTTCTGGCGAAAATCCCGTCCGGGAAGCTGACAGCCAGCTTGAGGAAAATGCCGATCCCCACCCGTATCATGCTTGTTTTGATCGTCATGCTCCGCTTTGCTCCGACTGTGCTGCATGAATTTGGAGAAGTCAGGGAAGCCATGAAAATCCGTGGCTTCTTAAAATCGGTTGGCAATGTTTTGAGGCATCCAATGGACACATTGGAATACGCCATTGTTCCGATGGTGTTCCGCTCCTTAAAGATCGCGGACGAGTTAGCCGCTTCTGCCATTGTCAGGGGAATTGAAAGCCCCTACAAGAAAGAAAGCTATTATGTCAGCCGGATCGCTGCGCTGGATTACTTTTTGATTGTTGTCAGCGTGGGAGCTGCCGTGTGCTGCTGTCTTTTATAGGAGGAATGGAATGGGAAAAGAAATTATGATCCGTGACCTGACCTTTTCCTATGGCGGGAACGGAAATCAACTGGAACACATATCGTTAGACATTGCCGCCGGGGAGGTCATTGTTATGACCGGCCCATCAGGGAGCGGGAAAAGCTCTTTGACGAGAGTGATTAACGGCCTGATCCCCTATTTTTACGAGGGGGAATTGAGCGGCGAGGTTTTTGTGGACGGAAAACCGCTGAAAAAGATTCCATCCTGGGAGCGCGGCAAAATCGTAGGGAATGTATTTCAAGACCCTAGGAGCCAGTTTTTCGCCAATGAGGTTGCCGGTGAGGTTGCTTTCGGCTGTGAAAACTACGGTTATTCCCATGAGGAAATTCGGAACCATGTTTACCGGGCAGCGGCAGACATTAAGATTCAGGACATTCTGGATCACAGTCTGCACAGCCTGTCTTATGGGATGCGTCAGAAGGTTGCGATTGCGTCTGCGGAAGCGATTGACCCGGAAATCTATGTCATGGATGAACCGTCCGCCAATCTGGATATTGCATCTACCTACCGCTTTGCAGACATTATCCGCGCTTTGAAGCAGCGGGGAAAAACCATCATTATAGCGGAACACCGGCTTTACTATCTGATGGATCTGACAGACCGCTTCCTGTGTGTGCAGAAAGGGAAAATTGTGCGGGAATTTACCGCGCAGCAGATGAAAGCCCTGTCCAATGAGGAAATCCGGGCGCTGGGGCTTCGCACTCCTGACCTGCACCAGATCGAGCAGGCAGAAATCCCGTCTGCGGCAACCAGCGAGGTTGTTCTGGAAGTGAAAAAGCTGAACCACTCTTTTGGTGAGACGATTGTGGCAAAGGATGTTGACTTTCAATGCCGCAAGGGAGAAGTGGTAGCCCTGATCGGCCCTAACGGAACGGGCAAAAGCACCATAGGACGAATCCTGGCAGGGCTATTGAAAGAGAAATCCGGCGAAGTCGTTTTATTCGGAAAGCATTGCAGACCGAAAGGCCGCTTGGGAAAGGTCTGGTATATTCCCCAGGATTTAGACAGCCAGCTTTTCGGTGAGGACCTGCTGGATGAACTGACTACCGGCGCAGAGGTCAGCCCGGAGCGGAAAAAAGCGGCGGAGGAAATTCTGGAGGCCCTGGAGCTGATGCCGTTTGTCAAACAGCATCCCTCCACGCTGTCAGGAGGGCAAAAGCAGCGGCTGGCCCTTGGCGTGGCGCTGATGCACGAAGCGCCGATCATCGTACTGGACGAACCGACAAGCGGGCTGGACGGTACGAATATGCGGAATGTCAGCCGGATGATCCGCAAGCTGGCAAAGATGGGGCGCACCATTATCGTCATTACCCATGACGCGGAGTGTGCGCTTGCCTGCTGTGAGCGGGCAATACGCCTTGAAAACGGCTGCATTACCGATGATTTTCAAATCAGAGGTGCAGAGCTTCTTTTAGACAAAATTGGATATGACAAAAAGGAGGGTTAGGAATGTCACAGCAAAATAAGAATCAGCCGAAGGCTAAAACCGGACTGGCACGCTGCCTGGAGCTGGCTTCCGGCCATAAAGGGCTGGTGTTCCTGGCAGGTTTTTTGGCGGCGCTGGCCGCAATTTGTTCTTTTGTACCGTACTTATCAATCTACTACATCATTCGGGAAATCCTGTTTGTTTACCCGGATATGTCGCTCTTGAATGTTTCCACGATTTCGACCTGGGGCTGGCTTGCCCTGGCTGGTATTTTGGGGAACATCGTATTTTACTTTTTTGCCCTGTTGTGTTCCCACGTTGCGGCGTTTGGAACGCTTTATGAATTGAAGGTGGCCTTTGCCGACCACATCATGCAGATTCCCCTTGGGTATCATTTGACCTTGGGCAGCGGCAAACTGAGAAAGATCATGGACGAAAACATTGAAAGCGTTGAGAAATTCATCGCTCACCAGCTCCCGGACTTTGTGGCCTCGCTGGTCGCACCGCTTGTTCTGGTCATCATTCTTCTCGGAATTGACTGGCGGTATGGCGTGGTTTGTCTGGTCGGTATTGTGCTGGCCTTTATCGTGCAGTTTGCGGGCTTCAACGGAGAAGCAAAGGAAAAAATGCACCGTTTTCAGACCGCCCAGGAGAACATGAACAGCGCCTCTGTGGAATATGTACGTGGTATGTCGGAGATCAAAGCATTTAATCAGACCGCCGATTCCTTTAAGCGGTTGGGCAAATCCATTACAGACTATACCTCTTTTGTGTTGGAGTACGCATTGGGCTGGCAGAACTGTATGCCTGCTTTTACCACGATCATCAACAATATTTATCTGCTTTTGATTCCGGTGGGCATTCTGATCGGGATGCACACTACGGATTTCAGGGAGTATTCGCTGACATTCATTTTCTACCTGATTATTGTCCATGCGATTTCCGGTGTCCTGAATAAAATCATGTATATCTCTGAGTCCTTTACGCAGATTGACGGCAGCGTGGAGCGTATGGATGAAATCCTGCGTATCCCGGCCCTGCCCGAAAAGAGTACGGCGCAAGCAATCGAAAACTATGGGATTGCTTTCCGGGATGTCAGCTTTTCCTACGAAGCCGATTCCCAGGTCAAGGCCCTGTCTCATGTTTCTTTCTTTGCGGATCAGGGCAAGGTGACAGCCATTGTCGGCCCCTCCGGTGGCGGTAAAAGTACCATCGCCAGCCTAATCTCCCGGTTTTATGATGTGACGGACGGAAGTATTCAGATCGGCGGCGTTGACATTCGGGATATTCCTCTGGATGCGCTGATGGATAAGGTCAGCTTCGTATTTCAGGATACGTTCCTGTTCAAACAGAGCATCCTGGATAACATCCGCATGGGAAATTCAGATGCTACAGAGGAACAAGTGATTGCGGCGGCAAAGGCGGCAAGATGCCACGAATTTATCGAGCAACTTCCAAACGGTTATCAGACTGTGATTGGAAGCACCGGCGTTCATCTCTCAGGTGGTGAACGCCAACGGATTGCCATTGCAAGGGCTATCGTAAAGGATGCCCCTATCATCGTACTGGACGAAGCAACCGCATTCAGCGACCCGGAAAATGAGTACCTGATTCAAAAAGCCTTTGAAAAGCTAATCCAGAATAAAACGGTTGTAATGATTGCCCATCGTCTGTCTACGATTCGCAACGCTGGCCAGATCCTTGTCATGGAAAAAGGACACCTGATTGAATCTGGCACCCATGACGAGTTGCTGAAGAAGGGTGGAAAATACGCACAGATGTGGAGCAGCTATACGGAGTCGATCAACTGGAAAATTGGCACAGGAAAGGCGGTGTAATCTATGAGTAAGCTGAAAGAAAAGTTAATGCTGTCGGAGAAAGGCTACTCCGACCTGAAAAAAGCGATTACGGCCTGCACAATCACCAATATCGCGCTGTTGCTTCCGTCTATGGTAGCCTGCCTACTCTTTTGGGAACTGCTGAAACCGTTCACCGGAGAGGCAATTTCATGGGACGCACTGTGGAAGCTGCTGGGACTGGGGGTGGTTGCGGCTATTCTGGTATTCCTGGCTGCAAAAAATGATTATAGAAAAACCTACATTGCTTCTTATAAAGAGGCCAGCACGACCAGACTTCGGATCGCAGAACATCTTCGCAAGCTCCCCATGAGCTTCTTTAACACAAAAGATTTATCTGATATTACCACAAACATGATGGCGGATTGCAGCAGCATGGAATCCATGCTCAGCAGTACCATTCCGCCGCTGATCGCAAATATTATCTCCGTCACCCTGATTTGTATTTGTCTGGCATTTTTTGACTGGAGAATGGCCCTTGCGATTTTCTGCACGATGCCGATCACATCTCTTATCATCTGGTGCGGACGCAAACTGCAACTCCGTCTGTTTGACAAACAGGTGGATGTGAAATTGGAGGCGTCCAGCCAGATTCAGGAATACTTGGAAGGTATAAAGATTATCAAAGCCTGTGGTCTTGGTGGTTCCCGTTTCTCTACGCTGGATAAAGCACTCCAAGCCATGAGAAAAATCGCCATCAGGGTGGAACTGGCCTCTGGTATTCTGGTTCAGGGAGCCAGCCTGGTTCTGCAAGCAGGTCTTGGTATCACCATTTTTATCGGGACGGTACTGATAACTGGCGGTCAAATTGAACTGCTTCCTTTGCTGGTGCTGTTCATGTTCTCCACGCAGATTTACGGCCCAATCCTTGCCATCCTTTCGCAGTTAACCTCTCTGTTTCATTTGGGGACTGTTACCAACCGTATGCGTACCCTGCTAACCACGCCCGCTATGGAGGGCGAGGATAAGGATGTATCCAAGTATGACATTGAACTGAAAAGCGTCACTTTCGGATACAATCAGGACGATGTTATCAAGGATGTATCTTTTTCTATTCCAACTGGCAGCGTAACAGCCCTGGTAGGGCCTTCTGGTAGCGGCAAAAGCACAATTTCCAAACTCATTGCCCGCTTTTGGGATGTAAGAAAAGGTCAGATTTCCATCGGTGGTATGGATGTTCGCACCATTGAACCGGAACACCTGATGCGCTGTATGTCCTTTGTATTTCAGGATGTGACCTTGTTCAACGACACTGTTTTTAATAACATCCGCGTAGGCAACATGAACGCTACCGAAGAACAGGTCATGGCAGCGGCAAAGGCAGCGTACTGTAACGAATTTATCCAGCGATTGCCGGATGGTTATCAGACTATCTTGGGGGAGAACGGCAGCACTCTTTCTGGCGGAGAACGTCAGCGAATCTCCATTGCCCGCGCTCTGCTGAAAGATGCCCCGATTATTCTTCTTGATGAAGCAACAGCATCTCTTGACCCGGAGAACGAGGTTTTAATCCAGCGGGCCATTGCAAAGCTGGTGGAGGGTAAGACGGTCATTATGATTGCTCACCGGCTTCGTACCGTTGTGGATGCCGACCAAATTCTCGTTCTTGATAACGGTAGACTGGTGGAACACGGTACACATGATGAATTGATGAAAAAGAACGGATTGTACCATAAACTGTTCCATATCCAACAGGAGAGTCTTGGTTGGGCAATTTAAGCAGGAGAGAACATGAAAATCTATGCGTCAGGCGAAGATTATTTGGAGGCTGTGCTGATACTCCAAAAGAAGCAGGGCATGGTTCGTTCCGTTGATCTTGCTCGGTACATGGGTTTTAGTAAACCGAGTATTAGTCATGCGGTAGGCGTTTTGAAGAACGGCGGTTTTCTGACCGTGGATGGAGACGGATTCCTCCATCTAACTGACATAGGCCGGGAAGTTGCCGAGAAAGTCTATGAACGCCACTTGTTTTTTACGAAGCAACTTGTGGCCGCCGGCGTTGATCTGGAAACAGCGGAACAAGAGGCTTGCCGGATGGAGCACGCCATTAGTGATACTTCCTTTCAGAAATTGAAGGAAAAAATACAGAAAACCAATTAGCGCACATCGATTCTGTACTACATAATGAATGATCTGCCCCGGACGGGGAAAGAAAAAACTGTTGATTTGGGACAGATGATTTTGTGCGCCCATTTTAGAAATACCATCCTTACCGGCGGTTTTGAAGAACATTTCAAGGCCGCCGTTTCTTTTGCCCTTAAAGGAAATGACGCGCTGACGCTGGCAAATACGGCGGCTTATAGGAGGGAGCCGCCGTGAAGCACATTGACCGCCGACAAATTCAGACGATATTTCACTACCGTCAAAAAAAGCCCAGTCAACGAACAGGCCCCGTCTGGTAGCCGGTGCGAAAATTGTCATTCTGTAAGTGAATATTGGAGTTTTTGCGCTCGAATAGCTTTCTGCTGTCCGGGCGTTTTTTTATATTTCCGAGTTTACTTCGGGTCGTGTTGGCCCGAGTTCATACCCCGGTGTCGCTCACCACCGCCTCCGTTTCGGCTACCCGTCAACCCGAACACCCGAAACGGAGGTATTTATGAAAGTTATCAATCTGCGGGATATTTACCCTCATTATACACAGGATTGTTTTGTTGAAGTAACTGACGAAGTGGCCGATCTGTTTTCCGAGTTCGACCACAAAGAAGCGGCTTACCGTCTGCGTACATACCGGCACAAGGCATACTACTCCCTTGACCGGAACGACGGTATTGAGCATGAGGCTCTTTTCGTTGCACTTTCTCCGCATGAGCTGTATGAGCGCAAAGTGACTATGCAGGAACTTCATGCCGCCATTTCCCGGTTGCCGAACAAACAGGCGAAACGTATTTACGCCCATTTCATTCTCGGCATGACCAAAAAAGATATTGCCCGGGCAGAAGGTGTCCATGAGAAAGTCGTGCGGGTCGCCATTGAGCGCGGTCTGCGGAGCCTGGAAAAAATTTTGAAAAAAGTTCTGTAAGGCGTACCGATTTAGACCAAAAAATGAAATGGTATATGAGAGGCAGTCAAAGCCTCGGGCCACATTGGCCCGAAGTTCGGACAAGCCTTACGCAGCTTGAAAACTGAATAAAAAGATACCCGGATACGAAGGGTGCTTGTGTCCAGTGACAGGCCCGCCATGATCTCTATTGTCAGAGGATAGAGGGAGCGATAAGGCCCATGCCGCAGGCGGGCCTTGGCAGGTCAGCCGGATAAAACACAAAATCCTGGATACTTGCGATTAGTCACAATCCGAGCGTGCAGCGGTGTTGCGAACCGTGAGCCGTCGCAGGTAATGAGATCGCCTTGCCATCAGAATGGGGAGAGCTGAAATGCTATGGGGAGGAACGCCAGCCGCCCGTCCGGTCTATCTGAAAAGCACTTTTGACCCGTGGGGACCCCGCCGCTATTCTGTCTAATGATAGAGCGACCTTTCCGGCGGGGCCCCATACTTTTATGAACAGGAGAACCTTATGAAGAAAACTTATCCGTCCATTCCGGGATTGGAACCGGACGCGTGGAGCAACGACGCCTGCCGTGGTTATGTGATTATGGCAATGCATGACTGTGGCTTCTCCCATGAGGATATTCGCCGTGTGGTACGGCAGCTTCACGAAGCCTTTGACTTCCATACCATCAACGAGGCCGAGCAAAAATATTATCATGAGGACTATTGACCTCGGGCCATGTTGGCCCGAAGCTGGGGAAAGCTCAAAGAGCGGCACCTTCCGGGGTGCCGTTTTTTGATGTTTCCCCATTCGGACAAGAGGGAGACTGGTCGGCATTAACCTATACTGGAAAAGGGAGGTTTTCAATGGTTCAAGCTGTTACATACCAAAGCGATAAGCAATCTGTTTATTTTCAAGGCAAACTCATTGTGCTGGAAAACCTGACGCCGATACTCTCCACGGAGGAAAAGAAGAAGCGAAAAAGAGAAATCGAAAATAACCTGTACGATATATTCAGCAAGTACGGGGACAGGTTTCGCTAATCAATCGCAACATTGTCGTCCGGGGCTGCTAATGGTATAATATAGTTGTAAGGTTGGTAGCTCCATTCCATACGGAAAGGAGCCCAATATGGACATTATCAGAGAAGATTGTATTTACGCAAGGCAGTCAGTAGACCGAAAGGACAGTATCAGCATTGAAAGCCAGATTGACTTTTGCAAGTACGAACTGAAAGGCGGGAGCTGTAAGGTATTCAAGGATAAAGGCTATTCCGGGAAAAACACGGACAGGCCGGAATTTCAAAAACTGCTGGGAGAAATCCGAAAAGGCAGGGTACGGCGGGTAATCGTCTATAAGCTGGACCGGATCAGCCGCTCCATTCTGGATTTTGCGAACATGATGGAGCTGTTTCAAGAGTACGATGTGGAGTTTGTTTCCTCCACTGAGAAATTCGACACCTCGACCCCGATGGGACGGGCCATGCTGAATATATGTATCGT
>OHTT01000490.1_pt1 | contig 15967 bp, 16 predicted proteins | sample 1579001 | NCBI WGS metagenome assembly OHTT01 (sample SAMEA3879606, study PRJEB24766) | human gut metagenome | biome: human-associated habitat; feature: feces | place: USA | collected 1985/1987
GGTGGTTTCATATTTCTTGCAGACGGCATCCACCTGCTTCACAAAATCGTCCAGAACGGCATCCGGCAGGCTGTTCAGATTTTCCATCAGGGGCAGGATCCACTTGCGATGCAGCAGGTCACGCACTTCTTCATCGGTCAGGCGTTCAATCACGCCTTTGGTACGCTGGTGGAGGGCGGCACTGTCGTCCTTGACCTGCTTTTTCAGGGTCTTTTCCTCGGCGAACAGCGCGTCCACATCTTTCAGGATGCTCAAGGTAGCTGGCTCTACCTCCCGCGCCTTGATGGCCTTTTTGACCTCAGCCGCAACAAAGGCACCATCGTTGACAAAATCCTGTTCCTTGTCCTCCTCGCTCAGTTCGTCCAGATAGCTTTCATACTCGCCTGCAATTTCGGCAAAGCGAGTCTCTTTTGCCCGCAGTGCTGCCACTTCCTCATGCATTTTAACGCTCTGCACCAGCTCAAAGGGCAGCACATGACCCACCCAGCCGTCCTGTACCTCGGCATCCTTTTTCAGCACCATGTTGGGGTCTACCTGCTTGGTTGCGGCAAAACCCTCGGTCTGGATGATTTCAAGGTCGATGGCAATTTTCTTCCAGTCGTCGTCCAAAAGCTGGTATGCTGCATAGCGGTCAACCAGTGGAATTCCTGCCAGCCGGGCAAAGATCTCCCGGCTCAGGCGTTCTTCCTCGCCGGCAGCATTCAGCTGCGTCATGCCGTCGATGAGTGCGGACTTCAAGTAGGCATCAAAGTCACCGAAAGCATTCTGGAAAGCGGTCTTGAACGCCACCACATCCGGGTGGGACAGAACAGCGTTCTTCAAATTGGCCACATTCAGACGGCAATAGGCTTCGTTGTCCGGGCTGAACAGAGCCGCTTTCAGGTGCGGGAATGCTGTCCAGTAGGCAGACAGGTCTTGCAGTTCGGCCTCGGGAATGCCGCCAAACATCGAAGCGTAAATATCCCAGCTCTCAGCCTTTTCCGAGGAATCCACATACCGGGGGATGTTCAGGTTGTAATCATTCTGGATAATCTCTGCGCGGGATACTCTGCGTGCGAACTTTTCGATTTTCTCCGGGCGTTCCTTGTAAGCATCCACAATGCGTTTGATGTCGCAGGCACGCAGCTTATTGTTTTTGCCGTCCTTCTCAAAGCCCTTAGACGCATCAATAATCAGAACGTCCGAATCCTTTTTATTCTTCCGCAGCACCATGATGATGGTGGGAATGCCTGTGCCGAAGAAAATATTGGCGGGCAGACCGATGATTGCATCAATGTTGTTGTGGTCAATCAGATTTTTGCGAATCGTACCTTCTTCACCACCACGGAACAGAACGCCGTGGGGCAGAACGATGGTCACAATACCATCATTACGGATGTGGTACAGGTCGTGCAGCAAAAAAGCATAGTCCGCCTTGCCCTTGGGCGCAAGACCGTAATCCGAAAAGCGCGGATTATTATCTTTGTCGGTCGGATTCCACGCCTGCGAATATGGGGGATTTGATACCACCGCATCCACAAACAGCGGGTCGTAGGTGTTGACCGGGTCGTTTTCTTCAAAGTACGGCCAATCTTCCTCCAGCGTATCACCGTTGCGCGTTACAATGTTGTCGGGCAGAATGCCGCGCATGACAAGGTTCATGCGGGTCAGGTTGTAGGTGTTTTCCTTCAACTCCTGTGCGTAGTATTTGATGTTGTTGCCATTGCCCATATACCGTGCGGCACACTGACCAATGTTGATCAGCAGCGAACCGGAACCGCTGGTGGGGTCGTAAATTTTGATCTCTTCCCGGTCTTTCAGGTGGTACGCCACGATTTCAGACATGAGCAGCGAAACTTCGTGCGGCGTGTAGAACTCGCCGGCCTTCTTGCCTGCGTTTGCTGCAAAGTTGCTGATCAGATATTCGTAGATAAAGCCGAGAACATCGTAATCCTGCTTGCCGTCCATGGGAATATCTTTGATGAGATAGATCAGGTCGCGAATGGCCTTTGTCCGCGCACCGGAGCTTTCACCCAGTTTAGACAGGCCGGTTTGCAGCGTAGCAAAGACACCGTCAAACACCTTTTTGTGGTGCGGGTCAATCAAACGGCTGAATGCTTGCAGTGCTACCGTCACATCATCGGCCTTGAAGTCACTGCCTTTGCTGATCCATGTGGAAAACAGATTTTCATAGGCGATAAAATAGCCGACATTCTTCCGAACGGTATCCAGCGTTTCGACATCGTCTTCGGTCAAATCCGGCAGATATTCGTCTGTCCAGTCATTCTCTTTCAGCCATTTGACTTCTTTGTCCGACAGAAATTTATAAAACATGAAGCCCAGAATGTAATCCTTGTACTCGTTGGCTTCGATTTTAGAGCGCATCTTGTTGGCAGATTCCCAGATTTTCGATGCGAGTTGCTGCTTGTTCATGCTATTCCTCCCAGTGGCCTGCAATAGCGCATTTTTAGATTTTTTAATCGGACAGCCCCTCCGATTTTATGCGTGTGTTCATTGAACCAATTATACAAAAGTGCCACCCGGTTTGCAATGCGAATGAAAAGTTTCTCAATCGCATTCGCAGAACCATAACCGTGGCGAGCAGAGCCTTTGTGCGCACAAAGGCTAAATTCGCACGCAGAATTAAAATTCTGCTGTGTTCATTCACTTGTTGGGATGCAATCCCAATCCCTGTAATCATCACAATTCCGTGATGGCTGCGCATTCCTGCGGTGTGCTGAAAGAGCGTTTTGCAAAAAACGCGTAGCCTGCATCCATCGGATGTAGTTCAAGGGTTTGGGATTTCCCAACAAGCATTTTGCAACGCAAAATGGTCTTTGTATATACGAAGACACTGCTTGCTACGGCTATGAACACCTTTTGAATTGCAAAATGATTTTTCGGTTGCTATACTGGACTTATCAAAATCTTTTTGGGAGGCTGCCGCAATGAGCGCACAGACAATGCAAATCGGGAACCGACCTTGCCGCATTTACGGCGAAGCTCATGCAGAATACCTGCTGCTCCAAATGACCGGCGAACACGAGCTGCAAAGCATGGATGACGAAGTGGCTGCTATTGCACAAAGCACCCAAAAGTATCTGTTTGCGGCCATCCCAGCGGAAAGCTGGAACGATGCGCTTTCTCCGTGGAAAGCCCCTGCTGTGTGGGGAAAGCAAGGTTTTGGCGGCAAGGCTGGGGACACCCTGCGCTTTCTGACGGAACAGGTCGTGCCAACGCTGAAACAACAGTTCAATCTCCCGGAAAACGTCAAAATCATTCTGGGCGGCTACTCGCTGGCGGGATTGTTTGCGCTGTGGGCATCTACGCAGGCAAATCTATTCTGCGGCATCGCTGCTGCATCTCCCTCGGTGTGGTTTCCGGGCTGGATGGAGTTTGAACAGCGGCACCCGATGCAGGCACAGCACATTTATCTGAGCCTTGGCGACAAGGAAGAGCACACGAAAAACGCTGTCATGGCTGCGGTAGGTGATAACATCCGTGCCCTGCACAGCCGACTCATAGAGCGTGGCGCAGACTGCGCCCTTGAGTGGAACAGCGGCGGTCATTTCAAAGACGCTGACCTGCGCACGGCAAAAGCATTTCGGTGGGCGATGGAGGAAAACCGATGAATATTTTGATCGATGCCGATGGTTGCCCTGTGGTGGACCTGACGTTGCAGATCGCAAAGCAGTTCAGCGTTCCAGTCATCATCCTGTGCGACGCCTCTCACCAAATCGAGCGGGAAGGTGCGCAGACGCTGGTGTTCGATAAAGGGGCTGACAGCGTGGACTTTGCACTTGTCAACCGGGTAAAACCGGGGGATGTGGTCGTGACGCAGGACTACGGGCTGGCCAGTATGTGTCTTGCCAAGTGCGCACGAGTGCTGAATCAAAACGGTCTGGAATACACCGCCGACAATATAGACGCTCTTATGCTGCGGCGATACGAAAATAAAAAGCTTCTCCGTGCCGGAAAGCACCCCAAGGGGAGCCTAAAACGGACAAAGGAGCAGGATGCCAAGTTTGCGGATACGCTCGAGAAGATCCTGAATTACAACCATTGATACATGCTTTTTGAAGGCTGGAGAAATTCAGCCTTCTTTTTTCATGAGAAAATTGTAACATTTTTTGCAATTTGGTTGCGTTTTGAGGGGGAGTGAATCGGCCCCGTCGTTCTTTTGTCTCGTTTTCTTGCATCTGCTTTCCCGAATCTGCTATACTGAAGTCACTTTTTTAATCGGAGGCTTTCATGACAACCCTTCTTCTCCTGCGCCATTCCATCCCGGAGCGCGGCGGTTCCAGCCCCGACCCCGGCCTTTCTGCCGAAGGTCTTCAGCGGGCCGCCGCAGTCTTTCAAAATGACGCTTTCCGCACGGTCTCGCTCGTCTGGTCGTCCCCTTCGCTGCGTGCGCTCCAGACCGCACAGCTGCTGGGGCTTCCCATCCGGCAGGACGCTTCGTTCTGGAAACGCCAATACGAAGACCCGGACTTCAAAAATCCGGACGGCGAGTCCTTCCGTGAGGTCAGCGCCCGGATGGCAGACTGCATCCACGAACTGCTGGATTCGCTCCCGGAGGGGCAGAACGCCCTTGTCGTCTCCCACGCCGCCGCTATTTGCAGCTACTTGCAGCGCTTTTGCACCGTTGAGGTGACCGAGGCCGCACAGAAGCTCCGCCGGATTACATTTCAGGGCGAAGTTCTGTTGGATGGGCACTTTTGGGAGGCTGATGGATTTGTGCTGCACATCGAAAATCGCCGCCCTGTTCTCATCCGCACCATCTAGCCGCAAAAAAGGCACCAGCCTGAGCTGATGCCTTTTGTTGGCGGAGATGGTGGGATTCGAACCCACGTGCCCGGTTAAGGACAAAACGATTTCGAATCGTTCTCGTTACGACCGCTTCGATACATCTCCAAGTATATTTTCATGGCGAATTTACGATTTGTATATCGCAAATCGGCCTTGAAACTTGGAACAGTTGCTGTTAGAATATTGTTAGAAAACGCATCGTTCAGACAGGCTTTGAAGCCTGTCAGTACATCAAAATCGACGTTCCCTCGTGTGATATGGAGACATCCAGCGAAGCATCCACTTGGATTTCGAGTGCGACCTCTTACGACCACTTGAGTAATGCTCCATATTCACAATATAGCTTAATTATTATAGCAAAATCCCGCCTTTCCGTCAACTGGAAATACAAAAAGCCCTTCCCCTTGTGCTTGACAGGCAGAGTGGGGTGTGCTATATTTATTTCAAATTTGAAGTATATGCTCAAAGGAGAACCTATGGCACAGAATCGACAGGATATGGGCAGCGGGCCGGTCAAGCCCCTGCTTTTGCAGCTGATGATACCCGCCGTGGTGGCGCAGGTGGTCAATCTGCTCTATAACATCGTAGACCGCATTTACATCGGCCACATCGAGGGCATCGGCGCGGCGGCGCTGACGGGCGTGGGCCTGTTTGCGCCGATCCTTATGCTCCTGAACGCCTTCGCCATGCTCATCGGCGCGGGCGGTGCGCCCCGCACGGCCATCGCGCTGGGACAGGGCAATAAAGACGAGGCCGAAAAAATCATCGGCAACAGCTTTACCATGCTGCTGTTTTTCGCTGTGGTGCTGACGGCGGGCTTCTATGCCGGTGCGCCCGCCCTGCTGCGGCTCTTCGGTGCCAGCGACGCCACTCTCCCCTATGCGGTGGCCTATGGCCGCATCTACATCCTCGGCTCGGTGTTCGTGCTGCTGGTCATGGGCATGAACCCCTTCATCACGACCCAGGGCTTTGCGAAGATCAGTATGCTCACGACGGTCATCGGCGCAGTCATCAACATCATCCTCGACCCCATCCTGATTTTTGGTCTTGGCTGGGGCGTCCGGGGTGCGGCAGTGGCGACGGTGCTCAGTCAGGCCGTGGGTGCCTGCTGGATATTGAAGTTCCTCACCGGCCCCAAGACCATCCTCAAGCTGCGGAAAGAAAACCTCAAAGTGGAGCGGAACATCATCCTGCCGGTGATGGGGCTGGGCATCTCCACCTTTGTGATGCTCTCCACCGAGAGCCTGCTCTCCATCAGCTTCAGCTCCAGTCTGGCCCGCTACGGCGGTGATGTGGCGGTGGGTGCCATGACGGTGATCACCAGCGCCTCCCAGCTCTGCACCCTGCCCATTCAGGGCATCTGTCAGGGCGGCCAGCCGGTCATGAGCTTCAACTTCGGCGCAGGCAAAAAGCCCCGCGTCAAGGAGGCGTTCCGCTTCCAGCTCACCCTCTGCTTCGGCTATACCACCCTGTTCTGGCTGCTCATGATGCTGGCCCCCGGCGTGGTGGCGGGCATCTTTACCTCGGACGCTGCCCTCATCGAATACACCACATGGGCCATGCGCATCTACATGGCGGGTATCCTCGCCATGGGCGTTCAGATCGCCTGCCAGCAGAGCTTTATGGCGCTGGGTCAGGCCAAAGTCAGCCTCCTGCTGGCCTGTCTGCGGAAGATCATCCTGCTTATCCCGCTGATTTTTATCCTGCCCTGCTTCACGGCAGATAAGTGCTTCGGCGTCTTTCTCGCCGAGCCGGTCAGTGATATTCTGGCAGCGACCATTACAGCCATCACCTTCTTCTCCCGCTTCGACAAGATACTGGACAAGGGCGCCGGGAAGGTATGATTTCACAGGAAATAAAAACAGCCCGCAGACCGGCCTGCTGGCCCTCATTCTGGGACCCATGTGCGAGAAGAACTTCGTGCGCTGCATGAACATCCAGCGCGGCAACTTCTTCGCCATCACCACTTCTCCCATCGCAATGGTCTTTGCAGGCGTGGCTATCCTGGTCATCCTCTACTCTGTCTACAACCAGAGCAAGATCAACAAGCGTGCTGCTGCAAACGCCGCGAAGGAGAACGCATAACCCCAACATCCAGACAAGCTCTGTCTTTTACATTCCCATGAAGCTGCGGCTGTCCCGTTCCGTCGGGGCGGCCGCGCTTCGCTTTTATAGGATAATGAGAAAGCCCCCGGCGCTGCCGGGGGCTTTCGTTGTGCTGCATTTTACTCTTCCGATTTGGGAGCTTCGGGGTGGCGGCACTTGGCCAGCATATCCAGCTCCGGCATCAGCTCGGTGCTGATGACCGAGAGCATCTGCTCCATCTTGTCGCAGTCCTCCGCCGGGAAGCGCTTGCGCACACGCTCGATGACCGTGTGCAGATAAGAATAGCTGATGCTGTAGTAATCGATGTATTTCTGGGTGGGGCGCAGGAAGTATTCGCGGCGGTCGGTGGTGGACTGGATCTTCTCCACATAGCCCTTTTTGACGAGGCTGCCGATTTTATAAGCCGCGTTGGGGGTGGAGATGCCCATCATGCGGGAAAACTCTGCAATGGTGGGCTCCCCCATCGCCATGATGCCCTCCATGCAGAAGGACTCCACCGTAGTCAGCGTGGCTTCGCGGGTGGCAAAGCGCTGAAATACATTCTGATAAAAATGCAGCTTGAATTTTGTATAGACGTCCTGAAAGACTTCTTCCAGCATGGGATTTTCCTCCAGTGAGCAAATAGCTCAAAAAATTTACTCTTTTGATAAGTATACCATGATTTGCGCCGGAGGGGAAGACAAAAATCTACGATTCCGTTAAGATTTTGTGACCTCTTCCTTCCCAGTATAGCCCATCCGCGCCCTGACGATGCTGAGCACGACGAGTTCGATGACGATGGCACAGGCCAGCAGCACGAAGGAGGTCAGGGTGTTGGCGGCATCGCCGAGGACAGCCTGTGCTGCACCGCAGAGCAGATAGCAGCCCGCCGAGATGGCGGCGGCGGTCATGGCGTAGGGCAGCTGGGTGGAGACATGGTTCACGTGGCTGCAGTGCGCGCCGGCAGAGGCCATGATGGTGGTGTCGGAGATGGGCGAGCAGTGGTCGCCGCAGACCGCGCCGGACAGGCAGGCGGCGATGGAGACCACCAGCATCTCACCCTCCGGGAAGGCGTGGCAGACGATGGGGACCAGAATCGAGAAGGTGCCCCAGGACGTGCCGGTGGCAAAGGCGAGGAAGACCGCCACCACAAAGATGATGATGGGCAGCAGGTACTGCAGAGCCGCCGCAGAGCCGCTGAGCAGGCTTGCGACGTAGTATTTTGCGCCCAGCAGGCCGGTCATGCCGGACAGGGTCCATGCGAGGGAGAGGATCAGCATGGGGCTGACCATGGCCTTGAAGCCCTCGGGGATGCAGGCGGCAAAGTCCTGAAAGGTCATGACGCCCCGCACCCGGTAAAACACGAAGGTGAACATCAGGGCAATGGCGCTGCCCAGCACGAGGCCCATGGAGGCGTTGCAGTTGGCAAAAGCAGTGATGAAGTCCACGCCCTCAAAGAAGCCGCCGGTGTACACCATGCCGAAGATGCAGGCCGCGATGAGCACCAGCACCGGCGCGATGAGGTCCACCACATGGCCGCGGGTGTCGCTGCCGTCGTCCACGTCGTCGCCGTAGGGGCGGTCCTCGGTGGTGAACAGGTCGCCGTTTTTCGCGTTGTCCTCATTGAGCTTCATGGAGCCGAAGTCCGTGCCGGTGAAGATGAGGAACAGGCTCATGACGACGGTAAGCAGGGCATAGTAGTTGTAGGGGATGGTGCGCAGGAACATGGTGAAGCCGTTGATGCCAGATCCATCCGGCACGCTGGAGGTGACCGCCGCCGCCCAGCTGGACACCGGCGCAATGATGCAGATGGGGGCCGCCGTGGCGTCGATGAGGTAGGCCAGCTTGGCGCGGGACACCTTCTGCCGGTCGGTGACCGGGCGCATGACCGAACCCACGGTCAGGCAGTTGAAATAGTCGTCCACAAAGATCATCACACCCAGCAGCAGGGTGGCAAACTGTGCGCCCGCCCGGGAGTGGATGTGCTTCGATGCCCAGCGGCCAAAGGCGGCCGAGCCGCCGGCCTTGTTCATCAGGGCCACCAGAATGCCCAGCATCACCAGAAAGACGAGGATGCCGACGTTGCTGGAATCGGACAGCTTGGACACCATGCCGCCGTCTTCGTTGAAGAAGAGGGTGGTCAGCGCCAGCTCAAGGTTGCCGTTGGCGTAGAGCAGTGCGCCGGTGGCGATGCCCACCAGCAGCGAGGTGTAGACCTCTTTGGTGTTCAGGGCCAGCACGATGGCCACCACAGGGGGCAGCAGGGACAGCGCCGAGCTGTACACGGCGCAGGTGTAGGTGGAAGGGTCGTCGATTTTGCCGGGCGTTGCGGCGGTACACCACAGCAGCAGGGCAAACACCAGCAACGCACCCACCCACGAGAGATTGGTTTTTTTCATGATAAAATCCTCAGATGATTTTTTTGCAGCCTGCCGGGCAGACTAATCCCAAAACCCGTGACGGAAGGGGGTGTTGGCTGCGCCGGACTATAAAGCGATGTATTTAGAGCTGTTCCGTGCCAGCGAACAGGCGGCACGGCTTTTGCAGGAAGCTCAGGCCCGGGCCGAGCAGCAGCTGCTGGCTGCCGACCCGCCGCCCATCGAGCTCGCCGAGAAAAAAGAGTCTTAGCCCTTTTTGCTCTCGGCCTTGGCGGCAAACTTGGCGTCGTTGACCACAAAGCGCTCGTGGACGCCGCCGCCCACGGGGCCTTTCTCGTCGTACAGGGAGACTTTGAACACCAGCTTGCGGCCTTCCACAGCGGTCAGCTCGCTCTCGCAGGTGACGGTCATGCCCACGGGGGTGGGGGCGGTGTGCTCCAGCTCCAGCCTGGTGCCCACAGAGCCGCAGCCCTCATCCAAAGCGTCGGCGACGCTCATCCAGCAGGTCTTTTCGGCCAGCGCCACCAGTGCGGGAGTGGCGAAGACATTCAGCGTGCCGCTGCCCATGGTCTTGGCGGTGTTCTCGGGGGTCACGGCGACGCTCTGCTTGCCGCGGATTCCGGTTTCTAACATATAAAAATTCCCTCTTTCTTAATTTGTCGTGATGCCGCGGTTTGCGGCAGATAATTTCACATTTGTAAGGATACCACAAAACTCACCCTATTGCACCTGTTTTCGGGATTTTCCTTCAAAACTCTTTCCGTCTGAGGCCAAACGCGGTATCATAAGCTGGACAAGGAGGAAAAGAAGATGAACGATTTCTGGAAATCCTACGACATCACCCACGCCGAATACGGGGCCGATTACCGATGCTACCCGCTGTATGGCACGGTCCACCTCATGGAGCTGGTCATTTCGCTTGCCTTTATCGTGGGGGCGGCCCTGTGGTATCGCCGCAGTTCTGCCCGCACCCGGCGGCGCATTTTAGTCGGAGTCACCGCTTTGCTCCTGCTGGACCAAGCTGCCCTTCTGCTGGGGATGGCCCTGACCGGCCAGTGGAATTGGGGCTATCTGCCCCTGCACCTGTGCAATATCAACGTCTTCGTCTGTCTGTACAACACGATCACGGACAGAAACTGGTGCAAAGAGGAGCTGTATGCCCTCTGTATCCCGGGCGCAATGCTGGCACTGCTCTGCCCCAGCTGGCTGGATGTCCCCTCTTGGTGGACGCTCATCAATCTGCACTCCGTCAGTATCCATGCCCTGCTGGTACTCTATCCAGTCCTGCTGGTGGCGGGCGGCTACCGTCCCAGTCCCCGGCGGGTGCCGCAGGTGCTGGCGTTCCTATTCGGCTCTGCCCTGCCCATCTACTTTCTGAATAAGTCCCTTAACACCAACTTCTATTTCCTCAATGATCCCTACGGGAACATCGTCACCAGCACCTTCACGGCCCTGCTGGGCGAAAAATATTATATCCTTGGCTTCCTGCCTGCCACCGCGCTGGCGCTGTTCCTCATGTATCTGCCGTGGGCGGCGGACGATAAAAAGAAGAAGCGGGCATGAATGCGGTGCTTTGGAAAAAGGCAGTTCGGTCAGGACTGCCTTTTTCTTTTGCACTAAATTGCACCCTTCCTGCAAAATAAATTTGCAAATTTATTGCGTTTTGCGGTCTGTTTTATCAATTTTAAGAGAATGCTGGTTTTTTGCGCAAATCCCCTTGACAGGAGCCATACAGCGTGCTATCATGAACACATGAACAGATGTTCATATATTAAAGCGAAAGGATGACAACGATGGCTGAGAATGCTCTTGCCCCAGAACAGAAGCTGCCCAAGGCCCCGCCGGTGTTGCCGGACGATGAGGTGCTCTACGAGCTGGCCGATTTGTTCCGGGTGTTCGGCGATTCCACCCGCATCAAGATACTCTATGCCCTCCACGACGATGAGCTGTGCGTGCAGGACATTGCAAATGCCGTCCAGCTCAGCCAGTCGGCGGTGAGCCATCAGCTGCGGGTGCTCAAGGACTCAAAGCTCGTCCGCTTCCGCCGCGACGGCAAGACCATTTACTATGCGCTGGACGATGACCATGTGCGCAGCATCCTCTCCATGGGCATGGACCACATCGAAGAGTGATGCCCCCAAAACGCTGCAAGCTCTGCCGCACCCTGCGGCGGAGCGGGGAGATAGAAAGAAAGGCTGGTATTTATTATGAAAAAGAGCTACAAGATCGAAGTTGACTGCGCAAACTGCGCCCAGAAGATGGAGGATGCCGCCAACACGGTCGCCGGCGTCGCAAAGGCCACCGTCAGCTTCATGACCCAGAAGATGAACGTCGAGTTTGATGAGGGCGCGGACGTCAAGGCTACCATGCAGAACGTCCTCTCCGCCTGCAAGAAGGTCGAGGACGACTGCGAGATCTTCGGCATCTGAGTTTCGACTTATACTGCCGGGATGCGCGTGGAAAATGTGGAAAAATAAATCAGTTTTCAACAATTTCCACGGCGTTTTCAACATCCTGGGTGCAAAAAAAGAAAAATGAACGCGCATTTGCGGCTTTTTGCGGGAAAACCTCGTGGAAAAGCCGGGGGAAGCGTGGAAAGCAAGCCCCTTGTGGGGAAAACCTGTTGAATCTGAGAAAACTGCCCCAAAAGGAGGCTGGTACCCGTGACAAAAAAACAAAAGAAAATGCTGTACCGCATCATCGCCGCTCTGGCGCTGGTGCTGGTGCTCAAGCTGCTGCCGCCTCTGCCCACGTCGGTGGAGCTGCTGCTCTACTGCATCCCCTACCTCGTGGTGGGCTGGGATGTGCTCCACAAGGCCCTTCTGGGCATCAGGAACCGTCAGCCCTTTGATGAATGCTTCCTGATGGCCGTCGCCACCGTGGGTGCCTTTGCGCTGGGCGATTACGTCGAGGGCTGTGCCGTTATCATCTTCTACCAGATCGGCGAGCTGTTCCAGGGCGTTGCCGTCGGCAAGAGCCGCCGCAGCATCTCGGCCCTGATGGACATCCGGCCCGACTACGCCAACATCGAGGGCGAGGACGGCAAGCTGGAGCAGGTGGACCCCGATGAGGTCGAAATCGGCACCGTCATCGTGGTCCAGCCCGGTGAGCGCGTGCCCATCGACGGCGTCATCGTCGAGGGCGCTTCCACCCTCAACACCGCCGCCCTCACCGGCGAGAGCCTGCCCCGGGATGTCCGGTCCGGCGATGAGGTCATCAGCGGCTGTGTCAACATGAGCGGCCTGCTCAAGGTCAGGACCACCAAGGAGTTCGGTGAATCCACCGTCTCTAAAATTCTCGACCTCGTGGAAAATTCCAGCATGAAGAAGGCCCGCGCCGAGAACTTTATCACCCGCTTTGCCCGGGTGTACACCCCGGCGGTCTGCTACGGCGCGCTGGCGCTGGCCTTCCTTCCCCCCATCGTTCTGCTGCTGATGGGCCAGCCCGCCCGCTTCGGCGATTGGGTCTACCGCGCCCTCACCTTCCTCGTCATCAGCTGCCCCTGCGCACTGGTCATCTCTATCCCGCTGAGCTTCTTCGGCGGCATCGGCGGTGCTTCCGCCTGCGGCATCCTGGTCAAGGGCTCCACCTATCTGGAGGAGCTGGCCCGCACCGGCATCGTGGTGTTTGATAAGACCGGCACCCTGACCCAGGGTACCTTCAAGGTCGTCAAGGTCTGCCCCGTGGAGGGCGGTACCGAAGACAGCCTCGTGGAAGCCGCTGCGCTGGCCGAGAGCTGGTCGAAGCACCCCATCTCCCTGAGCATCAAGGCTGCTTACGGCAAGGACATCGACTCTGCCCGCGTCACCGACGTGGAGGAACTTGGCGGCCACGGCGTGACCGCCAAGGTGGACGGCAAGCCGGTCGCTGCCGGTAATGCCCGCCTGATGGCAAAGCTGGGCCTCACCGTCCCCGATGTCCCCCAGACCGGCACCATCGTCCATGTGGCCATCGACGGCAAGTATGCGGGCTATCTGCTCATCTCCGACGTGGTGAAGCCCCACAGCGCACAGGCCATCAAGGGCCTCAAGCAGGCCGGCGTCCGCAAGACCGTCATGCTTACCGGCGACGCAGAGCCGGTGGCAAAGGCTGTCTCGGCAGAGCTGGGCATCGACGAGTACCACGCCGGTCTGCTGCCCGGCGATAAGGTGGACCAGATCGAGAAGCTCCTGGCCGCCAAGAAACCCAAAGAGATGCTGGCCTTCGTGGGCGACGGCATCAACGACGCCCCTGTCCTCTCCCGTGTGGATGTGGGCATCGCCATGGGTGCTCTGGGCTCTGACGCCGCTATTGAGGCCGCCGACGTCGTCCTGATGGATGACGACCCGGCCAAGATCGCCCTCGCCATGCGCATTGCCCGCCGCACCAAGAGCATCGTCTACCAGAACATCGTCTTTGCTCTGGCCATCAAGGCGGCCTGCCTGCTGCTGGGTGCTCTGGGTATCGCCAATATGTGGGTGGCCATCTTCGCCGATGTCGGCGTCATGGTCCTCGCTGTCCTGAACGCGACCCGCGCCCTCTACACGAAAGACCTCACCAAAAAATAAAAGATATAAAGCAAAGAGGGTTCTGTGCGTCCGCACAGAACCCTCTTTGCTTTATAAATAGTTCTTGCAAATGCAGATAAACCTGTTATATTGCTGTATTGGAGGGTTGAAATGAATGCAGGAGCAAAACGAAACAAATTCGGCAGAGCCGCCCGAGGGCGTGGATAAGGGCTGGTTCATCTTCTTCATCACCCTGCTGGACCAGATCTACTGCGCCGCCAGCGCGGCCATGGGCGCGGCCCTCGGCGCTGTCCTGCCCTTCAGCACCGAGGGCGTCGATTTCGTCATGACGGCCATGTTCGTGCTCAGTGATAGAACGTATCAAAATTGACCTGCCGGTAGAACCGCTGCTGCAGCTGGTCGAAGCTGTCGCAGTCCTGCGCCAGCAGCCACATGATCTTCGTCACGACGGCCTCGATGGTCATGTCGTGGGCCTCAAGGAAGCGGAAGCGGTTCTTGACCCGCTTGCCCACCTCGTAGATGCCCACGTCGCTGCCCTCGTAAGTGACCTGGGTGGTGAGGATGAGCACCTTGTGGGTCTTGTCGTAGTCGCCGAGGCCCTCGGCGAAGGCGTCCATCAGCCGCTGGGGGATGCCGCCTACGCCGAAGCTCTCCACGATGACGCAGTCGTAGAGGCGGAAAATGTCGGGAATCAAATCGGGGCTGAGGCCGGGCGTCAGCTTGAGCAGAAAGACGCGGGGGCTGAGCGAGCGTCCAAACTCCACAGGGCCGGTGGGCCAGGGCGAAGGCACATACCGCACCAGACGGTCGCCCTGTACCAGTGCCAGCGCCGGGAAATTCACCGAGGCAAAGGCATCGTAGCTGATGGTCTTGTTCTTCTTGGCGCGGGTGCCTGCGATGACATGGCCGCCGAACACCACCATGACGCCCCGGCTGCCGGGGTCGAGGGCGCAGATGACGCTGTCGCGAAGGTTTTTCTTGGCGTCGGTGATCTCGTTGGAGATGGGCTGCTGTGCGCCGGTGAGGATGACGGGCTTGTCGGCGTTCTGGATGAGGTAGGACAGCGCCGCCGCCGAGTAGGCCAGCGTGTCGGTGCCGTGGCAGATGATGAAGCCATCGTAGAGGGCATAATTCTCCTGCACGGCCTTCGCCATCATCAGCCAGTGCTCCGGGCCGAGGTCGGTGCTGTCGATGCTGCACAGGGCCAGCGTGTCGGGGCAGCAGAGCTCGTTCAGCTCAGGCAGATGAGCCAGAAGCTCTTTGCTGGTGAGCACAGGCTTGAGGCCCTGCTGGGTGCGGACGCTGGCGATGGTGCCGCCGGTGGTGATAAAAAGCAGACGCTGCTTTGTGGACATAGAAAAAGCCTCCATCAGGAAGATTGAATCGCATTCATAGAAAGTATAACACACTCGCCCGCCCTTGCAAAGTGGCGCTCGGGCGGAAAATGGAGGCTTTTGGGAATTGGTCATAGAAATCAGGGGGAGTTGGTGTATAATAGAGTAGAGCGCTGTTACGCGGGGTTAAGTTCTCTTTTGACATCAAAAGAGAACAATTCCACTTAACGTAAAAGCGCTCTGCCCCGCGCACAGGCGCGAGAACCATTTCTGGTTCTCTTTTGGTGCGCAAAAGAGAACTAAGCCCTGCGTAAAATTGATTTTTATTTCCCCACGCAGAATCTCTCAAACACCTCATTGATGACCGCCTCCGAGGCGTTCTCCCCTGTCAGCTCGCAAAGTGCATCCAGCGCGTCGTCCACGCAGACCGACACAGCGTCCAGCCCGAGCCCCTGCGCGGCGTCCAGCGCTCCGGCCACGGCATCCCGGGCGCGGGTGGCAGCGGAAAGCTGCCGCTGCCCCGAGAGGCTGGCGGCGTGGGGGTCGATTTGGTTGGTCCCCAGCAGGCGGGCTACCGCCGCACGCCGCACCTCGAAATGCTCGGTGTGCATCGGATGCCGCGCGGCATCGTCGTCCTTGACGGGCAGAAAGGTCCCGGCCCCGACATGCAGCGTCACCTCCTCGAACCCGAAGCCGCGCGCCTTCATCCCCTCGATCAGTTCGGGCGTGAAGTGCAGCCCCGCCGTCGGCGCGGCCACCGTATTGGGCGGTGCGGACGGCATGGCCGGTACCATTGCGTTCCTGAACTTCGGCACCGGACTGGCTGCGGGCATCGTCGAAAACGGCGTGCTGATGCATGGCTATAGCGGCGCGG
>OHTT01000496.1_pt1 | contig 15744 bp, 14 predicted proteins | sample 1579001 | NCBI WGS metagenome assembly OHTT01 (sample SAMEA3879606, study PRJEB24766) | human gut metagenome | biome: human-associated habitat; feature: feces | place: USA | collected 1985/1987
GCTGGAGCGGATACCTCAGCACACATGTGGCTATGATGTCTTCACTTAAAGTGAACAAGCTGACCGGAAAGGCAATTTTAAGCCACACGATCGGTGGACTCTGCGCCGGGGTCGCCGCCAACTGGATCTTTAAACTGGTGATGTTGTTCTTGTGATTATGAAGGCTGTGTTTTTACAATTCGAGACATCATAATTCTTAGAAATAATTAGTTGTATAAAAACTCCGCAAGGATATTCGAATGAATCGTCTATATATGATGCTTCTCCAGAATATCTGTGCGGAGTTTTTTGTTCTGTTGTTATCTTTTATCCCATGAAATCGACTCGTTGATGTCCGAAATCATAAGAGCTTTTTGTTCTGTTACTCTCTTTATCCTGCGTGCCGATGCTGGTGAAGATATTTCTCCCGGGTGGCAAGTCCGCCGCGGATGTGGCGTTCCTGTTTGTTCACGTCAAGAACTTTGCGGACGCTCTGCGCCAGGGTCGGGTTGATCTGCTCCAAGCGGTCGGTGCAGTCTTTATGTTTGGTCGTCACAATTTAGAGCGGTTTCATTTTCTTCAATTAATACAGACTCATCTAACCCAAGATCACCAAGCAAGCGTAAATAAATATCTACATTTCCCTCCTTATCTACTTCTATCTTCTGAATCAATCGTTTTAACTGCTGATTGGTCATCTGGTGTACATCTGTGATGTCCTCAATCTCCTTAAATGTATTATTTAAAATGTTCTCTAACTGTTCTCCCTTGGTTAAATGATAAGATACCATCTTAAGTTCATTTTCTATCCGCTCCATCTCCTGACGAGAACCGCCAATCTTCTCATTCAACTCTTCACGGGAGATTAGATCATCCGTGTACATATCCATATATTTTTGTCTTGTCTTTTGTAATTTAGCAAGTTCTGCATTTAATTCTTTTTCGTACTCTACATTTTCGTCTTTGGCTTTATATACACGCTGAAATTCATTTACCACATGAGCAATCACTTTTTTCTTTTGTTTCAATACATTTGTAAAATATTCCTGCAAAACTTCAATAAGTTCTTCCTCGTCCACAACCGTTTTATTTGGGCAGCTATCTGCTCCCCGACCGTTTCGTCCAGAACATACCCAGCGCACATACGTATTCTTATAAGTACGAACTGTTCTCCGGAAGGACCAGCCACATTCTTTACACTTGATCAATGTAGAAAATAGATGCTTATTGCTTTGTCGTTCATGGCTAAGATTAAATGCATCATGTCTGCCTCTTAAAATCTCTTGTGCTTTTTCAAATGTCTCATCTTCTATGATTCGAAGTTCCGGTCGTTCCACAACCATCCATTCTGTCTCGTCCTTGTCTCTTCTCTGACCTGTCAAGAAATCACTGACTTCTTGCTTGCCATTAATAATTTTTCCAGTATATATTTCATTTGTTAAAATACGGCACGTTGCATTCTGACTCCATTTGCAATTTCGTTTTGTCTTATATCCTTTTTCATTTAACATATTTGCAATCTTGGCAGCACCGTAGCCTTCTTCTGTGTACCACTTGTAAATCTGCTGTACAACTTTAGATTCTTCTTTATTAATTGCAAGATTAAAATAATCTCCGATTGTTTTGTCATATCCATATACAATATTCGGAACTCGTCCTTTTTCTGCATTCATCTTCTTACCAAACTTTACACGTTTGGAAGTATTCGCGCTTTCTTCCTGTGCCAGAGCCCCAAAGATGGTAAGAACAAACTCGCTATTTCCCATGCTAGTCATATTGGCTGTTAAGAACTGTGTTTCAATTCCCAATGATTTCAGCTTACGGACATTCTGTAAAAGATCCACCGTGTTTCTGGCAAAACGAGAGATGTCTTTTACAACGACCATATCAAACAATCCATGCTCTGCATCAGACATCATGCGAAGAAATTCTTTACGATTTTTAATTTTAGTTCCAGAAATGCCCTCATCTGCATATAATCTTACTAAAGTGTCCCCTGTGCGCTTGGTATATTCTGAAAAGAATTCCTTTTGGGCTTCCAGACTGTTGAGCTGATCAGCTTTGTCGGTGGAGACTCGGCAATAGGCTGCTATGTTCATAACTCTACCTCTCTGTTATAGTTGTATCGTTCTGTTACATCTTTTATTATATCATAAAAAAGACAATAATAAACCTCATTTTTACACAGTTTATTATTGTCTCAATTTTTACACTATTTATCAAAATCTATAAATATTTTCTTCCAGATTTCCATATCTTCATCTTTTATCTCTTGCATTATATTTTTATTTTTCAACATATGTTTCATATTTCTTGCCACTTCAACTTTCCACCCCTTTTCTAATGCTACATTATTCTTTGAAGCGAACTCTTCTATTTGCGGTACTATCGCACTCTTCTCTTCATATTCATCCTCAAAATACATATCTTCCAAGTCATGAAATATCCGATTAATTCCTCTTTCTATTAATCTAAAAGGAATTAAATCTTCAACCTCTGCATTCTCTATATCCTTATATTTTTTTATTTCTAATATGCGGTCAGGACACTCTTTATATAAACCAGACTGTAATTTCTTCTTTGCATCATTACCACTCTTATCCGAATCTAAAATAACAAAAGGTAACTTCTCTGTTTTTCCACACAATATACTAACAATTCCCGGAACTCCTCTTACACCTCCGGATGGAATAAATACAAGCTCATATTTTGGTGCAATTAACTTTTTCTGAATTAAAATATTCTTAATTGCATTAAAATATATTTGATCCGATGGTCCTTCTACAATAATTGGCTGACAGCCTTGCAATAATATATCCGACACACTCAATCCCATGGCTGCATGCACAGCATAAATCGACTTTTCGTTTAATGTATCCGCACCTTGTCTTAAATCGCTTGAACAAACCGTAAATCCTCCTTTATCAACATAAACCACTCTACATCTATCAATATTACTTGTATCAATAATAAATGGTGAGTGGGTTGTATTAATAATTTGATTATTTTCTGATAATCCCACAAAAAATTGAGCTAAATCTTTTTGCGCCAATGGATGCAAAGTTAAGCCAGCCTCATCTAATAATAAAATTGCGTCTTTATGATTTTCCTGGCTTTCAACCAAAAAAATAAGATAAAAGCTCAAAAACCATTGAAGACCTGTACTTCTTAATTCAAGTCCAACCTCATCTTTCCGTACTTCATCTGATACCCAAATTCTAAAATAATCACCATCAGCTTCAAATCTAAACCTATATTCTCCCTGCTTCCACCAGTCTGCAAACTTTGTTGTTAGATTCCTTGATGCTGATTGTAACAAAATACTTCTTTCTTCTTTATCATTTTCAGCCTTTTCTATTTCTTTCAAAGTTGGATTTGAGCTTATACTATTATTCCTTTTTATTGCAGTCATTTTGGGATCTTGCCCTAATTCTAATATCTCCTCTGGATTTAAGTTTACAAATTCGAAAAGGACTTTTAAAGTTCTTACTTGCTCCTCATTGATTTCTATTCCTTGTATTTGCTGACCATTAAGCCACTTTATAACATTTGGCAAATAAATCTTGGAAGATAAGTTTCCATAATTTGAATAGTATACAAACTTAGGAATTTTTTCTAAAATCAAATCCATAAGTTCTTGATTATTTTCTTCATTTTCTAATTCCTCTTTCGATTCTATTTCTTCTATCTCTTGTTCCGTCTCCTTTTCAGCACATATCATCACCTCAGGATCCCCATCTGGAAAATCAATTTCATATCTTCCATCATAAAAGCGAGACACTATCACCCTCATTCCTTCTTCGCATTTATACCCTGTATTTTTTGATATTACTTCAGCACAATCCTTTTCCATTTCAAATTCTGCACTTATAAACTTTACTTCATTTTTTCTGTTTCTTAGTGTGCTTAATTCTGAAACAGGCATATCATGCAAAATGTCTATCTCTCCACCTCTGGCAGGATTGAGTTTCCACAAAGCTAATAACAAATTTGATTTTCCAGACTCATTTACACCAACTAAAGTTGTAACATCATCGCAATCTATCCAACCACTATTTTTCACAGATCTAAAATTCATCACACAATATCTTACCAACTTCATAATTCTTCCTCCGTATGTATTATTACATAAAACATTTTTTCTGTTCCTCCGGCAAATACTTCACCAGTTCCTCTACCAACTCATACACCTTCGTTCCAGGTGCTATCTCCGCCGGTGTTTTTCCCTCTCCGTTTTTAATAATCCGTTTCGCATACCGAATTGCCAGCTTCGGATTTCCACCATTCATCAGCGTCTCAAATATGTTATCCATATTCTTCTCATACTTCCCAATTCCAAGTTCTTGAAATTTCTCATTCAAAAACTTCTTATACTCGGATCTGTGATTATTCGCTGTGTAATATGCAAAATGTAACATGAACCAGAATTCGATACACTCGTTACTCCACGCCGCATGATACTGAATATCCGGATTCTTTTGATTTAATACTTCTGCCCGCTGGACTACTCCATTGACATCACTGGATGGAAAGCTGTCTTTATCATAGACACACCATATCTGCCCTTTCGTAATCTTATTTTCACGTACATACTCTTCAGCCTTTCCGATTACCCGCATCGTCTCAGCCTGGCAGCCTTCAATTTCAATCAAAACCATATCTCGATAAATGGGATTATCTTCAATATACCGTTTGAATCCTTGAAAATATTTAGGTTCCGTTGCTTGTCCTTCGCAGAAAATATAATAGCGGAATTCTTTCTTTTCCAGATATTCCTGCCGACGTTTCTTCTTCCAGTTGTCTTTCTCTTTTCTGCCTCTTTTAGCCATTCACCGTCCCCCAATCTATAATCTTTCTGAGGTATGGATCTGCACCATATTTCCCTTCCAGATACTGTTTATCGAACTTGGCATCCTTTCGTACAGATTCACCTTTCTTATTTTTAAATTCTACAAGAGAATATAATTTTGAGTTCTGACGGTTTCCTTTTGCTACAAACCAGATTTCATCTCTTCTGAATACTTCACTGTTCATAGTAGACAGATCATGTGATGTAAAAATCAACTGTGCACCCTTTTTATTTTTTTCCATATTACTGAAAGTCATAATAAGGTATTTAAGTAATACCGGATGTATCTTTGCATCCAATTCATCAATCACAAGTGTCGTTCCTCTCAATAAACTTTTTGCAATAAATGGGAGCAATCCAAATAATTTCTTTGTTCCGCTGGATTCATCAAATAAATTCAATTCTGCTTCATATTCATCTACTACGTGTTTTGTAAATACTTCGATCCGGTCATTCTCCTTTTCTTCTACACGGAAATCTACAATATCCAAATCCATCTCCTGAATCATCTGAAGCATCAGTCTTTTTACATCCTCTGATTTAGAAACAGCCATTCGTAATTCCTGCATAGGATTTCCATAATTCAGGAAATCAATCTCTTCATCAAACCAGTCAAGCACATCCTGCACCACTTCGTTTTTGCTGTAAGTAATTCCAAGATATGATAACAGTGGCAATGTATCAGATAATTCATCACTGGTTTTCAATCTTGCAAATGCACCTTTCAAAGTAATTTCGTCTTCATCTCGTTCAAAAAGTGCTGATTTCCGCCCTGTTTCTAATTTTATACGATCCAACCTTTCGTATTCGATTACTTCTTTTTTTACGGTTAATTCATAGCGATACTCTGCCATTGCCGTTCTAAAAAACAGTTCAAATTCTGTTGGCTCATTTCTTGTTTCTTCATCAAAAACAAACGGCTCTATCACAAGCTTTTTCATTTTTATTGCAATCTCTTCGTTATTACTTGTAGCATATAATGGTCTCAACACCTTCGTAACCAGACTGTGTAACGCTTCAAGAACATTAGATTTGCCTCCACCATTTGGTCCGTATACAGCAGATACCGGTAAATATAATTCCTCATCTTTATCTTTTATAATTCTGTCTTCATGCTCAGAAATGGCGGCAGCCTGCATGTCAAATGTTACCTCATCCCGTATACTCTTAAAATTTTTCACTGTAAATTGGCATAACATCTTATTTACCTCCATTAGTCCAAACTTCTTGCCTATATCCTTATTATATTCCGTTTTTTTATTTTAGCAATAGTTTTATGAGATGAAATCTCATATTTTATATTATAATTTACATTTCGGCAATTTTCGGCAAAATTATACACCTTAGACTTCATGTTAATGACTTTCAATCCATTCCTCATCTATCCGCCTTATCCCAGTTCACATTCATTTACTTCCATCTGCACCATATTCTCCCGCAATATCTTCTCCACCTTCTCAGTATTCGCTTCTATCATCACTTTCAATATGTAATCGGCGGTTACTTCCACCGGATTTGGATTATGAAATCGATAGTTCAGTTTTCTTTTCGCCACGGTGAAGTTTCCACCTCCTCCCTGCTCACTCTTTGTCCATTACTATGAAAATTTCTCCTGAAATAGTCCTAGATTTTCAGAATGTTTTTCATAGTCTGCATATTGTCATTTGCCATGGCTTCTCGTCTGCTGACTCCATCAATTTTTACCGGAATACATCTTTCCAGAATTCTGTCATAAATTCTTTTCTTCTCAATTTTTGTCTCTTGTTTTAATTGTGCTAAAGGAAGATTTGTTGTGATAATCAAAGGTTTCCCCGATCGATATCTCCAATCAATCACACTGAAAATATTTTCTAATGCATACTCACTGCTCCGTTCTACACCAAGATCATCAATAATTAAAAGCTCATATCCATTCAATGATCTGATATATTCTGTCTTGTCTTCAGCTGCAAACAAATCATTTAATATGGTGTTGAAATTTGTCATTTTCACGGTAACTTCTTTTTCCAGCAATGCATTCGCAATACAAGCAGCCAGATAACTTTTTCCTGTTCCAACTGGTCCCCAGAACAAATATCCCATATGGTTTTGCTTCATTTTTTGCCAGTTTGTTACATATTCTTCTGCGATTCTTATAACGCCACTATCTCTTTCTACATTTTGAAATGTAAATCCCTCCATTTCTTTTTCCTCAAAGCAGATTTTCTTATTTCTTGCGATTAGCTCCCGATGCTCTTTTTCTTTATAATATTGTGCCTCTTCTGCATATGCCTTCCTTTCACACGCACACTGCCTGTGATGCTTTCTCATTTCAAGCAAAGAACCTTTTGGATAAAATGCTTCTACGGGTTCTTTACAAACAGTACAATGCATCAATCCATCTGCGCCTAAATATGTTTGTATCTCATACATCACAGGCTTTCTCCCTCCCCACACTCATAATTCATCTTTTGATTCTTTATACTGTAACTACTTACTCCATACTTATTACTTGAGTTGTTTTTCTCTATTACTTTATTAGATGTCGTATTTATATCCTTCGTAGAGTTATCATTCTGACCATATGAAAGCTCATTTTTAAACTCTCTATCGGCTTTCTTTATATCTGTCTGTAATTGTACCTTTCCAGAAACCTCTACTTTGTCTGGTATCATTACATACATATGTCTTGGTTTTGAAAATCCACCAAATTTCCGAATTAGCAGTCCTGCATCATCTAGTTCTTTCAAAGCCTTTTTAACAGAAGATTTGCACTTCCCGGTTTTCTGTGATAGTTCTTCAATTGGAAATATTGCATATACTCTTCCATCCTCATCTGTCCAATTATTCTTTCGTGATATTCTCGCCCGGTCATACAACAGCATATAAATAATTCTTGCATTCTGACTTAGCTGTAATTCCAGCAAGAATTTTGGAAATTGATAATACTGTATCTGCCGCTCCTGCTCATTCATGTACAAATATTTCATTTGTTTCTTCCTCACCTTCTCAATATTTGAGGAAATATATTTTTGAATTTTATATCCACAAAAATTTATCCCTCTATATATACAAAAGGAGAGGGCATAAAATACAGCCCCCTCATCAGAATTTTTTTAATTTTTTCATAATTTCATTACTATGCATCCCAAAATTTCACATAATCTTAAAGATAAGCAGAGAACCAATTAAGGTACTGTAATCCCTAGTGAATCTCGCTCATTGTTATTTCTTTCTTCTTTTTAATCTGAATTTTTATACAAGAGCAAGATCCACCTGTGTTTAACAAGTTTATTTTTGATGAATCTTCTATTTTCATCCTCTTGATTCAATTTCATCTTCATCTAATTAGCTTCCATCAAAGATTTCCGCACTATTTACATGATATTTTCTTTCAAAATTTTCAAAAAAAGCACCTGGCTTCTGCCAGATGCTCTGTAAAAAATATTCAATTTTTACCTGCTTACATTTTTAATGTAGCCAATATAATATTCCTAATTTCTAAATATTATTTTCAATTATTACGATACGGTATTACCCGGGTGGATCTTGCTCTTCTCTTTCAATATCAATATAATTCTATTTTTCGATAATCTATGACAGTGCTGCAGTTAAATGATATACTAATTCTAGTTTATAAATTCGGAGGTATATTATGTCGAACATTCAGATAACAGAAAATGGGTCAGGAAAATATTCTCCTGAATGGTTTTATAGCGAATCTCAGACTCCAGAATGGATTTCATTTGCTCACAAGGCTGATGAGCTACGAGAAAATTTTATAAATCTTTTTGGAATAGAACGCTTAAAATCACTTTTTGGAAAAGATTTGTTAACTTCTTTATTTTATAATGACGAAGGAACTAAAACCAATCTCTGCTATAGACTTGAAATGGACAAAGATATCCGCGAAGTATTTGGAAGTATTTCCGGCGGAGCAGCATATAAATTTGGATTATTCTATCATAAGAAAAATCAAAGTTGGACCTGTGGATCTCCATTAAAACCTATACATCTTACTGAGGATGAAGCAATACAAAAAGCAGAAGAAATGCGAAATGATCTGGTTGAAGGTGCTGAAATAATATCTTCTTTTGGTCCTTTAGATTCTGAAAAAGATTACGAACAACTCTATAAACAGCTGGAACATATCCCGGGAATCAATATGGTATGGCGCATGAAATATTATCAAATGCTCTTTCCAACATTATTCGCTCCATTTTATGGACAGGATATTCAGTTGAGAGTATTGCATTTTCTAAATCAAAAACCAAGTGATATTCCTTTCATTCGCATGGGACAAATTTCATTATATGCAAGAAAATGCAATGTTCCCGGAGTTGTCTTTGCTCATATTTATGGAAAAAATGTAGGATATACTAATGAGACTAATGATTCTGACACAAATACGCTTTCCGATAAAAAACATAAAACGCACTACTGGATGTATACCGTCTTTGATGATAAAAGTTGGAATGAATGCCAACAAAAAGGAATCATGGTTTTAGGTATGGACGATATTGGTGATTATTCCCAATTTGCTTCCAAGGAAGCTCTCCGTCAAGAACTGATAGATGTGTACGACAGTAGTACTTCACGAAAAAATCAGGCTTTGATGGCATGGAATTTTGCAAATACCGTATCAGTTAACGATGTGATTTTTGCGAAACGCAGCAACACTCTTGTTGGTAAAGGTATTGTCACTGGAAATTATGTCTTTGACGATCTTCGTCAGGAATATAAAAATGTCCATGCTGTAAAATGGCTTCAAGTTGGCGAATGGGAACATCCTGGTAATGCAGTAGCAAAACGCTTAACTGATATCACTCCATACACAGATTATATTGAAAAGCTTACTTCCATCTTTGCTCCAGATGAATTAGATGATGTAGATACACAACCAGAAATAGACTATCCAGCTTACTCTTCTGCAGATTTTCTCTCAGATGTGTATATGAATGGACAAGATTATAAAACACTGGTAAATGTTTTAAAAATGAAGAAAAATATTATTTTACAAGGCGCACCTGGAGTTGGAAAAACTTTTACTGCCAAACGACTTGCTTATTCCATTATCGGCGCAAAAAATCCTGACCGTGTTCAAATGATCCAATTCCACCAGAGTTACTCCTACGAAGATTTTATTGAAGGATACCGACCAACGGAAAATGGATTCACAATTAAAAAGGGTTCTTTTTACAAATTCTGCAAAATGGCCGAGGATGATGATGAAAATGATTATTTCTTTATTATTGATGAAATCAATCGTGGTAATTTAAGTAAAATATTCGGTGAATTATTTATGCTGATTGAAAAAGATAAGCGTGGTATTGAACTGCAATTGCTATATTCTGATGAGAATTTCTCTGTGCCTGCAAATGTATATATTATCGGTATGATGAATACTGCTGATCGCAGCCTTGCCATGTTAGATTATGCTTTAAGACGACGTTTTTCATTTTTTACTATGAAACCTGGATTTAATACCTCTGGTTTTCAAACTTACCAAGATTCTTTAAAAAGTGATGCCTTTAACAAATTAATTGCTTGTGTGAAACAGCTCAATTCTAAGATAGCAGAAGATATCTCACTGGGTGAAGGATTCTGTATTGGTCACAGCTACTTTTGTGGTTTAACACCAGAAGCTGCCAACACCCAAACTTTATCATCCATTGTAGAATATGAATTGATTCCGCTTTTAAAAGAATATTGGTTTGATGAGCCCGCAAAAATCGTAGACTGGTCTGATCGACTAAGGAGTGCTGTTAAATGATTCCTGTACAAAATATTTATTATATGCTGTCCTACGCTTTTCAAGCATTACAAGCACAAAACTATAAAGATCTGGCTACAGAAAAATTTCATAATACCGCTGAATTATGTGCAGCCATTCTTGATAAGGGCATTAGCGTACAGCTAAAACGAGGCTTAGGAAGAGATTATCTGCCAAAATCAGAATCTCTTTCCACGCTACAGGGAAGGCTTAATATTTCTGAATCCATTAAAACTCAGACTCTGCTGAAGAAGCAAATGATTTGTACATACGATGAATTTTCAACTAATACACAATTTAACCAGATTATTAAATCTACAATGTTAATGCTTCTTAAGGCCAATATCACAAATACACGAAAAAAGAGTCTTCGGAATTTATTATTATTTTTTTCTGATGTTAACGAAATTGATTTACGTTTTGCAAATTGGAACCAACATTATAATCGTTCCAATCAAAGTTATCAACTGTTACTTGGAATCTGTTATTTGATTTATAACGGACTTCTCCAGACACAGAATGATGGTACCACAAAAATAATGGATTTTTTTGACGAACAACGTATGTGCCATTTATATGAAAAGTTTTTGCTTGAATACTATCGTAAAGAACATCCAGAACTATCTGCCAATGCATCACAGATTGCCTGGCAACTTGATGATTCTGAGAACCAATTGCTTCCTAAAATGCAAACCGATATTATGTTATCTCAAGGAAACAATATACTTATTATCGATGCAAAATATTATTCACATATGACTCAGCAGCAATATGGGACAAACACTTTGCATTCCAATAACCTCTATCAGATTTTTACATATGTGAAAAATAAAGAATTTGAGTTAAAAGACTGTGAACATACTGTCTCTGGAATGCTTCTTTATGCACAGACTGATGAAAATGTTATTCCCAATAATACATACCAGATGAGCGGAAATCAGATTTCTGTGCGTGCATTGAATTTAAATCAGGATTTTTCCGGAATTTCTGAAGACTTGGACTCTATCATAAAAAAACATTTCTTTTATCACTCGGGAGAGTAAATTCTCTCCCGAATATATCATTTAAACAAGTACTATCTTATTGCCATTTCTAAATTTTCCTTTGCATGATCTTCATAACAGTATTTCATTTTTTTACTTTCCAATTTTTCACGTGTTTTAATCCAACAAATTACCGTTGTAGACACACAGACTGCACTTACAATAATTGCACTTGCTGCTGACCATCCAGTTAATGACATGTTTATTTTTACGTTTTCCATTAATTCATTTGCTCCATTTGAACTCACTCCAACGCTATTTTCATTTGTAATCATCTTTTTTCTCCTCTCCATTTATCTTTCCAACTCACAAAATCTATTATTTTCCCCGTCGACGTGTTATTATAATACCATATTATTTTGTCCGATATAATTAGCATTTTATTTTATTTTGTCCGCTTTTAAAGGAGATTGATTTATGCCACGAAAACCTGTATATACAATTCCAATTAACAAGATAATTTTTAAAGAAATTATAAAACGCAAAGGTTATAATATCCGCTCACTTACTGACAAATTATCTATTTGCAGTGAACGCACTCTTCGACGCGCCTTGAACAACGGACTTATACGCCCTATATATCTTAATAATATAGCTCAGAATTTAGATGTAGATCCCCGCTTTCTATCTGGTGAAATATTTTTAAATGATCCTAAATATAAATTCTATAGCCTGAACTATTATTATCACGAACTAAATAAATACCCCTTTTCACGTAAAGCATTTGACGAATTGCAGAATCTCGATATAAAAAATCATCTTTCAAATATTTTCTCTTTATTTAACATTTCTTATAAGCAATTTGAAAATCTAGATTTTGAAAAGAAATACAACTTGCAACATGATTTATTTGAGACAATTCCTCAAATTCTATTAAAATATTTTTCAGAAGATGCTTACGGGAATAAAGATATGTATAATCTTTATCATTTAGTGTCCGAACTTGAAAACTACTATGAAGATTATAATTTGCATTTAAATGCAGAAAATTGTCTTCGCAAAAAATTTCTAAATAATCGACCTAAAGGATATTCCAAATCAAAAATACTTTCTATGACTACTGATGAATTATTAGACTTAGATCGATCTTTACAATGGTATAATCCATCTAAGGATGAATCTAATTAAAACACTAATGCTAATATGTATTTTGCGACCTTCGGCGGTCGCAGATGAGTTTTGGAATGATTGATTCACTCCCCACCCCTGACCATTAAGATATGTTATATGTAATAATATTCCGTAATTTTAGGCGAAAACCGTATAAAAAGGATTGCAAACAACTTTCTATTTGCAATCCTTTTTATTCTAAATTACTTTCCAAACGAATCTTTCTATTTTGTTACTACTATGTGTATCGTGCTCTTGCTAACCCCAAACTCCTTCGCGGTCTGACGCACAGTGGCTTTATGTTCGATGATATAATATGCGATTTCTACTGCCCTCTCCTCAATGTAATCTTTCATAAAAATAACCCCTGCATAAATTGTTTTTTACAATCTATGCGGGGGGATTTTGATGTATGTCTGCATTTTCCTTTTGAACGTAGGGGCTCACCTGCAAAAAAGTCACATTCCCCGTCCCCAATGGCATATTACACTTTCATTTTGTACCATATTTTTTCCAGAAATAAATTTTTTACAATCTATACATGGGCATTTTGATGTATATCTGCATTTTCCTTTTGTACTTTCGGAGTTTCCCTTATATAAGCCTTATAAACCAACTCTTCCCAGACACAACAGCAATCCAATCGCTCCGACAGCCACAAACACTAACCCGATACCGGCTGCCTTTTTCCTTTTCTCCATAACCACTAACTGTCTGTTGTCTATGGAATTCAACGGATAGTTCCTTCGACCTATTAGATATAGTAACAACCCACTCGAATTATTCCCGTTCGCAGCAAGCAGTCCCCATAATTTTGGATGTTTTAATCCACGGGCGGCTGCATCCATCACCGTTAACCGATAGATCTGATATACCGTTTCCATAGCTCCGACAACTGCGGCCGCACCAAATATCACAGCCAATACAATATTTTTGTCCATCATATTTCTCCCTTAAATACGTCTGATAATCTGATAAAGCAATACTGCTGAGCTCACAATAGCCAGACAAAATACCATAATCAGATAATATATCTTATCCGGCAGGAACATACTTAAGGTAATCAATAGAATAACCGTGATAATATTAAGTATGATCGCTCCTATCAATTTTTGATTGCTTTTGACTACATTTGTGCTTTCTTCCAGATGTTCCATCATTCTTTCGTCCCCTTTCAATAAATCATCAAGACTTATGGAATAAAGGCTGCTCAACTCAATGACGCTTATAATATCCGGATAGGATTTTTCATTTTCCCAGTTTGAAATGGTCTGTCTGGACACATTGACCTTTTCTGCAACTGTTTCCTGGGTAAATCCGGATTCCATACGAGCGTCTTTTAATTTTTTCCCAATTTCCATATCTGCGTTTCTCCTTTCGGGAACATCTTTCCACATTGCGTGTCCAATGTCTATCAAACTTCCTTTACATGACCATTTTTCGCATCAATTTTCGTGTCAAAATTATTTTACACAGCGTATTTACGCAGCCTGCCACCGAAGACAGAAAAAAAGTCACATTCCCCGTCCCCATGACACAATTCCGATTCCTATCAAGATTACACCTCCCAGAACATCTGCCTTTCCTGACAGCTTTGTTCCCAGAGTCTTACCGAGGCACAACCCTGTCTCACATATCACAAACGTTACCACTGCCACGATCAGTGAACAGACTACAGCCATAACCAAACCATACCCGGCAGTGGTAAATCCTACCGACAACGCATCAATCGATGTTGCAATCCCCTGCATCATAAGCACGGCAAAACTTAATCTTTTCACTTCTTTCTTTTCCTCTTCACTCTGCACAGATTCTTTGATCATGCTTCCTCCGATATACAAAAGCAAAATCAATGCGATCCACGGAATGAACTTCTGAAACTGTCCAAAGACCTGTACGATCGTATGCACACATATCCATCCTATCATAGGCATCAGGAACTGAAAGAATGCATATACTCCCGCAATATAAGCCATTCTTGATTTCTTCATATTTTTTTCATTCATTCCATTTGCCAGCGAGACCGAAAATGCATCCATTGCCAGTCCCACTCCAAGTAAGACACTGTTCATAAAGAATAAAAAATTCCACTCCATTATCATTTCCTCCAAAATTAAGTTCAAACGCATGACAACAAAAAAACCAGATACAGCAGCTGCCTGCCATACCTGGTCTATACTTTCTTTATAGGATAGAGAGAGTCCACGCATAGATATTACAGCTACACATGAGTCTCACAAATTAAAACAAGCCAGATCCATCGATCAGTATGTTGACTTGTTGCGTTATACGCCTGTTACTCCCCCATCGGTCATTTATCATCTAAAAGAAAATATCATAATTAATAAATTTTGTCAATAAGCAATCATTTATTCCTTTTTCTGTGGTATGCTTTACACAGAGATTTTCCCCAGAACAACTCTGAAAAGAACCAATAAAGGAGTCACAACAATGCCTCACTACTACATGTTCCACAAACCTTTCGGCTGTGTCACTGCCAGACGCGACGACCGCTATCCGACGGTTATGGACTATTTTAAGGAATTACATAATGACAGGCTTTCTCCGGTCGGACGCCTTGACCGTGAGACGACCGGACTTCTTCTGATCACAGATGACGGTATCTTCAACCAGAAGCTCACTCATCCTTCCTATCACAAAGAGAAAACTTATGAATTCACCCTTCTCGGTGATCTGACACCGGAACTGGTACATAAGCTGGAAACAGGTGTCATTCTGAAGGGCGCCGATACCCTGACTGCCCCGGCAAAAATTACCGTAACCGGACATGCAGTAATGTCCGATATTCTTTCCACACTGCCGGAAGAAATCCAGAAAGATATCCACAAAAACCGTCCGGATCACCCCATCACCTATGGGATAATTACCATTTCCGAAGGGAAGAAACGCCAGATCCGGCGCATGATGAAGTCTGTTCACTGCTGTGTGATCGAATTAAAACGTATTTCCATCGGAGACATTGTACTTGACAAAGCGCTTTGTCCCGGAGA
>OHTT01000514.1_pt1 | contig 15011 bp, 13 predicted proteins | sample 1579001 | NCBI WGS metagenome assembly OHTT01 (sample SAMEA3879606, study PRJEB24766) | human gut metagenome | biome: human-associated habitat; feature: feces | place: USA | collected 1985/1987
AACAACAAAAACCCTCGTGCCATTGCGAGGTTGTGAGTTGTTATACCAAAATGATGTAACAAACGCAACCCTCAAACCATGTCGAAGCGGTTCTCCTTTTGACCAAACTCCATGTCGAGCGGCACATCGAAGTGGACGTCAGCATGGATGAACTGGATGTGACTGCTGCGGAGAGCAAGGCAACTTACAACGAGATTCGGGATTATGTGTGGGAGCATCATCAGCTCAAGGTCTCCAACCTCTATATCGCACAGGTGAAGCAGAAGTCTGGCATCATCGAGCGTGAGAATTACCATAAAGCGAAAAATGAAAATGCGAAGCAGCCTAAGTGTCCGAAGGAAAAAAGGATGCGATCGTGGAGGCATTGCGGCATTTTCAGATGATTTGATACGCAATCACCCCAGAGAGAATAGCCTCTTGTGCGTTCTCTCTGGGGTGATTTTTGCGTTATGCTACTTCCGGGTAGCGCATATATACATACTCGTAGATTTTCTTCTGGTAGGTCTGGATATCGCTTACATCATAGCTATTGGGAAGTTCTTGCCAAAGGGTCTTACGGATCAGGTTATCCACAATCGCCTTAGTTTCCTGTTTGTCCGTCCAATGGTCGAGTTTGGCGATCTGCTGTTTGATTTTTGTCAACAAGTCCACAGACACCTTCTTAATCGTTTCAATTTCCTGCTTCGTGAGGTTCTCCGAAAACAGCAAATCGTACACTGAAAGTTCCTCATCGCTGGAAAAGCCCTCACGCACATAGCGCTGCTGCTCCGTGTCCAGTGAACTTGCAAGCTCCATCAGATCCATGAAGGTTTTCTCGATGGTCGCACGGTTCTGCTCCGCATTGTAGGCATCTATGATCTCCTGATAGCGGTCATAATAATCAATGCGCTGCGGGTTTGCAAACAGCATTTTCGCCAATTGCTGATTCACCAGTTCATCCAGATCTCGCAGCAAGAGATTCTTCCGCCGGGCGTGGGCGAACTCCCGGCTCAGCAAGTCAAAATCAATTTTACTGATGTCAAACTGCCGGGATGGTGCAGCCTCCCGATCCGGCTTTTCCACATGGATGTACTCGTTGACGATGCCGTTGATCTGCACCATCAGGTCGGTATTGTCCGCGTGTTTCCGCTTCTGCTGCAAGCCCTCGTAGATGGCGAGAATTGCGTTTTTCCGGGCGCACACGGCATCGTCCACATCGTCACGGTCTGCGTAGCGGAACAGCCGCGCCAGTTCAGACGCATAGATCTGGAAGGTTTTCTTGGTTTCCAACGTCTCGCACATTGCGTTGACTGCATCCTGTACAAGGTTCATCTTTTCAAAGTCCTGTGCGTCCACCAATTCCTGCAGCCGGAACCCGTGTTCTGCCAGAAAGCCGTCCGTTTTTCCGATGACCGTGCGGATGCGCTGAATCAGCTCCGTTTTGTCCACCGTTGGGTCAATGCCCGCCGGGCTGTTCTTGCTGACCGTATAATCTGCCAGAGCCTTGCGCAGCGCCTTTACGATACCAATATAGTCCACGATCAGGCCGTTGCTCTTGCCCTCCGAAACACGGTTTGCACGAGCAATAGTCTGCATCAGGGTATGGGCTTTCAACGGCTTGTCCAGATACAGACAGGACAGACACTTTACATCAAAGCCCGTCAGCCACATGGCACAGACGAACACTACCCGGAACGGATTCTTGCTGTCCTTGAATTCTTTATCCAGCTCCCGCTTTTCCATTTTGGCACGGTGCGGCAGAATATCCAGCCCCCACTTTTTGAAGGTCTGCACCTCGTTCTGCTCCTGACTGATCACCACTGCCATTTCGGTTTCTTTCATCCATGCCAGTTTACGGGCAAGCTCCTGTGCTTCCTGCTGGGTCGCTGTGCCCTGCCGGGCTTCCAGCTCCCTGATCTTTGCCTGCCAGCATTCCTGCACATAGTTGTACATCCGCACACAGGTGACCTTATTCAGGCAGACAAACATCGCCTTGCCGCTGGTCCAAAGGTCAGAGTAATGCTCCACAAAGTCCTTTGCAATGGAACGCAGCCGTTCATCTGCGGTGAGAATATGGATTTCCTTTGCAAACTCGCGTTCCAGCTTTTCCTCCTGCGAGGGATCAAGGTCGGCAGCTTCAATGGCATCCAGGATCCGCCCGGTGATCTCCGGCTTGTCCAACTGGGCGATCTTATCCGCACGGTTCTCATAATACAGCGGCACCGTTGCGCCGTCCTCCACCGCCCGCTTGAAGTCATACACCGACAGATACCCGCCAAAGGTGCGCTCGGTAATATGGTCATCCGCCAGCAGCGGTGTACCAGTAAAGCCGATGCGGGACGCCGTGGGCAGCAGGTGCATCATGTTGTCTGCAAAAATGCCGTACTGGCTGCGATGGGCTTCATCCGACAAAATCAGAATGTCGTGATCCGGGTAGATGGGCGGCTCCTTGGGCAGATTGAACTTCTGGATCAGGGTAAACACAAAGCTGGGGTTGCCCCGCAGCTTTTTTACAAGGTCTGTACCGCTGGATGCAATAAACTGCGAAGCCTTGGTTTTGCCTAGCAGACCGCAGTTTTCAAAGGTATCGCTGATCTGCCGGTTCAGCTCGTCACGGTCGGTCAGTACCACAATGGTGGGCGAGCCTGCAAACTTGCGCCGGATCTTCTGCGCCAGAAAGACCATGGAGTAGCTTTTGCCTGACCCCTGCGTGTGCCAGAACACACCCAGCCTGCCGTCTTTCAGCTTGCGGTTCTCGTAAGCACTGACGGCCTCGTTGACGCCGAGATACTGGTGGTTGCGGGCCAGAATCTTGGTGGTGCGCCCACCGGAATGGTCGTAAAGGATGAAGTTTTCCAGCAGATCGAGGAAGATCTTTTTCTCACAGATGCCCCGCAGCATGGTTTCCAGTTCCACGCTGCCTGCATCGCTTTCCTTCAGACGCTTCCACTCGTGGAAAAACTCGTACTTGCTGCCAAGCGTGCCCACCTTGGCTTCCAATCCATTGGACAGCATAAGAAAGGCATTATAGTAGAACAACTGCGGAACAGTATCGAGGTAATCCCGATAGTTGTCTATGTAGGCGTTCTGCACATCCACGGTGGGCTTTTTCAGCTCGATAAACAGCAGCGGAATGCCATTGACAAAGCCCACAATGTCTGTCCGGCGGCGGTACAGCTGCGAGTGGAGCTTCATTTCTTTTACGGCAAGGAAATGATTGTTTTCCGGGTTTTTGAAGTCGATCACCGCCGCGCTTCGGATTTCGGTGCGGCCATCCGGCCGCTTGACCGTCACCGGGATGCCATCCCGCAGCAGAAAATACTTTTCCTCGTTGATCTGCATCAGGGATGCGGTGGAAACGTGTGCCGTGAATTTCTTCTGCACCTCGTCCAGCTGGTTCGGGGTGAGCCACGGGTTCAAGCGCAAAAGCGCCTGCCGAAAATACCGGGTCAGCAACACTTCCCCATAGCTGGTGCGGCCTAACGTCCCGTCTGACCCCAGCTTTTCGGAGTTGTAAGCCAGCACCACCTCCCAGCCCAAAACATTTTGCAGCAAATTGCCTGCGCTGTTCTGGACAAGGACATTTTCGGAGTATTCGCGGCTCATAGAATCACCTCTTCATCGTAATTTCAACGATTCGTTTTTATTACATCTGCAATTTCTTTAGCAATATCCTCCACGGTATCGATTGCCGTATTTCTTGCTAATTTATCTGCCAAAGAAGGACTATAATCTATAACTTCCTTCTTCGTAATATTATGCCAAATGGGGAGTATGATTTGCTCACCTGATACAGCCTTTGTTATAATGCCGTCCAACTCATAATTTGTCCAGCCCTTTTTTATGAAATCACGTGATACCACAACGATTCCAAATCGACTGTTTGCTAATCCCTTATCAATTTTTCTTCTCAGACTATCTCCTATTCTCATTTCAAATTCGTCATACCAAACTTTTATACCAAGATTTTTAAGTGCATTTGCAAGTGGCCTGACAACCTCATCTTTATCTTCAGATGCATGAGAAATAAAAACGTCATACTCTGGTTCAATTCCAGCGTCTTCATTCATAATCAAGCCGTTATTATGGACAAGCGATGGAACCTCTGCAAGCGGACGATTTTCTATTTGCGGTAACGGTGCTGGTAAAACCCGAACTGAACTTTGAACTCTTCCACCCAACCCCGCCAAATCGATTGCAACATACCAATGCGCTGAGTGCGTCGTCTGCAATCTAACTGGTGATTTCTTTGCAAGCCCTCCAATATATCGATGATTTCGTCCATTTCTGTAATTGTTGAAATTGCTACTGTCCATCAATCGGACATTTGCAGCATTTCCCTTTAAAATAATTTCTACAACACGGCCCTTATCCAGTTGCCCCAAATCGTATTTTGTAAATTGCATTGTGTGCCTCTTTTCATTTTCTAATCATTTGTTCATTAAAAGCTTTTTCACCTATTTTAGCAATACAATGGAGTCTCAATCCTCGTTCATACTGTCCTAGGAGTGTATACAGGTACTATCTGATGCCTCTGAAAACGGCACCCAATTTGTCGCCCCCTGTGCCATTTCCAAGGCCGAAATTTCCATCAGCGCACTTATTTTTGCATCTCGCAATGCTTCAATCATTCCATCTCTGGTCGGATTTTTCATTTGAGCACGAAGTTTTTGAATTATATTCATCGCGTCTTTTACGTCCTTAAAATCCTTGGCTTCAGAGCAATATTTATTAAGAGAATCTGACATATTATGAACACCCCTTTTATCAAAGTTCAAACTATTTTATTGTTGTCCTATTTTTAACAACAGCGGCAATAACGCAATCCCCACGTCACAGCTCTTATCAGCCATCCATGCCAAAACAGGCTTTACTTTTTCCCACTTTGACTTTTTGCTGTCTTTGGACTTTACCACTTCTTCAATCTCAGAAATTTTATCCAGCACTTCCTGTGTCTGTTCATTTGTGAGTGAAGTCATTTCTTCTACTTCTTTGCGTACCTGCTCAAATGTAATGTTCACATTCACGCTGTTAGTCACATTGACGACCTGAGAATTGGAAACTTCCGGCTTGGGCAACTGTACCGCATTCATCTGGTACTTATATGTTTCCAATTTTGCCTTCATCATCTTCAAATTAGATAACACATACTTTTGAGGATTCTGGGCCAAATGTCCATAAGCAATATGTGTTCCATCATTTGTAGAGCACCACAAACCATCACACCACTTGTTGATGCAAGCTTGATACCTTGCATCAATCTGACGATGTAGTTCAAATAACTCTTCTGCACTTAAATTTCGAACATTGTCTAGTCTTTTAATGTCAGCACACACCATATCATAAAAATCTTTTGGCATATCCATAATGTCACATCTCCATTTCCCCGCTCATCAACTTCGCTAGCAGCAAATCTCTTGCTATCTTTAACCGCTCATTTTGTCCTTGCAACGTCTTTATTTTATTAAAATACGTTTTTGTGAGTTTGTCAAACTTTCCCAGAGTTTCTTTATCGGGAATTACCACATCCATCGCGTCCAGAATCTTTGTCGTCATGCTGGGTACTGCCGCACCAATATTCATGGAGTACATATCAAATGCTTTGACAAAGAAATATACAAAAATGGCTGTATGTGGTTGTTTCATCGTAGCATAGAACATTGTGTCCACTGTCCAAAATGTTTCATCCACATACATGATATTATTCAAAGAGCCTTTTCGAGGAATCAGGACTGCCTCACCAGAAAACAGCGATTTATTACATTTTCGCATTAAACCGCCAGAGCCATAAACAGGGATATTTCCATCATCAGGAGCTTTTTTATGGTCTTTTCCATAATTAACACTAATGAGTTCCTTTAACAGTCCTCTGCTCCACCCCTCCGGCACACCGTCCACAATTTTCGTGTTTTCATGCCCCGGAAAGCGCAAATCCACAAACCACTCTTTATAAAGCCGCTGGGCCGCTTCTTCCAGCAATTTGATTTGTTTCTGGTTGTTTTCAATCAGATCATCATAAGCAGAGAGAATATCTGCGATACGATGTTGAGTTTTAATATCAGGCACATTCAAATATATCTGGCTAAAGTTTTTAATTGGCAATTGTGGTTGCGCACTACCTGTACAATACTGCTTAAAATATGGCCGATAGTACTCACTTTTTAATATTTGGTACAAAAATCGAGCATCTACAATTTCCCCATTGGCACGTAGAATAACCATTCCCGAATTTATTCTAACATTTTCATAAGGCACATTAGAATTATAATACCCTGCGTTTCCTACAGTTCCGCGTGTAGTATATACAATATCTCCCCTTTTCAGCTTACCCTTTCTTAGGGCTTCATCTTTTTCTTTCGTAATGAATTGATTTTCCTCAAAGGTAAGACCCTCTTTTGTTACGTTTCCTGTATTCAAGAACAAGCAATATCCTTGAGGATAAAATTCGCCCTGTTTAGGATAGTTTTTTCCACGGTCTCCATCTATAATTTCTGCAAGTTGTCCTATCGTATATCTCATACCTCCATCTCCTCCAGATTCTTTGAGATGGTTTCCATCAGGCGGTTGGACTCTGCCTGCAATTCCAGCAGTTCCTTGTGGATTTCCTTCATCCGCTGGGCAAAATCCACGCTGTCATCCTCCACGGGTGCAACGCCCACATAGGCGCCGGGCGTCAGGGATGCGCCTTTCTCGTTGAGGATGGTGTCTCGGCTTGCCACCTTGCACAGACCGGGAATGTCCTGATAAACGCCCTCGCCAAACTTTTCGGTGAGCCAGACGGCCTCCTTGGCAACGGTCAGCTTCTCGTTGAGGGCTTCCAGCGCCTTGTCGAACTTTTCCTGCGTAGCTTTGCGCTCTTTGCGGGGTGCTGCCTCCACAACGGCTTTGGCTTCTTCCCGCTTGACCTGCACGTTTTGTTCCAGTGCGGCCTGAATCTCTGCAAAGGGGCGGTCGTCCGCCAGTTCTGCGTGATACTCCGCCAGAAGCACCTTGTACTTGTCCACCTCGCCGCGATAGAGCCAGACAATGGCGTTGAGGTTCTTCAGCTGCCAGTCGCTCCACTCGTTCTGAGTGCGGTCCACCACGGTATAATAGTTGCGGGCGTCGATGAACAATACGGTGTCCAGCAGATGCTCCGGCTTGCCCTTATCCAAAAACCACAGCGAACAGGGCAGGCTTTTGGTGTAGAAGAAATTGTTGCCCACGCTCATCATCACGTCCACATGGCCGGTCTGGATAAGTTTTTCACGGATGTCCTTGTCTTTGCCCTGACTGTCGGTAGCCGAGGACGCCATCACAAAACCCGCACGACCATGCTCGTTCAGGTAGGAGTAGAAATAGGACACCCACAGATAATTTGCGTTGCCGATTTCCTTGGCCTTGTTCACGCCGGGCAGGCCAAAGGGCAACCGCCCGGCACTCTGCGCCGACTCCGACTTGACCTTGTCCACGTTAAACGGCGGATTTGCCATCACATAGTCGCAGCAGCCGTTCAGGTTGTGGGCATCGTGATAGAAGGTATTGGCTTCATCGCCGGACTTGATCACGCCGGTCAGGCCATGCACAGCCATATTCATCAGGCAGAGCTTGGCGTTGTACTCCACCTTTTCCTGTCCGTAAAACGTCATGGTGTTGTTGGCGATCATGCCCGCATGATTTACAAAGTCGCCGGTCTGCACAAACATACCGCCGCTGCCGCAAGCCGGGTCCAGCAGAACGCCGTGGGCAGGCTCCAGCACATTGACAATCATTTTCACCAGCGATTTCGGCGTAAAGAACACGCCGTCATCCTGTGCCACATTCTTGGCAAACTTATTCAAAAAGTACTCGTAGATACGGCCGATGACATCGCCGCCCACATCGTCCAACGCATCATTGTTGAAGATTCGCAGCAGTTCCCCCAGCAGTTCATCCGAGAAGATGGTGTAGTCCTTCGGCAGAACGCCCTGTAGCTGCTCGCTCTGCTGCTCCACCAGTTCCATGGCGTTGTTCACCACTTCGCCCAGACTGTTCAGCGGGTTACCCTCGATGCCGGTCAGCCCCTGTTCCGGGATGTTGGCGGGCAAATTGACCAAGTAATTGTACTGCGCCTCTTTGGGCAGAAACAGTGCGCTCTTTTCGGCAAAGTCGCTTTGCTCCACTGGCAGCACCCGACCGCCGCGCACGGGACGGTCTTTCAGGATCTCCTGCTCTACCAGTTTGAAGCGGCTGTACGCATATCGCAGAAAAATCAGTCCCAGTACCGGCATACAGTATTGGTTCGAGGTGAGTTTAGAGCCTGCACGCAGCAGATCTGCCGACTCCCACAGGTCAGCTTCCAGTTTTTTGACGTTCACATTGTTTGCCACGAGGGGGTTCCTCCTGTTGTTTGGATTTTCATTTTCTATTGTATCACATTTTTCTGCAATGTTCATCTTTAATCATCGCTATTTTCTTTTTTGACTGGAAAAAGTTGTTTACCAATGGCTGACAATGTGTTAGAACCATATACTTTCTCATTTGGAGACGCTAATCCTGCATCCAACGGATGCAGTTCAAGGGTTTGGGATTTCCCAACAAGTATTTTGCTACGCAAAATGGTCTTTGTATATACGAAGACACTGCTTGCTACAATGGTGTTGGTTCTGAGAAGCTCACAGCCAGTGAGCTATACAGATGCCCAAACCCAAGCTACAATGAAGATGTGCTGAGAGAACGAAGCATTGCTTGAGCTGAACGCTCGTACGCGCAAACTGTTCTCCGCCATCTCCATTGCAGCGTTCGATTTACGCAGGTTGAGTTATCGGCAGATAAAAATGTTGCCGTACATTCGTGTCACAAAGCAAGCTGAATCGGTAATGGGCATAGGCGGAACCGGCATTAAAGGAGGTCAGAAAAATGGAAGCTGCTGTTATTACCGCCGTCGGTATCGATGTGTCTAAGAGCAAAAGCACAGTTGCGGTACGGAGACCCGGAGGCGAAATCGTACTTCGGCCTTTCGATGTCCGCCACACGAACAGTGACTTGAAAAAGCTGGCATCCACACTCAAAAAACTGGGAGGCGATATCCGTATTGTAATGGAACATACCAGTACGTACTGGAGACCAATCGCACTGACATTGAAGGAAGCGGGCCTTTTTGTTTCCGTTGTCAATGCGATGCTGATCCACGATTTTAGTGATAATACGATCCGAAAGCTAAAGACGGACCGATCGGATGCTCTTAAAATTGCAAACTATGCGCTCACCTTTTGGGATACACTACCCCCGTTTAACAATGAAGAAGAAACCAGGCTGCTTCTTAAAATGCAATCCAGAGCAAATGAGCGAATCACTGCGACTGCAACAGCGTTGCGGAACGGTCTGATTGCACTGGCTGACCAAACATTTCCCGGCGTAAATATTGCGTTTGCTCCGAACACAAAAAATGCAAATGGGCATGAAAAGTGGGTGGACTTCTTTCTGCGTTATCGGCACAAGGATTGTGTCTGTCAATATTCCATGGAAGCTTTCACGGAATCTTATCGGGGATGGTGCAAACGAAAAAACTACAAGTTCCGTACAGATACCGCTCACAAAATCTATCTGCTTGCACAGGAGGGCGTGGCTACTCTTCCGAAATGCGAAAGTACGAAGATGCTGATCACGCAGGCTTGTAAAAGCCTGAATGCCGTTTGCGAGGCCAAGCAAAGCACCCAGCTTGAAATGCAGCGGTTGGCTGCAATGCTCCCCGAATACGAGGTTGTGATGCAGATGGAAGGAGCCGGACCCATTACCGGGCCTGCTCTTATGGCCGAAATTGGTGATGTTCGGCGGTTCAAAAACAAGAAAGCGTTGGTAGCCTTTGCTGGTATTGATGCACCACCGTTCCAGTCTGGTACATTTGAATCCAAGTCACGCCATGTTTCTAAACGAGGTTCACCGCATCTGAGGCGAACTATTTTTATTGTATCGAATATTATTTTAACACGCTCAAACCCGGAAAATGCTGTTTACTGCTTTATGGACAAAAAGCGTTCCGAAGGAAAGCATTATTACGTTTATACCGTCGCAGGAAGTGCCAAGTTCCTGCGAGTCTATTACGCTCGTGTTACTGAATTTCTGCGTTCCAAGCCATCTCCTGATGCCTGTTGATGGTTTCTGATGAACCATTACGATGATTTTCAGCCGACAAGCTGTGCTGTCGGCTTATTAAAGTTGCCGGATGCTCAACTGCACCCGGCAATAAATTTTTGATATTTTTTTGTTCAGGCTATTGACACTCGTTAGCAGGTTTGCCACAACAATGCGTCCTTTCAGTCCGTATTCAACGGCTTTCAGTTCTAGTTAAACATGAGTGCTATCAGGAAGAAAATCATAGCAATCCCCACGAGCCAAGGGATAGTTTTCTCTTGATGAAACTCTCGGAATCCCAATGATCTTATAAACAGAACACCCAATAGGCCGATGATGCACTATGCTGAAACGGTAAGACAGATATCGTACATGTTCCTTGCCTCCCTCGTATCTCTTGTATGGCTTGATTGTATCTTATCCCTCCGATTTCACACATTTGGCATAGGTTAATGGGAACGAAGCTTTCAGAACAGTGCTTTTCCGCACCGTCCAGCCGTTCTGCCGCAGGAAGCACAGGTATTCCTCGCTCGTCCACCTGCTGTGGAGGGGGAATCCCGCCAGCTTTATGAAAAACGCCTTGTCCTTGCCGGAAAACGAGTTCCCCGCGTGGGTGAAGGTGGGCGCGATGAGCACGCCGTCCTCTTTCAGCACCCGCTTGATTTCTTGCAGGGCTTTTTCCGGCTGCGGCACGATGTGCAGCGCATTGGACACGATCACCACATCAAAGGACTTATCCGCATAGGGCAGGCGGAACATATCCTGCACGGAAAAGCGCAGCTTGGCAGAGTGGTTATCACGCTTGGCCTCGGCAATCATCTCCGCGGAGGCATCCGTCGCCTCGATGTGCGCTGCCGCGTTCACAATGTGCTTTGCAATCAGTCCCGTGCCGGTCGCCAGCTCCAGCACCGTTTTGGCTTTCACCACCGGCCGGATCAGCTTATACATCTCTTCGTATGCCGCCCGATCCTTTCGCATAAAGCGGTCGTAACGACCGGCATTTTTGTCCCAGAAGGTCTTTCGTTCTTTCATAGCCGTTGCCCTTATCTCTTCTTTATTTTTTGCCGCATTGTGCCTCTCAGAAAGGATTCAAAGTGCCACTAAATTTTCCCGTGCAGGCATCTGTCCCGCCGCTCTCTGGCGTATTCCAGCAGTGCATTGCACGCCGGACAAAGCGCCTCGCCCCTTGTCCCATGCACGCCCCGGCAATACCGGCGTACCATGAGGGTAACGGTTTCGATCTCCTTTTCCTTGTTCAAGCTCTGAGTTCCTTTCTGCTCTGCATCTAAGTTAGTCATATCTAACCGCTTGGCGGAAGAAAAGGCAGATCGCCTGTGTGCAGTCTGCCTTGACTTCAGTCGCATATCAACCCCGGTTATCACAACGCCGTTGTCAGCGCAGGGGCCGGCAGCGGTTACTCAAGCAACTGATATATACTGCTTCCGGCCATCATCCCTCGGGCCGATCCGATGTGCGGCTCTTTTGCTCTTGCTGTTCCAGCGTGTCCAGCAGCTGGCTTATGCTCTTTTTCCCGAACAGTACCTTTTCGCCGTTCAGCACGAGACAGGGTACGCTCATGACATTATACGTTTCCTTCAAGGCGGGGAAGTGATTCAGATCGTATGCCTCTGCCCTGACATTAGGGTTGAGGGCGGCTATGTGCTGGGCTGCGATCGCCAGCTCCGGGCACATGGTGCAGGACAGCGAAACGAATATCTGCATATCTGTAGGTGCATCAAGAGCCTTTATTCGGCCCATAGTTTCCCCGTCAAGAGCCTGTCCCGGTCCGGCCACGTTGTAAAGCCCCATGATAAAAGAAGTAAATTCGTGCCCGCCCGGTACCCCGTGGAAAGCGAGACCGGAGTCGCTGCCGTCAGAGCGCAACACACGCACCAGCGGCATATGCTCAGCGCCTTCGGTAGCTTTTCTTACTGTGAGTTTGGGTGTGAGTCGTGCAAGCTCCTCCATATAGGAGCGGAGTTCCTCTGAAACAGCCTTCTCGTCAAGGCAAAGCTCCAGTATCAGGGGCTCCTGCATTCTTTCAAATACTGCCTCAAGCTGCTGCATTACCTGCTGCGGGAATATCCCCTCGGGCTGAGCCTCGCCGCCGGATGCCGCCTTCGTTTCTTTTATCTCAGGCTTTCGGGGGCGAAGACCAGTTTTTTCCTGCATGGCCGCGGCATACTTTTCCAGCGCAGTCGCAGCCTTTGCACCATCGCCCACGGCGGTGACCACCTGCCGCAGCTCCTTCACGCACACGTCGCCCGCGGCGTATACGCCCTCAAGGCTCGTCCGCTGCGAGCCGTCCGTAACGATATAGCCTCTCGGGTCAGTCTCGATCTTGTCCCGGATCAAGGCCGTTTCCGGCTCGTAGCCTGCAAACACAAACACGCCGAAGGTATCCCCATCCGGTGCGAAAACCGTTTCCTCCCCGGTTCTCAAATCTCTGTATCGCAGGCTCCGTAGAGCCGTATCGCCCGTGGCCTCCACCACTGCGGTATGGGAGAGGACAGTGATCTTCGGATGCTCTTTAGCGGCGCGCGACACAGCCTCGGCGCAGGTGAAGTCCTCCTCGCGAATCAGTATGGTGACGTGCTTTGCGTAGCGTGTCAGGAAAACGCTCTCCTCCGCCGCGGCAAAGCCGCCGCCTATGACAAAAACCTCCTTGCCGGTAAAAAACTCGCCGTCGCAGGTGGCGCAGTAGGCTACGCCCCGTCCACGGAACTCCGCCTCGCCGGGAAAGCCTATCATACGCGGATGGGCGCCCGTGGCCAGAAGCACGCCAAAGCAGCGGTATTCTCCGCGCCCGGTCTTCACGGTCTTGACGTCTCCGTCCAGTTCAAAAGCCGTGACCTCGGCCAGCAGGAACTCTGCACCGAAGCCCTCTGCCTGCTGCCGCATTGTGTCCGTCAATTCTCTGCCGCTGGTTTTTGCTACGCCGGGATAGTTCACGATCTCATTCGTGATAGTGATCTGGCCGCCGAAATGCTCCTTCTCTACCACCAACACGCGATAGCGTGCCCTGGCAAGATAAAGGGCCGCCGTAAGCCCGGCCGGCCCTCCACCTATCACGATCACATCATAGAGCTGTTCCATCTCCATTACAGCATCCCCACAAGGTCAAGGCTGGGCTTGAGGGTCTCGGCTCCGGGCTGCCACTTGGCGGGGCAGACCTGGTCGCCGTGCTCCGCCACAAACTGGCTGGCCTGAAGCCTGCGGAGAAGCTCGTCGGCATTGCGGCCCACATTTCCTGCGTTGACTTCGTATACTACGATCTTGCCCTCCGGGTTCACAATGAAGCTTCCGCGCTCTGCAAGGCCGTTTTCCTCGATATACACCTCAAAGTCGCGGCTCAGCGCATGTGTAGGGTCGGCCAGCATGGGATAAGTGATCTTGCTGATGCGCTCAGAGTGGTCATGCCACGCCTTATGCACGAAATGTGTGTCGGTGGATACGGAATAAACCTCGCAGCCGGCCGCCTTAAACTCAGCGTATTTGTTCTGCAAATCCTCAAGCTCGGTGGGGCAGACAAAGGTAAAGTCTGCGGGGTAGAAGAAGAACAGGCTCCATTTGCCCAGCACATCCTGCTTGGTCACGGTCCGAAACTCTCCGTTCTGATATGCCTGTGCGGAAAAATCGCTGATTTCTTTGTTAATAAGTGACATGGTTTGATCTCCTTTTCGTTTTAATTGGTTTGATTGGTTTGATTGCCGAATCGGGGGACGGCGTTATTCCATTGTCATGGAGGGCGCGGCGTAGACCCGTGCCCTCAGCTCGCTGTTGAGCATATACAGCCCCTTGCTGTCACCGCCGAACAGCTTCATCTTGGTAATGAGGTCAGCGGCGTTCTTCTCCTCCTCGCTCTGTTCCTTGATGAACCAGTCCAGCATCTGCATGGTGCGGAAGTCCCTGACCTCGTATGCGGCGGCGTAGATGGCATTGATGCTGGCGGTGACCAGCTTCTCGTGCTCCAGTGCTTTTTCAGCGGGGTCATGTGGTCGCCTCGTTCCCACTCTGGTATTTTTTCTCTGTCAACAACCATAAAGGGCTTGTGCGCCAAAAGCTGCCTCGAAGCCGATTTCCTCAAATTATGTGACGCCGTCACAGTAAAACTGCTTGTCACGCGGTATACTACGCATAAAAACACAGCCGCAGAGTACATCTGTGGCTGTGTTTTGTGTTCAGTTGCTCACTGTTGCGTGGACTGGATATGGAGAGACAACATATCTCCCGATCTTACATGGGTTATCTTACCTGCCATCACTCTGGCAGTTTGCCTTGCAGATATGTCGGCATCCCCACTGCGGTCGTATCCGGCCTGACCTTAAACATGGCTTTTTCAATCTCCCCCCCCCTTATCGGTTTTCCGCAATATATTTCTCCGCCATGTGGACTGCCACCGCGCCGTCCGCCACGGCGGTGACCACCTGACGGAGGGGCTTCGTCCGCACGTCGCCCACGGCGTAAACGCCGGGAATACTGGTTTCCGTGGTCTCTCCGGCCACGATATAGCCGCCGCCGTCCAGCTCCAGTTGACCCACCGCCAGCGCCGTGGCGGGCTGTCGGCCCACGCTGACAAATACGCCGTCGCAGTCCACCACGCTTTCCTCACCGGTGACGGTGTCCCGCAGGCGGACGCCGGTCAGCCTGTCCCCGGAAAGCAGCGCGGAAACGACGCTGTTCCAACGGAATTCCACGTTTTCGGCCTGTGACAGCGGCTCGTGATAGATCTTGGTGGCCCGCAGTGTGTCTCTGCGGTGGACGAGGATCACTTTTTTCGCCACGCGGCTGAGAAGGAGGGCATCTGCCGCGGCGGAATTGCCGCCGCCCACCACGACCACCGTTTTGCCCTTGTAAAACATCCCGTCGCAGGCGGCGCAGTAGGCCACGCCCCGGCCCAACAGCTCCGTCTCTCCGGCAACGCCCAGCGTTCTGGGGTC
>OHTT01000523.1_pt1 | contig 14662 bp, 30 predicted proteins | sample 1579001 | NCBI WGS metagenome assembly OHTT01 (sample SAMEA3879606, study PRJEB24766) | human gut metagenome | biome: human-associated habitat; feature: feces | place: USA | collected 1985/1987
TTAGAATTTCTAATCGCCCTTTTTAATAGACTTGTACTAATTGATGTTAACCTCTAGGAAATAGTTATTTAGTACAAGTCCTAGATATAAAATATAAAGCCAGTAATTTCAAAGGCTTCATTCAAATAAATTTCTTTTATTATTCTATGCCAAAATTCTTGTTTTCCTTTTTGATCTAGTTGTTCGTAAAGTTCTTTCCAGTCTTCTGGGATCTGCTTCTTAAATTCCTCAATCCTTACAACTTTGTTGTTTGACAACTCCTCAGTTATGGAATTTATTTTTTCTGATAAGATACTGTATTTCTTTTCGTATTCTGGGATATCAATTCTTCCTTTTTCAAAAAGGTAATTCAGTCTTTCACGCTCCCCTATCGCATCATTAAGTTTTTTATTCAAATTTTGCTTTGGTTTACCTGCTTCTTTTTTTACATCAAATTCAAGATTTTTTAATGCTGCATCAAGATTTTCAAGAAGATATTTTTCTGTTTTTGCTTCTGATACTAATTTTGTTTTGTGCAATTTCTCATTTCCACCAAACCAGCATCGTTGATATTGCCGGTGCTTTTTGGTCTTCCTGTCTATACTGTAAAAACTTGACATTTTTCTGCCACATATAGGACAACGGAATAATCCGCTGAATAAATATATATGACCAGATGGAGCGTATTTTATCTGATTGACACTTCTTATTTCTTCCATTTTTTCTTTGGTAAAATAAGGTTCGCAGAAATTTTCATTTTCCCTTACTTTCCCAATATATAAATCTGACTTGATCATTGTGTCCAATTTGTGCCTAGTAAAATCTGGGATGAAGTTTTCACGAACCCACAGAACAGTACCACGCTTGCTTTTGGTTGCTAACAAATAATCAAATATAGCCCTTGTCTGTTCCTCATTATCATGTACGACTTTCTTTACACCATCTATTTTCTCTATTTTAAATCCTATGGGCACTCTGCCAGTGTAAGCTTTCCCTTCACGGATTTTATAAGCTGCGGTGTCTTTGTATCGCTCAGATATAACCGCCCATTCTAATTCTGCCATGTTTGCCATCTGGTACATGAAGTTCTTTCCGTATGGCGTAGAAGTATCGATCTGCTGACTTACTGATATCAAGTTGCATCCTGCGCTTTCCATGTCGTGATAGAGGTTACAGAAATCTCTCATATTTCTTGCTATACGATCGTATCTCATAATAACAACTGCATTGATTCTTCCAGCTCTGACATCATCCATCATGCGCTGAAAGTCCTTTCTTTTTGCCGTGCTATGCCCTGTGATCGCATAATCGCCAGAATAAACGATTATATTTGCATTATGGTAAGTTTTATCAATGTACTTTTTACAATCGTCTATTTGCTGTTCCATTGATTCTGAATTATCATCTTTTTTTGATTTCCTTGGATAAATTGCTATGTTCATTTTTAACTCCCTTAAAAAACCCCTCATATTAATAGAGGGGCATAATTTTTATACATAATATGGATTTGGCTTCAATATAATTAATATAAGGTCAATTACAACTCCGACACCAAATAAACCAAAAGTTAATAAATATAAAATTCCAAATAAAATTTTCCCTTCATAGAATTTATGAACTCCAAACCATCCTAAAAACAAACACAAAAAGAATGAAACCCACTTGTTTTTTGCTTTTGGTGCTTTCGAATAAACAGGAGCTGCAGAACTAGAAGAAGAATTAGCACTATTATTGATAATTATACTTTCAGGGGTTGAATTCTTAATATCCTCAACTTGCTTTCCGCACTTAGGGCATACTACACAATCAATATCAATCTTCTCTCCACAATGCTTACAGAATTTTGTGTTTTGTTCCATACGTTTATACCTTTCCTTTCTTTTGATATCATCATTATAAAGCAAAATGATTATAAAACAATACATTTTTGTCATTATTTTATGACATTTTTTTGCAAAATGAAAGTTTAGGATAAAAACAAATGGATGCGTTATTGACTTTTCGAACATACGTTCGTATACTTTATGTATCAAATAGAAAGGTGGTATTGTATATGGGAGAGATTAAAGAGAAAATAATAGAATTAATAGAGAAGTGCATGGACGAGGATGATCTCCGAACCATATATGCATTTATAAAGAGGTTTTTGAGATAAAAGAAAAAGACAAGGGTTTGCGCATTGCCCTTGTCTTTCTTTTTACTTCTTCACAAACATTTCTGCCATCTTCTGGATTGTGTTCCATTCGTCTTCATCCAGTTGTGATATAGCGGTTATGAATTTGTACCGCTGGTCGTCTTCCCCGGCTTTCAGAACATCTGCAAGAAATTCAGCTATCTTTTCATTCTCTGTCTTTTGAATGAACATTTCGCCTTTTCCGGTCTCGAGCCATTCCTTATTAACATCAAACAATCGACAAATAAGTTTGATCGACTGGGTTGATAGATTTCTTTGACCAGTTTCTACTAAAGATATGAAATTTTTAGTTAAACCAATTTCTTTAGCAAACTTTTCTTGTGACATTCCAAGCGATTTTCTCAACTGTTTTATTTGCTCATCCACTTATTATCACCTCCCACTAGTATAATAATACAAAAATCACACAATGTCAAACAAAAATATTAAAAAATGTTTGACAATACAAACTACGTATGATATTATAATCACACAAGGTAATACAAACACGAAAGGAAGTGAGCAGATGAACGAAGAAAAGGAAAAGGCCCTTGCAAGATTAGCTGAAACAGTATCACAGCTGGACAAAGTGAGCTTCAACTACATTCTCGGTGTTGCGGATGGTATGGCAATCTCAAAGAAACAGGCGGAACTTGACAAGCAGATTGCCATGTGTGGGAGCGTTAAATAATGAGAAAGGAGATTCCTATGAACAAAGCAGACATGGAAATTACACCAGAGAGGAAAGCCAAGATTATGGACATTCTGTTAGAGATTTACGAAAGACAGGAAGGAATTAAGCTTGTAGTCAAGGACAAGGCATCATGAAAAATGTAGCAAAAGTTTTTATAGCGGTAGGGCTTGGAATCCTGTTTCTTGGTGGAATGCTCGATGCGGATGGAATGTATTATGTTTTTCTGCTGATTGCAATAGCTCTCGGTGCGGTGATTGCACTTATTGGAGTTGTGATCTTTGACGTGGAGAACCGCCGGGAAGAAAAGCGGAAAGCAGACTTTAACATGATCCGCCGGAAGGACAAGCTTGACGCTGATGTTGAGTTCCTTGGGGAATTTGAGGACAAAAAAATAGCACCCTGAATGTTTTGGCGAACGCAGGTGCTATTTAAACGTAGGAATACAAAAGTATTTCTGCGTTTATTGTAACACATAGTTAAATTTTTGGAAAGCGTGATTTTATGTTTTACAGAAAATGCAGAATCTGTGGATGTAGTTTAGATCCCAGCGAAGGAAACATGTGTGAAGAATGCCGGGACGAGCAGTACATGAAGCAACAGCAAGAGAAAGCTGTCAGATACACAGATTTCAGACAGATGGAAATGGAGGAATTTTTAAATGCCAGCAACTAGATTATGCAGAAATGACAGTGGACAGCTTATTGATGCACTGAAAGATTTATCAGTTTTACTTGAAAATTTAGGGATTGAAAATGGAAATTTAATCCTTGCAGCAGATGGAAATATTTATGGAACATTCGTAATAGATACTAATGAATTTACCGTAAGTATTACAGAGGATGGAAAAAGGGAGTCAGTTACCTATGCCAATTGAAGAATTTCCAGACAATGATTATGAACGGTATGAAGCTGAGAAAGCAAGGCTTCATAGATTGCATGAGCGACTAGCCAGACGTGAAGAGATGGCAGATATTGAATCAGAGGAAGAGAGGATAAAAGAAAGATGGAAGAAATCAGAGTAAATGTTGAGCAGAAAAATGGTGTTATTGGTTTTAATTTTGAGGAGATTAAGGAAAAACTTAATTCCGAGCTGGAAATTTATAAAAATATGATTTTCACGGAGGAATCCAAGACAGAAGCAAAAAAAACAATTGCAAGTCTTAGAAAACTGAAAAAATCAGTTAACGATAAAAAGCTGGAAGTGAAGAAATCTTTTATGATTCCTTACACCAATTTTGAAGCGCAGGTAAAGGAACTGGACAATCTGATTGATGAACCTATCAACTTTATTAATAACCAGGTGGAAGAATTTGAGCGCAAGCGTGTGGAAGAAAAGAAAGCGCTGATTTCTGAAATTTATACGGAGATCATGGCAGAGCATGAGGAAGCGAGCGGATATCTTCCTTTACAGAGAATTTATGACAGCAAGTGGGAGAATGCCACTACTACAAAGAAAGCAATCACAGAAGCCATTACAGAGAGAGTGGATCATGTAGAAAAAGACCTCGGTATTATCCGCAGCATGGAATCAGAGTTTGAGGATAAAGGAATTGAGAAATATAAGACAACCTTAGAATTATCAGATGCTATTGAGGTCATGAATCAGTATCAGAAGCAGAAAGAAGAGATTTTGCGCAGACAGGAAGAGGAAGCCAAAAGAAAAGCCGAAGAGGAAGCACGTACGGCATCAGAGGTTAATTCTGCTATTGATACTCCGATGCAGGAATCACCAGTTGCGCAGACTGCACCGGAAGAAATTATTATTGAGCCGAAGCCGGTTAATGATTCCATTGTTTATGAGATTATTGCTGATCCGTTCCAGATCGTGCAGTTGGAAGCACAGATGCGCAGCTTAGAAATTAAGTATAGGAGAGTACGATAATGGCAGAGACAGCAAAACAGATGAACATATATCAGGCAATATCAAAGTGCATGGAAGAAATCGGTGCGGTTGGAAAAAATGATGTGAATAAGACGCAGGGGTTTAAATACCGCGGAATTGATGCGGTAATGAATGCAATCAATCCGGCATTGGTCAACAATCATATATTTATCGTTCCAGAGGTCTTAGAACAGACCAGAGAAGAAAGAAAATCCATAAAAGGTGCAACGCTGATCTATTCGGTCTGCAAGATTAAATATACCTTTTATGCGGAAGATGGAAGCAGTATCACGGCGGTAACAATCGGTGAGGGCATGGATTCCGGAGATAAGGCAACGAATAAAGCTATGGCGATTGCGTTTAAATATGCTTGTTTCCAAGTGTTCTGTATTCCTACCGAAGAGATGCAGGATCCAGATTCAGAAAGCCATACTGTAGAACCTAAAAATGATTTTGTTCCAGCAACCGTAGAACAGCTTAGGACAATGACAGATTTTGTAAGCGCGTATTCTGATATGTGTGAGAATGCTACATCCAATGATATCTGGAAAACGCTGAAAGAAAAATATCATTTTGAAAAGACTTCAGATCTATCAAGTGAAATGGCTGCTAAGATCATTGAACAGGTTAAGTGCTGGTATAAGAAAAAGAAAGAAGAGTAGCTTATGGATACTATAGGAAAACTGACCGGAGCGAGCCGTACATTAAATGGACAAGGCATCATCCTTACATTTGAGGTTGATTCTTCGGCAGCAGGACAGGTTGAAAATATGAGATCAGATGATCTGTTACGTATCCGAGCGGTCAAATATAAGCAGAAACGAAGCCTTGATGCAAATGCTTATGCGTGGGTATTAATGACGAAGATTGCCAATCATCCAGATATATCTTCAAGTAAAGAGGATGTATATGAGCAGATGCTCCAGAAATATGGAACATTATATGAGGATGAAGATGGATATATCACAATCACAGTAAAAAAATCAGTGGATATGTCAAAGGTAGATGGTCATTGGAAATTTATTAAAGACAATGGGAAATTTGCTTCATATCTGATGATTAAAGGATCCAGTGAATACGATACTGCCGAAATGAGCCACTTTATAGATCGGATTGTTGAAGAAGCAAAGGAACTTGGAATTGAGACAGCTACACCGGATGAATTGGAACGAATGAAACAGGAGTGGGGAACATGAGTAAAAAGCTTTGGAGCGTGTTCACGGATGATATGGATCACTGTTATTTTACCGGAACATATCCGGTGGAAAGACATCATATCTTTGGAAGTTCAAACCGTAAAAACAGTGAAAAGTATGGTTTTGTTATTCCGCTCAGACCTGATCTGCATCCTAACGGAGCGCAGAGAGGCGCCAATGCAAAAGAAATTGATTTGAAATTAAAAACTATGGCGCAGGAATATTTTGAATCTCATTACGGAACAAGAGAAGATTTCAGAGATATTTTTGGAAAGTCGTGGTTATAGGGTTGGAACACCTTGCCGGTCGGCAGAAAGAAACCTATTCATGCAGAAAATAATATATCACGAATTATTGGAAGCTGGTTATTATCTCCGGGTTTAGTCCCGGAGAAGAAAGGGGATTAATGAATACGATCAACGATATTCCCTATGGACACAAAGAGCCAATGGCTAGAATGTCAAACCCGGTAAAAGACAGAAAGTTTCGAAAAATGGTCGAGAGTGCGAACAACGAAGGTGACTGCATCATTAACGTTGGCAATGGTTATTACAGACCAGTCCACGGTGATCCGGTGGATGAGAAAGAACTTCAAGAATATCTTGCAAAAGATTTACATAGAGCTAGAGCGGTTCTAAAGAAGCGGCTCTCGATGAAAATGACATTTGAAAGGTGGCGTGAGATTGGAATACTTACTAATCATTCCAGGGAGACTGGATAATCTGAATGATTTTATCCGTGCGGATAAGGCAAGCAGATATAAAGGCGGAGAGATGAAAAAGCAGAATGAAGCTATTGTTTCTGTGTACATCAGAAAGTGTCTGAGAGACGTAAATATCAATAAAAAAGTATTTATGGAATATCTGTGGGTGGAAAAGAATAAAAGGCGTGATTTGGACAATATATCGTCATTCGGCAGAAAAGTGATCCAGGATGCATTAGTTAACTGCCATGTATTAAAAAATGATGGCTGGGAGCAGATCTGTGGATTCTCTGATGAATTTCGTATAGATGCTGAAAATCCACGGATTGAAGTTAGGATTCGGGAGGTGGAAACTTGAACTATTTAGCTGAGATAAAAGCATTTTACGACAGGCTCGAACTAAACCCGCAGCCCAACACTGCAATCGCCTTATGGCATGCGTTAATGTCCATAGCGAATAAGGCAGGGTGGCCAGATACGTTTACGGTAGCCTCGTCAGTCCTTGGACTTCGGTCTGGATTAAATGCATCAGCGTTAAAGAGAGCGAGAAACAAGCTTGCTACAGATGGGTTCATCGAATGGAAATCGCGCGGTGGGAATCTTGCAGCACAATATAAAATAAATAGTCTTGTGGTTCAAAATTACAGTAAAAATGAACCACAAGATGAACCACAAAGTGAACTGCAAATTGCACCACAGTTTGAACCACAAAGTGAACCTATTAATAAACAAAGACATAAACATAAACAAAATACACCCCCTATATCCCCCGTGGAACGGTATGCAGAGTTTGCAGCAGTCTATCCGAAACGGTGTACTGGCTGTCTTGTTGAAACAGAATACTGCAATGCAGTACTGGCTGGTGTACCGGAAGATGATCTGGTATTGGCCGCACAGAATTATGCAGATATATGTAGACGGGAGAAAACAACAGAGCGGTATATTAAAAAGCCGGAGAACTTTCTTCGTGAAAACTTATTTATGCAGTACCTGAAAGGAGAGAACGATGGAACAGTTGGAAGAGATACTGGAACGCATGAAAAATCACTCAACGAACTTATGCAGGAATGTGGAGACACAGGAGACTTCCAGGGATTCTGATGTGTGTCCAATTTGCGAAGGGCGGGAGTGGATTTTAAAAATAAAAGACGGTGTGGAAATCGCAGTACCGTGTAAATGCCGTGAGAAAGCGGTCATGTCAAGGCGGTTGCGATTCGCAGATATACCGGAGGCATTCCGTGGGATGGATCTGAGATCGTTTCGAATGGATGTGTACAGAAAGCAGGAAAGTAAAAAGATGGTGTCAGATGCCTGTAAAATCATAAAAACCTATCTGGATGATTTCGAGAGCCAGAAGGAAAGAGGCATGGGACTGTATATCTGGTCGAGGACAAAGGGAAGCGGTAAGACAAGGATTTCTGCCGGGATTGCAAATGAACTGATGAAAAGATATACAGTCAAATTTGCAGTATCACTGACCATCTTGCAGGAAATCAAGAATACATGGCGCAGGGATGCAGCAGGCAATGAAAGCCAGCTTTTAGATGCACTTTCCACAACGGATATTTTAATCATTGATGATTTTGGTGTGGAAGCACCGGCGGCATGGATCAACGACAAAATGTATCAGATCATCAACGAGCGGTACATAAACCAGAAGGTAACGATTTTCACGAGTAATGATCCGCTGGACAAGCTATCCTACGATGACCGGATCACGAACCGGATTAAGGAGCGGACATATCAGATCGCATTTCCAGAAGAATCAGTCCGGGATCATATCGCAGAGCGGATGCAGGAGGAAATCATTGAAAAGATGATGGCGGGTGGAAATATAAAATAAAAAATACAAGGAAGGTGAACAAATGCATAACGTACAGCAGAGACAGAGGTTAATTCCGTCGATTGTTTATAAGCAGGAATTAGCAAAATGTCAGTTAGGAGATAATATCGCGAATCACATGGGATATATTTTTACAGCCATTTTGTATGACAAGTTTGATATGACGTTTAAGCAGGTCACGAATTTTTATAGCAAAACCGTTGAGCGTCGGAAATCTTGGCAGGACGATGATGACGAAGCGGTAACGAGCGAGAGCATGATGGCATATTGCCGTAAAAAGAAAATTGATGTGGTCAAGTGGGTAAAATCAATCCCAATGTCACAAAAATTGTATATGGCAGATATAAAAAATGGACGGGCAGTGCTTGGCGCAGATCGGAATATCGAGAGCGCGCTTGCCTCCACAATGTATCTGACAATTCCGACATTAAAAGATTCTTACCGTTTCTCAAATGCCAAAATCGAAGAATTTATGAATTGGGTTGCCTATTACATTGATTCCTATTGGCGCAAGCAGCCAAAGAGTAAGGAGCACTATCTGACGGATGAGATTATTCGGAATCAGTTTATTGAGGATGAAAATTGGGATATTGTAACAGGAAAAGCGGTGAAATAAGGATTATTAACATGGGAGAGATGATAAAGACAAGCATAAAATACTGCCGTAAATGTATTTACTCATACAAGCACAGTCAAACAGAGGTCATGTGTGGATATTATTCACAGACAGGATTAAGACGCGGCTGTCCGGTAGGAATGTGCGATAAATTCGAAAAGAGAGGTAGAAAAAAGAGGAGGGTACAGTTGAAATGACAGATGAAACCAAGCAGGAGATAGAAGCGGTGCTGATGTTGTTAAAAAATACACTGGTAAGCAATGGTGTAAGCATAGCACTTGAAAAAAAAGATGATGGATGCATTTGTTTTTTTGATACAGCAGAGTATTGTCGCACCGGGAAATATAAAGGGGTATCTGTTAAAATAACGGATTTAGTGAGGTAGAAATATGGCAAAAAGAAATGTGTTACATATCAGTAAGTTAGAAAATTTAAAGAAATGGCTGGTTAAGGATGGATGGCAATTGCTTCCGCTCTCAAACAATCATTATGAGGTATTAAGAGCCGGTAAAGCTGGAAGACAGAATCCTTTGATTATCTATTCTGCGAAAAGTAGTGAGCATCTCTCTTTTGCAGACAGGGATATGCCTGTAATTGGTGCGTTTCTTAGAGACCAGAAGAAGCCACAGACCAATGCAGACCGGATCAGAAGCATGACGGATGAGGAGTTGGCAGAAATGCTGTCTACTGTGAGCCAGCATTGCGTAGTGTATTTATCAGACAAAATAAATTGCAGACATAGTAATTGTGATACAGGTTGCAAAAATAATATCAAGAAATGGTTGCAGAAAGAAATGGAGAAAAAGGATGGAAGATAGATATTTATTCCGCGGAAAGTGCATTGATGACGGAGAATGGATGTCTGGTAGTTATTATGAACTTGCAGGAAGACCGCTTATTTTTAAACCGGTTTTCGCAAGTAAAAAAGCTGTTTACGAGATAGACCCATCAACTATTTGCCAGTGCACAGGACTTAATGATAAAAGCGGCAGACGGATTTTTGAGAATGATATTCTTTCAGGGCATATCGACGTTGAGTTTCCAGAAGATGAGACGAGAAAGCGTGTCGTGTGGCATGAAAACGGATGGTGTACGAATGAGCCGGGCTGTGATTACTACGAGGAACTGGATGATTTTGATTCAGAGAATTTTGAAGTGATCGGCAACATGATTGATAACCCGGAACTGTTGGAGGTGTGACTATGACAATTGATGAAGCTATATCACACGCAAGAGAAGTGGCTGAATGCCAAAAGATGTCAGCAAGACTAATCGAAGATAATGCGTATATTCCAGAATCGGTTGATAAAGAAGCCATTACATATGGCAATACTATATGTGCAAACGAACATGAGCAACTTGCTGAATGGTTGGAAGAACTGAAGCAGTACCGCGCAATCGGCACGGTGGAAGAATGCCGGGCGGCGATGGAGAAACAGATTGTAGAGAAAGAATTGGAGAGCCACGATGAAAAGTACATCTTGAAGTATTGCATTAGCCTTATGCAGGAGTTGGTCGGAAAGTTCGAGGAATGGTACGAATATGTGCATGGTGAAGATGCTATTAGGGAGTTGGACGAAGAGGAACGCTTTTATTATAGAATGTCATATTTTAGTATCGTTCAAGAACTGTTTCTTTTCAGAACCAGTCATTCTGGAGGTACATCTACGAGAGCAAAATGTAAACAGTTAGGTGTCGATTGGAGCGATGGGATTGAATTTAGTTTTGGAGGTGATGAAGAATGAGTGAAAGCCTTAAGCCATGTCCGTTCTGCGGTGGAAAAGCAATGTTCTTAACCATTAGAAATAAGCCATTACATTCGGATGTTGGGGTAATGTTCAAAATCAAATGTATGAAATGCGGAACAGAACTTCCAAAAAGCTATGAATGTGAGATGTATATGGATCAGGACGGAGACATCAGAACAGGGAAAGACGAGCGAACGAAAGCAACTACAGATTGGAACAGGAGGGCGAACGATGAGATTGATTGATGCTGATGAATTAGAAGGACATATAAAAATTTTAGGAATTTGGGATGAGGTAGAAAATAAAGATGTATTTACTAATGATATTAAAGATGCAATTTTAAAATTAATAGATGCGCAACCGACCGCCTACGACCCGGACAAGGTCGTGGAACAGTTGGAAGAAGTTGAAAAAATAATGACATCACCAGTGAACAAAGATTGTTTTGGAGAAGAGTGTAAAGCATCGGACTGCATGGTATGCCTTATTAGTAAAGCAATCGAGATTGTGAAAGGCGGTGGAGTAGATGGCAATTAAACCGATTTTATTCAACACGGAAATGGTTCGGGCAATTCTGGACGGACGGAAGACTTGCACTCGTCGGCTGGTAAGATTTTTACCGGGAGAAAATCCACAGTGGACTGGATATATTAGAGATGGACTGATGCTCTACAATGGCAGGAATGAGCCTTGTATCATAAAAGTACCATATCAGCCGGGTGATACCCTGTATGTTCGAGAAACATGGTGCGGACTTCCAGTCAATGAAGCAGGTCATATGCGTGGTCATACCATCTATTATTACAAAGCTGATGGAGAACTTCGACCTAAAGGTTGGAGAGGCACTTGGCATCCGTCAATCCACATGCCGAAAGAAGCGGCACGTATCTGGCTTAAGGTTACGGATGTGAGGGTGGAGCGGTTGCAGGAAATCACATCGGAGCAGATTTGCAGAGAGGGTGTAGAGGTGGAATATCCTCATGTGTTGAATGGAGAAGAAAAAAGATATGCGTTTTCGACTCTTTGGAACAGCACCATCAAGAAATCAAACCTCAATCGCTACGGTTGGGATGCTAATCCGTGGGTTTGGGTGATTGAGTTTGAGCGGTGTGAGAAACCGGAAGGAGTGTGAATATGCCTAAAGCAATATTGATAATGGACAATATGCCGGAATGCTGTGCTGATTGTCCTTGTAGCTTTTTCGAAAGAGATAATCCAATATTAAATTTAATATGTGGTGTGACACAAGAAGATGCATATAACGTTGGAAAGCCAGATTGGTGTCCGCTCCGGGAACTGCCGGAGAAAAGAGAAATTAATCATAACAAAAATCACTACATAAGTAACTTTTGGACAGATGCAAAGAGCGTAGGTTGGAATGCCTGCTTAGATGAAATTTTAAAAGGATGTGATGAAAAATGAGCAATACAGAAATAACAGCCTTAGAGACAATCAGAAAAGAAATACAGAAGCTAAGAGATAAATATCAGACCAAAGCAGAAAAAGAACGTGAAAAGGTCAATGAGATTTTCGTGACGATCAAAGGCGAAAAGTGCTATTCAAATGATGACATATTCGGCTGGTACGAAGCTGGATATATCAATTCCAGACAGTACGATAAATACAGGGACAAGCTGGAAGCGAAAAAGAATGCCGCCGGAGAGGTTGATAATAAGACGAAAAGCGAAATGATTGTAAAAATCTTATCTACCATGAGCAGGAATTTAAGCGCAGAAATCGCAACGATCAAAGAGGAAGAAACCGAAAAGGAAGAAAGTGAGGATTAAATTTTATGAACAAAAGGGATGTTTTAGAAATTAAAAGAAGATTTAAAAAGGAAGCCTGTACATTCACTCGTATGTGTGGCTGCTATGTAGACGCTGATCATAATAAAATCACAAAAATCAGTGAGACATTTTTAAATCTGGATGATGCAGAATATTATAAATATCTCGACATTGCAAAAAAAGCGTTATCCGGCACGTTAGGAAACAATCTTTTGGAGTTGGATTTTCCACTCGAAGAGGAAGGTAATGGCGGAAGACAACAGTTTCTGATGGGACTGCGTGAAAGCAAACTGAAAAATGATGATCTGATGGATACTTTTTATGACATGATCATTGACAGTTACGATTATGTCGGAAATTATCTGATCCTGATATTCCACGATGCCTATGATGTCATAACCAAAACTTCTGACAATGACAAGCTGGATGAATCAGAAGAGGTTTATGAGTATCTGCTTTGCGCAATCTGTCCGGTCAATCTGACAAAGCCGGGGCTTGGTTACCGTGAGGACGAAAACCGCATTGAATCACGAATCAGAGACTGGGTTGTCGGGATGCCAGATACAGGTTTTATTTTCCCAGCATTTACTGAGCGAAGCACAGACATCCATTCTGTGATGTTTTACAGTAAAAACACGAACGAGCCACACTCTGAATTTATGAAAGCTGGACTTGGTTGCGAAGCAAAAATGACAGCATCAGAGAAAAAGAAAGTGTTCCAGAACATTTTAAAAGATGTGCTGGGAGAAGATGATGCAGAAAATAATAAGATTTGCTTGGAAATACACAGCGTTTTGGACGATACCTTAATCGCAAATGGAAGTGCTGATCAGGAGGAAGAATCAGAGAAAGTCGAACTTACACAGGATATCCTTAAAAAGTGTCTGGATGAAGTCGGACTTCCAAAGAATATGATGGATTTGATTTTGAAAAGCCGCGAAGAACTGCTCCCATTGGATACACTTGTGTCGGAAGTCGTGGACAAAAAAGCTGTTGTGGAAGCAAATAAAATCAACTACATAGCAGATTTAAAAGAACTGCTTGAAGCCGCAGCAATTAAACTTTCAGAGACATATTCTGACGATGATGTACTTGTAAAAGAAATCAGAGAAAAGATTTGAAATAAATAGATCAGAAAGGAGCCGAGACTCTGGCCAGAGTGAAGCATATGCGGTCTCCTTGAAAAAAATGAGTGATTTAGATAAGTTTGATTACGAATGTCAGAATCAGATAAGCATTTTTGACATGATACGTGAACCAATCCGTATTACAAAACCTATACGATTAATTGAACTGTTTGCCGGATATGGTTCACAGGCAATGGCGCTGGAAAGAATTGGTGCAAAATTTGAGCATTATAGAGTTGTAGAATTTGATAAGTATGCCATAGAAAGCTATAACGCAGTGCATGGCACAAGTTTTCCAACTATGGATATAACTAAGGTCCATGCGGAAGATTTGAATATTTGCGACACGGAGGTATTCACTTACTTACTTACTTATTCATTCCCATGTACCGATTTATCGGTTGCCGGAAAACAAGCAGGCATGAAAAAAGGAAGTGGTACACGGTCCGGCCTTTTGTGGGAAGTAGAACGTATTCTGAAAGAAATAAGAGATGGTGGCGGTGAGTTGCCACAGATTCTGTTCATGGAGAACGTACCGCAGGTCCATGCCAATGCAAACATGGAAGATTATCAGAACTGGATCGATTTTCTGACAAGCATTGGATATGTGAGTTATTGGCAGGATTTGAATGCAAAGAACTACGGAGTTGCACAGAACCGTGAAAGATGCTTTATGTTTTCCTTTTTGGGAGAATACAACTACCATTTTCCGCAGCCGATACCTCTGAAAAAAAGGTTGAAAGATTACCTTGAAGATGATGTGGACGAGAAATATTATATTAACAATGAAAAGGCTGAAAAACTGATAAAACAGCTTATTGACAACGGAACGCTACCACAGCACAATCCTGAGAGCAGAGCAGAGCAGAGCAGAGCAGAGCAGAGCAGAGCAGAGCAGAGCAGAGCAGAGCAGA
>OHTT01000538.1_pt1 | contig 14365 bp, 12 predicted proteins | sample 1579001 | NCBI WGS metagenome assembly OHTT01 (sample SAMEA3879606, study PRJEB24766) | human gut metagenome | biome: human-associated habitat; feature: feces | place: USA | collected 1985/1987
CTGGGGCGCGCCCCACCGTGGGCCGTCACCTCGACAAAAGAGGCCCCCATCTCGTCCATCCGGGCCTCCTGAAGCTTCGCGCCGGTCTGGTTCACGCCGGTGAGCACGGCCCGGCGGCAGGCCACCTCCAGCGTGTCCCTGTGGCCGCTGGGGTAGGTGACGTAGGGCATGGAGTCGGCAAGGCCGTCCACAGCACGCTTGACGGCGGTCTTGTAGTCGAACGCGCCGCTGCTCACTTGGAGCCATGCCCTGTCCAGTGCCTGCTCAAAAGCCCCGGAGACGGTGTTTGCCGTGGTGGCGGTAAGGTTGGAGAAGCTGCCTGCCGTCTGCCGATAGCCCGCGTTGAGCAGATTCTGCAAGGGCGCTGACTCCTCGAAGGGCGTCGGCTCCTTGCCGTAGTGGAAGTAGATCGCATCCTCGGCTTCCAGTGCAGCGATCGCGGCCTCCTGCATCAGACGGCGTATCTCGGCCTCGCTCTTGCCGGTATACCGGGCCAACAGCTTCACCACATCCTTGCGGACGGCTTCGGTCTGCTGGTAGCGCCAGAGCTGCCAGTTCACCGTCGGTGTCAGGGTGTCCATCTTGCCGATGCGCCGGGCCACGTCCCGCAGGATGTCGTCCTCGGCCTGCTGCCAGAGCAGGATGAGCCGGTCGGGGGCGTGGTCGAGGTAGTCCGGGGCCAGCATCAGGCACCCCCGCCGAAGGTCAGCTCAGGCTGGCGGTTCTCGGCGGCGGCTTCCTGCGCCAGTCTGCGGGCATCCTCTTCGGAGATGCCGTACCGGGCCGAGAGATACTTGTAGCGGGGCAGCAAGCCGCTGAGGGCATCATCTCTCATCTGGGTCATACGGGTCTCGGCATCGGTGATATAGCTGTCGTCCCAGTTCACCGAGATGGGAGTGTCGGGGACGACTGTAGCCTTCTGCAAGTCTTTTGCAGCCCAGAGGATGGCCCGGATGATGGAGATCAGAGCGCCCTCGATGGGTATCTGGTTCTTGTTGGCGCTGGCTACGAGATCCTGTCGGCTTCCGTTGTACTCGGTGGCCGTGGTGACTTTGCCATTCTCGAAATCGTACCGGTGACAGCCCAGCCCGCACTTGAAGGAGAACAGGTTCAGCATATCCTGCACGGACCGGTGATTCTGCTCCACGCGGAGGTCGGGGTTGTACTCGTGGTACTCGCTGTGCTGGTCGAGGCTGCTTTCCTTGCCGGGCAGATGCACAAACTGGCTCACGACATCGTCGTCCGGCGGGATGGAGTGCTCCACTCCCTTATCGTCCACCACCTTGCGGCAGATGTCGGAACTGTAGAATATTTTCTTGTGGCCGAGGCGGATGTCCTCGCGGTAGTTGTCAAAGGCAAGGTCCACGCCCTGCGCCTCTTCCAGCGCCTCTGCAAAGACGCTCATGCCCAGCCCGCTGCCGCCGTCGAGGTTCTTGACAGCACCCGGGCTGAACAGCGCAAACCAGGGCGGGGAGCCCTCTACCGTGACGCTTTCCACCGTGCCTTCCGGGGGCTTCTCGACCGGAGAAAACACCGGCGTGCCGGACGTGGAGTCGGTGACGCGGAACCATTCGTTGCGGATGGTGCGCTTCTTTTTGTTTCCGGTGTGAGTCTGCAAGTAAATGGCAGGCTTGCCGTCCATCAGACACTCGGAGACAAAGGCCGCTTCGGTCACGATGCCCCGCTCCAACCGCAGGGGGAGAATGCAGGGGGCCGGGTCGTAGTCCAGCCGGAGCCGGACGTCCGGGCTGGGGACTGCCTTGCCGTTTACGACGGTCATATTCTCGACGCTCAAAACAAAAGCGCCTGTGCCGGACCAGAATGCTTTCTCGACCAGCGCGTTGGCGTTCGTCCAGAAATTCAGGTCGCGGAGCAGTCCGCCCACCTGCTGCTCATCGTCGCCCAGAAGATACCGGGCGGTGGCTGCGTCCGCGATTTGAAACGTGGTGCGGTCGTTCAGCAGCAGATTTGCCCAGTCCTCACAGACCCGCTTGGGCATCCGCAGGGAGGCGATGGTGCGCTTTTTGGTACCGTCGGCATACTTGGCGGCGCGGGTATGAACGCCGGGTACGTTGCCTTTCCACCATTGCCGCCATGTCTCGATCTGGCTGTAGTAATCGGCATCCAGCTGCCACCCGCGCGTCTTATGCAGATGATCCAGAAAATCGGTGATGTTCATGTGTTCGTCAACCTCTTGAAATCGCGCTCGATGGTGTACTCATAGGCGTCCAGTGTGTCGATGTCGGTGCTGCCGTCGTCGAGGCGCTCATCTACGCCGGGATGTTTGCCGCTGTAAAGGGCCGTAGCGAGGGCATCCCGCAGGGTGGCAGCTTCCGGCATGAGCCAGAAGCGTCCGCCGCCCATCAGGATGCAGGTGAGCCGGATGCGGTCGGTGATTTTTATCTTAGCGCTGTTCTCCACCCGGTCAGCAAGCCAGCTCAGCTTGCAGCGGCGCAGGCGGGCGCGGATATGGTTTATCAGGGTCTGCTCAGCGCTGTCGCAGAAGATGTACTGGATCTCCCCATACCGGGCAAAGACCGCGATGCAGAACTCGATGAGCTTGTCGGCCAGATAGTCGGCATCCTGCGCCACCGGGTCGATGCGCTGGGACGCCAGCCCCACAACGCCGGACCAGCCCGGCAGAATGGCGGTCGCCACGAAGGCGTGCTTCGAGCCGTTGCCGCCGAAGTCCACGCCAATACGGATCCGCCACGGGTGCAGCTGTTTCTCGGCGGGCCAGAAAAAACGCCCATCCCCGGCGGCGAGGCTGTCGGCCAACAGGCGGTAGATAACGCCGTTGGCTGCCATCCACTGCCCGAGGATGAAGCGGTTATAGTAGACGGTGCCGGTATACTCTTTTTTCAGGTCGGCCACGAACTGGGCCGGAAGAGTCGGATTGTCGTCGATGGTGTACGCCTGGCAGTAGATGTCCGCGTCGCTGTCGAGGAATTTCTTGAACCAGTGGGAGGGGCTTTCCGGATTGCAGGTTCCGTCGAAGTGGCTGTGGGGGCAGGACAGGCGGCTCTTGAGCATCTGGAACACGTCTTCATCCCAAGTCGTCATCTCGTCGCCGTAGCCGTATTCGATGGTCATGCCCTGAATACGGGCAACGTGCTTTTTGCTGTCCGCACCCAGAATGTGCACCCGGCGGCCAAACAGCCGAGCCGTGTTGTCGCTGCTGATGGTCCCCACAAGGGCCTCTCCCCAGATCTCCAGCATGGGGTCCAGAACATTCCGGCTGAGGGTCCCTTGCGTGTTGCCCAGCATGACGGCCGCCCCCTCGCCCCGCAGGGCCAGAAGGCGCTGGGGAATGACCACGGCATAGTCCAGCCAGCTCTTGCCGGAACCAGTGGCTCCGACTTTCAGATTCCAGCGGTGGGAGCAGGAAGTGAGATATTCTTTCTGTTTAGTCGATAACACTGTCCATCCCTCCCAAGAGCTTGCGTGCTTCGGCCAGCTGATCGGAGGTATCGCCAGACGCGCCGTTGAACATCCCGAGGTGTTTGCCCAGCAGGTCGAGCGCGCGGAGCTTGTCGGCCAGCTTCACTTCCTGCTCAAGCCCATCCTCGCCGAACGTCTTGACCTTGACTGACTGCACAGCGGCAAGGTCATCGTGGCTGACATCGGATTTGAGAGAGGCGGTCTTGGGGTCGATGAGGTCAGCGGCGTTGACGAAGGCAATCTTTGCCAGCTCACGCACCACCCGGTCGGCAGACACGCCGGTGCGACGGCTCTGCTCAGCCTGAAGCTGGGCGATACGGTTTTGAATGCTAAGCTTTGCTAAGAGCTGCGAGCCTTGCTCATTCGCGGTTTTGGGGCTGTATCCGGCGCGGATGGCCGCTTGGGTCGCGTTCAGATCTATCATGTATTCCTCGCAGAAACGCTCCTGCTTGTCGGTCATCCTTACCACCTCTCTTGCATAAAAAATCCCCGCACATTTCTGTGCAGGGTGATTGACGCACATCCGGTGGGGTATCCTTGAACCCACTGCGGATTCCGGGGCCTCCGGTGGTGTGCCGGACTCTCACGGGGAGAAGGAGGGACTCCCATCCGGCACGCCAGCCCCAAGCGGTTTTGCAGGCCATGCGTCAGGCGGTTGCTGCGGCGGGGCGCAGCGTCATGGTGCCGCCCTTGGAATCGAACCAGCCGTGTCTGGTCACACGCGCCGCGCACCAAATTGCGCTCAGGCGGCATAATAGAAGCAGCCCGCACACCATGCGGTCAATCGTCAAGGAGGACATGGTGCGGAGGCTGCGTGTATCGGGTGGCCTTTCCGGCTCTGCCGATGGTATCATTTTACACCGGAAGAGAGTGAATGCACAATGAACGGATACTGCACAGTTTCAGAGCTTCAGGTGTTCAATGGCCCGGCGGCGCAGGGCGAAAATGCCACGGGAAGTGAAATTCATGTCTGCGGCTACCTGCTCCCATTTCAGGCAGTCCAGATAGTATTTGCGAAGAGCGCAGTATTCGGCGGAGTCCAGCTGCACAAGCACGGCATCGATCTCCGCAAACAAGGCATCAAGAACTGCCAGCTGTGCGTAGGCGCGGCGCTCGGCCTCTTCCTGACGCTCCACTGCCCGGGCGAGGCTCTGCCCATCCTTGCTGCCGCCCGGCGCGGCGCTGAGGTTCTGGGTGATGTGCCGGGTGGCTTCCTGCGCCTCTGCCAGCCGGTAGGAGAGCCGCTGATAGAGCTTTTCGGCTTCCCGATAGCGGGAGAGCCAGCTTATCTTTTCCTCGTAGGTCATGCCAGCTCCTCCACCTGCACGAACACGCCGCAGATGTCGGCCCAGAACTTCTCGACGATCTCGCTGCACACCTGGGCGTCGTCGTGCCAGAAGTGCAGGCGGGTCATCTCGTCCTTGAGGGCTTTTTCCAGATTGTCAGTGTCGGGCTTGGAAGTGCGCCAGCTGCCGTCCGGACGGCCCTCGGCGGGGAACATCCACTTGACCAGCAGACGCACCGGGCGGCCGGTCGGGATGGGCTGCTCAGGGGCGTGGGGCGCAAGGTAGGCGTGGAGCTTGGCACGGGCAGCTTTCAGTTCAGAGCTGTCATGCAGCACGGCGCAGGGCTTGCCGCCCTTCATGTAGGCATGAAGCTCTTTGGCGTTATGGGTAGTGGTGGGCGGACGCATGGGGATAAAAAACTGTGTGGTCATTTCGTACCTCGTTTTCTTTTTTATGTTGGCGGCCAACGTGATGGGGAGGGTCCCCGGAGGATGGGGGCTGTGGTCGCCCCATCCTCTGGGATACCCCATCACACATTGCAGTGCAGTCATGCTATTATATATAGGCTATTTTGCACTGCAAATGTTGCAGTCATAGCGGCTATTTCTGCAATTTTGCAGTTTTTGCTGTCGTGCAAAATAGCGGCTATCACTGCATTTTTACAACAAAATGTAATTGCAGATATAACAGAGTGTTTAACCTTTGCTGCCGGGCTCCTTGCGGCCGACCTTCTCGCCGTCGATCCAGAAGCGCCCGTCTTCTTTCAGACGGTTCTTGACGGTGCGGGGCTTCAGATCCATATACTCGCCGAGGCTGTAGACTGTGACCTCACCGTCCATCATGCAGGCTTCAAAAGCGGTGTCCAGCTCGGCCTTCCTGTCCTTGGACTGCTTGGCCTTGTCACCCCAGCGGCGGCTCGCACCCTTTGCACCCAGCGTGCGGAAGTCGCTGTCCGGCTGCAGATCTTCCAGAAGCCCGCTGTCCAGCTTATGCACCGGATAGTCGAACCAGAGGTTGACCGGCGCAAAGCTTGCAAACTCGCGGAGAGTGCCTTCGATGCGCCAGGCAGTCATGCTGTCGGCTTTCTTCTGAGCCGCAGCCACTTCGGCGTCGATGGCCCGCAGGTCGGCGAGGCCAAGCTTCTCTTTGGCGATGGTGAGCATCCGGCTCTTGCTGAGGGCGTCATCCGGGCCGTAGGCGTCGGCATGGCCGCGCTTATCCAGCATCGCTTTGATGACCCGGCAGGCGGCCTTGTTGTGCAGCTGCTCCCGGATGGCGTCGGTGATGGTCAGCTCAGTCATGTCCAGCATGGCATCCGGGTCGCGGGCAAACACGCCGGAGCCGGATGCTCTGTCCATGCTGCGCTTGCCGCCCTGCGCGCCCTTGGAATGATGGTGGCAGTAGATGACGGCGCAGTCCAGCGCGCGGCAGACCACATCGAACTGGTTGCAGAATTTCGCCATCTGGTCGGCGCTGTTCTCGTCGCCGGTGATGACCTTATAAATAGGGTCGAGGATGACGGCAGTATAGCCCTTTTTGCCAGCCCGGCGGATGAGCTTGGGGGCAAGCTTGTCCATGGGGACAGACGCGCCGCGCAGGTTCCAGATGTCGATGTTCCGCAGATTGTCCGGCGCAAGGCCCATCGCAGTATAGACGTCCTTGAAGCGGTGCAGGCAGGACGGCCTATCAAGTTCCAGATTGATATAAAGTACACGCCCCTGCGCACAGGAGAAGCGGCCCAGCCACGTTTTACCCTCGGCGATGGCGATGCACAGCTCGATGAGGGCGAAGCTCTTGCCCGCCTTGGAGGGGCCTGCCAGCAGCATCTTGTGGCCCTGGCGCAGTACGCCGGAGATGAGGGCATCGGCCAGCGGGGGCAGGTCGTCCCAGTCGTCGGCCAGACATTCGGTGTCGGGCAGGTCATCGGTGCAGGCCTCCACCCAGTCGCACCAGTCCTCCCAGCAGCTTTTGCCGACGTTCGTTTCAAGCAGGGCCTGTTTCTGCCCCGCCCGCAGGATGCCGGGCATCCGGGAGAGGCGGGAAGGGTTGCGGTTCTGCTGGTCGAGGGTCAGACCGTTCTTCTGGCAGGTGGCGTAGAGGTAATCGACCCGCTTGCGGTACTCAGCATAATCCGGCGCATTGACCCGGACGATGGCGTGGATGCTCTTGCCGCCGGAGTAGACCAGCGCGGCGCAGGGCAGCTCCATCTGGTGGATAGCGGCCAGCTGCTTGCCGGGCTCCATGTTGTCGCACTCCACGAGGGCGTAGCGGTAGCTGGTGACATTGGCATCCTTCCGGCCTGTGCCGTCCACCGGGTTGAAGCAGATCCATGCACCGATTTCCGGGTCGCAGTCGCCCATGACCTTGCCGACGTCGTCGCCGCAGGCGTCCAGCTCTTCGATGAGCTGCCCGGCAGTTCTGTCCCAGCAGCCTTTCGCCGGGCGTCGGCGGTCGGCTGCCATGAAGCTCTCGGTGACATAGGCCACATACTCGTCCGGCTCGAAGAGGGCCTGCAGGTAGCGTTTGAGCTGCTGGGCAGGCTCCCATGTGTCGGGAAGGTGAAGCTCCTGCTCTTCGACCCAGCGGGGGTCTACCAGTGCGGGCTGCTGCGGACCGACGGTCAGCTCATCGCCCCAGTCCAGCGCACGGCCTGCAGGGCCGGACCAGCTGTGCTCATAGGCCAGCTGGAAGATGCTGCTCTGGGTGACGGGTTTCGAGCTGCCGTGGAAGCTCTCCCATTTTTTGATGCACTCGCCCTTGTGATACCGCCCGCCGTCCCGGGCGCTCCACTGCTCCCACACGGCGACTGGCAGGCCGGCTTCTTTCAGGCCCATGCCCACCATGAGCCATTCTTCATAGGTCAGGGCGGACGGGGAGACGAAGTCCAGCGCTTCTTTGATGTCATTTTCATGTTCCATTCGCATTACCATAGTAACATATCATCTGCGATGACCGGCTCAGCAGACGGGATATAGTTCCTGGGGTCAACGCCCTTCGGCGCGCCCCGCCAGCCGCCGGCGGCAATGCGGTCGATCATCTGCCGTGCAGCCTCGAAGCTCCATGTGCCGACGTGCTGGAAGCCGTATTTCTCCAGGCAGCGTATCTGCTTTGGGGTGGTCAGGCCCTCGTCCCGGCGCTTGCTGAGACGGTCGAGCAGGAGAGACGCTTTGCCCGCAGACTCCACGGCGTCGGGCAGGATGCCCAGTTTTTCCAGTGCGGCAGTCTGCTTTGCACTGGGCGGGCCGGCCTCCCAGCCAAAGGCCGGCACATAACCGGAGAGATCTTCGGCCTGAATGCTCATCTCGTATTGCAGCGGGTCAACGAGCTTCGCCTTTTTGCGGCGCTGTTCTTCCAGCTGCTTGGCAAGCGCCTCTTCGCGCTGGGCCACCACATCCTCGCTGGCCTGTGCGGCGGCGTCCTCAATATCCTGCGGCCCGCCGCTCTCGGCCAGATTGTCGGTCATCTGCCGGGCCACGGCCCGGTCCTCACAGACGAGGTCGGCGGGGCGGCAGAGCTCGTGCTTGTCGGTCATCCAGAGGAAATCGAGGAGCAGCAGGTCTTTCTTGCCCGGGGAGAGGCGGCCCACCATCTGGCTGTAGAGGCTGCGCACCTTCGTGGGCCGCAGCACGACGACGCAGTCCACCGAGGGGCAGTCCCAACCTTCCGTCAACAGCATGGAGTTGCAGAGCACGTTGTACTTGTCGGCTTCGAAATCCGAAAGCACCTGTCTGCGGTCGGCGCTCTGGCCGTTGACCTCGGCGGCGCGGAAGCCCTTCGCATTCAGCAGATCGCGGAATTTCTGGCTCGTCTTGATGAGGGGCAGGAACACCACCGTTTTGCGCCCGGCACAGCGTGCTGCCATTTCGTCAGCAATTTGGCTCAGGTAAGGATCAAGAGCAGTGCCAAGCTCGCCTACGGAATAATCGCCGCTGCTCATGCCCACGGCGGAGATGTCCAGCTTGAGGGGGACGGTCTGGGCCATGATGCGGCAGAGGTAGCCGTCTTTGATGGCATCGGTCAGCTTGTACTCATAGGCCAGGCTGTCGAACACCTCGCCGAGGTTTCGCATATCGCCCCGGTCGGGGGTAGCGGTCACGCCCAGGACCTTCGCACTGCCGAAGTAGTCGAGGATGCGGCGGTAGCCGTCGGTGATGGCGTGGTGCGCTTCATCGATGATGATGGTCCCGAAGTAGTCCCGGGGGAAGCGCTCGAGTCGGGCGGTGCGCTGCAGGGTCTGGACAGAGCCGACCACCACACGATACCAGCTGTCGAGGCAGGTGGACTCGGCTTTTTCCACTGCGCTGACGAGACCGGTGGAGCGCTGAAGCTTGTCTGCCGCCTGCTCCAACAGCTCGCCCCGGTGGGCGAGGATGAGCACCCGGTCGCCCGCCCGCACCTGATCGGCGGCGACGGAGGCGAACACGATGGTCTTGCCGGTGCCGGTGGGCAGCACCAGCAGGGTGCGGAGACGGCCATTTTCCCACTCGGTGTGGATGCTCTTCCGGGCGGCTTCCTGATAGGGGCGCAGAGCCTGTTTTTCTCCCATCAGAATGCCCCCTGCGTCCAGCCCTGAGCGGGCGCGGCTTTCTCTTCAGGCGGCGGCAGGAAGCGGATGACTTCATTGCTCTGGCCGGGGTCGCCGCTCTTCTTGACGTAATCGTGGACGCCCAGCTTGCAGCGGCCTTTGGCGCCGACGACCTCGTTCCAGCGGGGGCGGAAGGTGTCGCCCTTCCTGCACTGGCCGATGCTCTCGAAGAACGCGCCCAGCAGGCCCTGGGTCTTGGTGTGGAGGTAGAGACGGTGGGTGACGGTGGTATCGCCCAGAGCGCCGCCGAAGATCTTCAGCGTCAGCTTTGCCATGGAGCAGGGCGGCAGCTTGGCGCTGCCCTCGAAGCGGGCGCGCTCCATCCCGGTGACTTCGAAGTAGTATTCGCCCTCGGGCAGGAGCACGAAGTCCTGCGAGACGTTGGTAAATTCGTCGTCCCAGCCAAGAGCGCGGTCGGTAGTGGTATTCATGTCAGCCATAAGTATTCTCCTTTATAATAATGTGTGAACCTCTCAGTCTGCCTGCGGCAGCCAGTTCCCCTGTTAGGGAAGCCTAAGAGGAAGAAATCAGAAAGGTAGGTCGCGGTTGTCCAGCACCATCTGGAGCACCTGCGGCCATGCGGCCACGAGACAGCCCTCCACAAAGTCGGCGGGGTAGTCCCTGATGGGCATATCTTCCGGGAAATAGCCCCGCTTGCCCACAACGAACTGCAATTCTTCGGGGGTGACGTTGTTGGCACTCATCAGCGCGGCCAGCTTTTCGGGGACGCCCAGCGCCATGAGGTCGGGCGTCAGCAGGGCTTCGGGAACAGTCTCCCGGGGCTGTTCCGGCTGCGGTGCCGGCGCGCTGGGCGGGGGAAGAATGTCCTTTTCGGCGGGTGCTGCGGGCTTCGGGGCGGCAGGCGGCGCAGAGGCCGGGCCGGTGATGCAGTGGGCGATGCTGGCGTAGTCGAAGGGGACTTCATCCGGCAGGCCGAAGCGGTTCTTGGCGTCCCAGCAGGCGTGGTGGGTGGTGTAGAGCACCCGCTTGCCGCCGGTGGCCTTGTTCTTGGCGTTGGGGCTGCTGCCGCTCTTTTCTACGATGGTCTGGTAGTTGGCGAAGAGGAGCATATCGCACCACTCCCGCAGGAGGGGTTCAGTCTGCTTGGTGGTCTTCATGGTCCAGCGGTCATAACTGCCCGCAGCGTCCGGCTGCTCGAACTTGGTGATGGCGGCGTGGGCGAGGATCAGCACATGGTGGCCGCTGTTCAGCACCTCCTCGAGGGCGTCGAGAAGCCGGCCGAACTCCTCCTTGACGTAGGTGTAACCCTTGCCGTAGCCGAAGCCCTCGAGGCCGTCCACCTTGGCTTTGGCGCAGATGGCGTCGATGGCCAGACGCTCGGCCCAGTCGGCGGTGTCGATGACCAGCGTGCCGCAGGAAACTTCGCCCCGGGTGACGGCCCGCACCTCGTCCAGCAGCATGGCCCAGCTGGTGGGCTGAGGCAGGCGGGCAACATTGAGCCGCTTGGTGCCGCCCTCGGTGTCGATGAAAACGGGGTCCGGGAAGTGAGAGGCAAATGTGCTCTTGCCGATGCCCTCGGGGCCGTACAGTACGACCTTGACCGGGGTGTTCAGAATGCCGGTGGTGATGGAATAGCTGCTCATCAGAAAGCTCCTTTTGTCCATGTTCTGGTCTGCGTGGGTGCGGCGGACAGGACAGGCAGGTCAGCACCCTTGACCATGCCGTCCTCAATGATGATCTGGCACTCGCTGCCGGTGGAGACGCGGGTGGCGATGGCCTGCAGACCCTCCGCTTCGAGCCAGCGCCCGAACTCTTCCAGCGTGGTCATGTCCATCTGCTCGAGCTTGTCCAGAAGGACAAAGCCGCAGTCCGGGTTGAGCCGCCGGACGATAGCCGCGGCCACCCGGAGCTGGTCGCTGCCGGACATATCCCGCCAGCGCTTGCCTTTATAAGTAAGAGCGCCGTCCTCCACACTCAGCTCCGGCAGGGGCAGGTCGGCACCGTTCAGCAGGGCCAGACGCTCTTTGCGCTTCTGCTCGAGGGCATCCGTAAGCTTGTCGTAGTCGCTGGCGTACTTGGCGGCTTCGTCCTCGGCGCGGGCTTTTTCGAGGTTGGCCCGGACTTTCCGGTTTGTCTCCTCGATGCTCTGGATAGAGGCTTCCAGCTCAGCGGTGGATTCGTCCTGAAGCTGGTCAACGGTCTTTTCTGCATTTTTTCGCTGGTTGAACAGCTTGGTGTGCTTGGTGTCCAGCTCTTCCCGCAGCTTTTCCAGTTCCGCAATGCGCTCACGGGTGCGTTTCAGTTCGTCCAGACACTGTTGTTCCTGCCGGGCCAACTCCTGCGCCTGCTGCCGCAGACGCTGATTCTCGCCGTTCCGGGCCAGAATATCCTGCTGCCGGCGGATGAGGTCAGAGGCGCTGAGGGGCTGTTCGGGAGCGTCGGGGTAGGAGATAAGCTCGTCGGCAAAGTGCTTTTTCTGCTGGGCCAGCTGGCCGGTGAAGGTGCGTTTGTCGTAGATGCGTTTGATCTCCATATCCCGGAGATGCAATTCATTCCCGATGCCGATGATACGCAGCAGGATGTCAGCCTTTTCCTTATCGCTGGCCTCCATGAAGCGGGGCAGATCGAGGGCCAGCGGCTCGACAAAAGCGTTCAGCAGCTGCTGGCCGCTGCGGCGGCCGGTGGGGTCGGTGACGGTGAGGCTGCTGTTCTTGCCCTTGCGCTCCACGACAACCCCGTTGGAGAGAGTGACGCGGAGGTGGGCGGGAGCGACGGCACCATCCCGCTGGGCGGCGTTCGGGCGGAATTTTTCGCCGCCAAGCGCCCATGCCAGCGCGTCGAGAACGCTGGTCTTGCCCTGATTGTTGTTGCCGCCCACGAGGGTGAGCCCGGTGGGGGCCGGAGTGAGTGCAACGGCCTTGATGCGCTTGACGTTTTCGGCTTCGAGGGCCGTGATGGTTACAGACATCTGGATACCTCCCCTTGAATTTGTCCTAATGTGCGTACGAACTGATCGATCGCGTTTTCCCGCTGATTGCTCGGCAGCTTGCCGAACAGCGGCTTTATGGACTGCGCGAGATTTGTGATGGAGCGGCCGGCCAGAAGGATGCTGTCGTAGGCGTCGCGGGCGTCCTGCTCCTGTGTGGCTTTGTAGTCGGCGGTCATGCCGTCGGCCATTTCCTTGGTCTGCCGGACGACTTCGTCCTTGTCCACCACAGCTACGATGGGCTGCTTCCGGGCGGCTTCGGCCTCGGATCTCCACTTTTCGGCCCGACGATTGGCCGCTTCGGCTACCTGACGGGAGCCTTCCAGCTGGCTCTCGGCGGTTTTGGCACGGGCTTCGGCCTTGCTCTGCATCTTCCATGCTTCCTCTTCCCGGGCCTCAGCGGCGTCTAACCGGCTTTTGAGCTGATCGTTCTGTTCGGTCAGACCTTTAATGTCGGCGTGGGCGGCTTCCAGCTGAGCATTGGCGGTGTTCATTGCGTCCCGCGACTCCTGCTCCTGAATGCAGGCGCTCTTCAATCTGGCCTGCGTTTCGTTCAGCTTGTACTCTTTGGCCTTGAGCTGGGCTAAAAGCTCCTGCACCCGCTGGCTGTCTCCGGCGGCTTCGACCAGCTGCCCAGCGCAGCCGCTGCGGGCGATGAGGTTCAAATCTTTGCGGGTCAGCTCGGGCAGCTGTTTTAATTCCGCAACTGTTGCGGAATTAAAAGCGTCACCGTTTTTGACCATCGTGCGGGCGCTGCCTTCGCTGAGTCCCTTGCTCTCATACCACTTTGTCCATGTACCGCCGCCATACCGGCCCGCCTTGGCAGTCAGAGCGTGGATGCGGGCGAGGTAGATGCAGGAGATCAGGTATTCGTCCTGCGCCGCGCCATAGTGCAGGTCGAACTGCTGGTCTGCTTCGGTGGCCTGCTGGGACAAATCACCCAGAGCCGAGAAGTCAAAGGTAGGGACAGCTGCGGATGCAAAAGAAGTCTCCGCAGGAACAACAGGGGCCGATGCGCTGCTCTGCGGGGACAGCGCGGGGGTCAAGCCTTTTGCAGCCGCCTCGCCCGCCGAGGTGGTCGGTGTTGCCGCCGCCGAACTGCTGGCAGCAGGGCTTGTCATGGTCGCAGCAGCATCCGCATTCTGGGCAGGTGTACATGAGAAAATCTCCTTTGCTTTTTTGATGTCAGCAAGAATCTTTTCCATTTCCTGCTGCGGTGTCATGTCCTTGCGGCTACCATTCGGAGTAAAGAACTGATCAAGCAGCTCTCTTTTTGCGGCAACGCCTTTCAGATTCTGGGTGCAGGTGATAGTCAGGCAGTAACGGCCATCAGATCCATAGTCCGATGCACGAATATCTTTGGAAAACGAGCCAAAAATCTCTCTGTCTGGATAAGTGTCTTTGATCCAGGAGGAGACCTGAGACAGAAAGTCGAAGTCCAGACTATGCACTCGACAAGTGCATTTATCCTTGATAGAGCCAGCGAACTCTGACGCATAGGTGAGGGTCTTACTCATCCGGCATTCGTAGCCCTGAGTCTCCCGGCTGACAGTTCTAGCACTTTCATCCCATTGATAGTTTCCGTATGGCATGGCGTAGGGGCATCCCCAGCACTCATGGCCGGGTGCATAGCCGGATAGGCGGTTGCCAGTGGTACTGGCATCGGTGGATTTCTTTACTCGCCGTCCGCATTTGCAGATATAGGCAGTCACACTCTCACCTCCGTGTCCTTCAGGCGGTCCAGCATCTCGGCCTGCAGGTCTTTGTTCAGGGGCTGGAAGCGGTTATTTCGCCAGCCGTAGCAGAGGATAGTGCCATAGATTGGTTGGCCGCGATAAGTACGGTTCAGGCTCTTGCCGTAGATAGCGTACACCAGCACCGCCGGGGTGCGGGGCAGCACCTTCTGCGTGCTGTCGCAGCCCAGCATGGCTTCGATGCCCTGCAGGGTGTCCGGCAGAGAGGTGACTTCCGGGGACTTGCCCGGCTCGATCAAAATACCTTTCATTGTGGTTCCTCCGTTGTGTAGCCATGTTTGACGCAGAGCTTTTCCAGTTCGATGTAGGTAAGATCGTGCAAAAACCGGACGTCGTGCTGGAAATCCATGGA
>OHTT01000542.1_pt1 | contig 14277 bp, 14 predicted proteins | sample 1579001 | NCBI WGS metagenome assembly OHTT01 (sample SAMEA3879606, study PRJEB24766) | human gut metagenome | biome: human-associated habitat; feature: feces | place: USA | collected 1985/1987
ATGCAAAATCCTCCTCGCCCAGACCCACTACCAGAAAGTCTCCGGCAACGGCATCATACATTTCTCCGTTTTCATCCCGAAGGGCACGGTTCAGGGGCAGTCCCATGAGCTTGCCGTCATCGTTATAAACGATGGCAACCGGGTCGGCAAAGGGATAGCTTGCGCCGATAGAGCCGCCCACAGCCTGCTGCAAGGCTTTCAGGTCGTTGTCAATCTCGACTTGCTGCGGATGCTGTCCCGGCGCAATTTTCAGCACCGACAGGGCGCCGCCACGAAGAAGCCGAAAATGGCATCTGCCTCAAAAAATGCGAAACCGATAAAAAAGTTCAGCATGGCACACTTCAGTCAATGCAGATGCAGGTCAGCTTCTGACCATCCGCCATCAGGGTGGTGCTGTGATCTTCCAGATAGGTCTGAAAGCGATAAATGTCCTCCACCGTCAGGGACACAATGGTGCTGTGCCCATCGGTGCGGTAGAAAATCACCGGGCCAGTCAGGTACCGCTTGCCTGCCAGCTTGAGGACCTGCGCCGGATTGTAGCTGATAAACATCGGCGCACCCTTCACGGAAATCAGGTCGTCGCCCTCATCGAAACAGGGCAGAACGGAAGGGGCATCCTCCTCCATGATAATGGTCAGCTCCATGTCCGGGCCGATGGCGGCAAGGTACATATCCCTGCCTGCTGCCTCGGTCAAACAGGATGCCGCCTGCTTCAACATGGTCAGGATGTTCACATCCACCGTGATTTGCAGAGCGCGAGTTGCGGAGTGAAAAGGAATCGTATTGTTCATAGGCGTTACCTCCAAATTTTTGCAAACAAAAAAGACCCCATGGGGTCTTACGTTACGGTCAGCGCTCGTTGCGGCGCTGCTGCTTTTTCTGCCACGCATCCAGAAACTGGATGATCTTCTCCTCCATCTGTTTGGGCGTGTAGCTGCGGGGAAAATACTTCCGCAGGGTCTCGTTTTTGATGGTCACGGTGTCTTTCTCGCTCCTTTTCTCCTGTCCCATCACATCAAAGGCTTTTTCGTAGCTGAACTCTCCCTGTTGAGCCATCTTTTTCAGTTGCTGCGCCTGCGATAAGGACGGCGCATTCTGGGTGTCCTGCATGGCTTCTAAAAAATCCCGCTGTTGGCTTTCGTCCAGATAGGACAGCTCCACAGCGGGATTGAAGGAGATTTTCTTTTCGTCTACCATGTCCAGCAGTTCCGGGATAAGGTTGGTCAGGCGGATAAAACGCTGGACATTACGGGCACTTTCGCCGGAATCTTCTGCAAGCGATTCATCTGCCCGGAACTTCGTGCCAACTTGGCACGAAGTTAAATCTGACCTAGCACCTTGATTTTTTAGGGCTTCCAGCTTCATTTTGTAGGCAAAAGCCCGTTCGCTGGGCAGGATGTGCTCACGCTGCAAATTGGAATCCACCATCAATATCACAGCAGCATCGTCCGACATCTGCCGCACAATGACCGGCAGCGTATCCAGTCCGGCAAGTTTAGCCGCATACTGGCGGCGGTGCCCAGAGATGATCTCGTAGCCGTCACCGTCCGGGCGAGGGCGGGCAATCAGCGGAGCCAGCACACCGTACTGTGCGATGCTTTCCACCGTCCGTGTCATGGCTTCATCGTCCAGCACCTTGAAAGGGTGGTTGGTGAAAGGGTGCAGCTCGTCAATGGGAATCTGCTGTACCTGTTCCCGCTGTTCCTCCTGTCGGTTTTCCTCGGTGGAAAACAGGTCATCTAGCCCTTTCAGAGCTAAGTTTCCGCTGTCGATCGGCATCCGCCAGCACCTCCTTTGCAAGAGATTGGTAGGCTTCTGCCACCTTGCCCTTGGGGTCATAGGCAAAGATGCTTTTGCCTGCCGCACTGGTTTCAGCCGCTCGGATGGACCGTGGAATGGTCTGCTCAAACACCTTCAGGTGTTTCCCGTATGCCTGCCGGATCAGATTGCTGATCTGCTTTCCGTAGTTGGTGCGGCTGTCGGTCATGGTCAGCAAGATACCCTCAATTTTCAGCTTCGGGTTAATCTGCCGCCGGACCTTTTGGACGGTCTGTAAAAGCTGTTCCAGACCTTTTGCGGAAAGATACTGCGCCTGCACCGGAATCAGGGCAGCGTCTGCCGCCGCTAATGCGTTAATCGTCAGCATCCCCAGCGAGGGCATACAGTCCAGCAGAATAAAATCGTACTCCCGCTTGGCACTGTCCAGCACCTGCTTGAGCATCTTTTCCCGGTTCATGCTGTTCACAAGGGCAACTTCCAGCCCTGCCAGTTCGATGTTGGCTGGAATCAGGTCAACGCCCTCTGCATGGTGCAGAATGCCCTCGCCGGGCTGGATAGGTTGGTCGTTCATGGCTTTTGCCATCAGGGTGGAGAGGGTGGTGGGCAGTTCGTCGGGCTGCTGCCAGCCCATGCTAATGGTAAGTGAACCCTGTGGATCAGCATCCACCAACAGGACTTTCCTGCCCTCCATCGCCAGCCCAATGCCCAGATTCTCACAGGTAGTGCTTTTTCCCACACCGCCTTTTTGATTGGTGACTGCGATAATCGTAGCTTTCTTTGCGATAACATCACCCCGCCTTCGATGAACCGCGCGCAAAGTCGTGGTTCGTCTTGTTCTGATAGTAGAGGTTCATGGTGGTGGGCGCATTGTAGAGCATCGCCAGCAGATACTGCTTCATGTTCCGCACCGGGGCGGTGTTCTCTGCCAGAGATTCCAGCACGAAGCGGATGTGGTCGGCGTTCAGCTTTTTCAGCCGACTGCGTACCACCTCGGTAGGCTTGTCATCTCCTGCGATCCGCAACATCTTGCGTTTGGTGGAACAGGTGTCCACAAGCATGTCTACGATCTGATAGATGGTGTCCTCATCATCCGGGCAGAGCCGGAGCAGGAGGTCTATCTCCAATGCCTGACAAAAATAATCCTCAAGCTGCTCCCGGATGCCCCCGGAATAGATAGGGTCAGGATCGTTCCACTCTGTTTTATTCTTATCAGTCTTATTTGCTTGCGGTTTTGGCTGTTCCAGAATTGTGCTTTCGGCAGCACCAGAATTGCTGTTTGGGCAATTCTGTACTTGCGCTTTGGGCAAGCCGGAGGAAAAATCCTTGACGTAGATCAGGCTTGGTCTGCCCAGCCCACGACGTTTGCGCTCGATGAGGTCGAGCTGCTCCAATTCCCGGAACAGCTTGACCGCCTTGTGTTCGGCGCAACAGAGGGATTCCTGTACTTCCCGGCCTGTGTAGATGATATACACTCGCCCCTGCTCGTCCAGCCAGCCGTTCTTGACTGACAGGCTCATGCGGTCCAGCAGGATGCCGTACAGTGTCCGGGCATCGGTAGAAAGCTGCCGGAAACGGCTGTCTTGGAACAGTGCCTTGGGGATGCGGAAGTAGGAGAACAATTCGCCCGACTGACCATAGAAATAATCCAGCGTCATTTGGTGTGTCCTCGGATTTTCAACTGTGAGTGCTCCTTCATGTGGAAAACTTCCCTCCTTCTGTTTCAAGTAGTTATTCTACTAAGAATAATTACCGAAAGAATAATCTTTGCATCTAAGCAAAAAGGACTGCCTCACATACATTTCGTTGTGGAGCAGTCCTGTCTGTTTAGTATGTAATGGTCATTGCACCCTCGTGGCAGTCCTGTGCATAAGTGCGGAGCAGGTCAAGGTGCTTTGAGGATTTTCGGACAATACCCGTTGCACGGTCGCCGGACATAAACTCAACGACCGCAAGGCGCGGAATCGTCAATGTGCCACGAATTTTGAAGCCCACAAGGATCTTCTGATTGCACCATCGCTGGATGCTTTGTGCAGAGTAGCCCGTCAGCTCCGAAACTACCGGGGTGGTCAGCAGATCATCATATCCAACCGTGAGATTTTCCCATAGGGTATACAGCCCTGTTTTTTCTGGCTCTGTAAAATCGAAGCGGATGATCTCTGTGACAGGCTTGTCCGGGTGCCGCTTGGGGCAGCCATTCTTTCCGATATAAAAGCCCGTTGGCACTTTATACTTTTCGGGGTTATCTTCGCGGTCACACAGGTAGGTGATCACGTCGTGGGTCGCAATATGGTATTTGCGTGTTTTCTTTCCTGTATTGGTACACGGAACGAGACCGGAATCCAGAAGATACTTTGCGTGTTGCTTGTTGATGCGGGCAACACGGTAGAACTGGTCTTTCGTCATTCCGTTGGGATATTCTTCGAGTATTTTATAGCACTCTAACAGAGTCCTCATATTCATCCATCCTTTGCTGCTTTGATTTTGTCAGCGTCAGAAGCAACATACTGTATGGATGGATCATGGCTCCCGGAATCTCTCTCGCCCGTTCTCTCCAACGGGCGTAAAATCTCTCCCGATTCTCTCCAAAAGGCAGATTTTTCTGCGTTTTGGAAAGTGGGTTCAAATCCGCATGGAGCCTAGTGATTTTGGATTTTGATGAAATTTTAAGCGTAAATTCGATGGTTCGTATCTTCTGGAAAAGTCGGCTAATTACCTCTGTCTTCCACCAAGTACCGTGAAGCAGGAAAAACTCGAAATGCGATAGGCCGGGAGACCGGTGCCAGAGTTCGACTTCCTGATGCTCCGCCAAAAACGCCGCAGAACGATGAGTTCTGCGGCGTTTTTCATTGCATATTTTACTTTCCCGCCAGCAATACCGCCAGCACAGCCTTCTGGACGTGCAGTCGATTTTCTGCCTCGGTGAAGATCTCGTCGGCGTGGGCCTCGAAGACGGTAGTAGAGATCTCCTCGCCGCGGTGAGCGGGCAGGCAGTGGAGCACCATGCAGTCCGGCTTTGCGGCTTTCAGGAGGCCGCTGGTGAGCTGGAAGCCTGCAAAGTCCCGCAGACGGCTCTCGCTCTCGGAGGTGCCGGGGGCGGCGGTATTCCAGACGGCCGTCACCACCACATCGGCGTCCTTGACGCCCTCGGCGGGGTCTTCCAGCAGGCGGAACGCACTGCCGTACTTATGGGCGAACATCAGCACATCTGCCGCCGGGCGGTAGCCGTGGGGGCAGACGCAGTCCACCTTCATGCCGGAGAGCAGGCCGCCCACGATGAGGCTGTTGGCCATATTGCTGCCGTCGCCGACGAAGCAGAGCTTCTGGCCCGCCAGCGCACCCCGGCGCTCCCGGATGGTCATGAGGTCGGCCAGCACCTGACAGGGGTGAGCATAGTCCGTCAGGCCATTGATGACGGGGACGCCTGCAAACTCAGCGAACTCTTCCAAATCGCTCTGGCGGTAGGTGCGCCAGACAACGCAGTCATAATAGCGGCCCAGCACCCGGGCGGTATCCTTGAGCGGCTCGCCGCGGCCGGACTGCAGCTCGGTGGCGGCATTCATGTAGTTGCCGAGGCCGCCCAGCTGGTAGACACCCACCTCGAAGCTGGTGCGGGTACGGGTGGAGTTTTTCGAGAACATCAGCGCGACGCTCTTGCCCTTGAGCAGCGGTCCGGTGCCTCCGGCCTTCTGCTGCGCTTTCAGCTCATCGGCCACATCAAGGATGTGGGCCACCTCGTCAGGGGTGAGGTCGCTCATTTTCAGCAGATGCTTCATGCCTGCTCCTCCGTTTTGCTGGGGTCCATCTCCGCGAGGACGCCGCCCAGAATCTCCAGCGCCCTCTCCACATCGTGGGCAGTCAGAGTCAGCGGCGGCAGCAGGCGGAGGCGGGTCTTTGCGGTAAGCACCAGCAGGCCCTTTTCACGGCAGGCGGCCAGCACGTCAGCGGCCTTGATGCCCTCGAGGAACTCGATGCCGACCATCAGGCCGATGCCCGAGAGGCTCCTGACGCGGGGCAGCTTTTCCAGACCGGTGCGCAGCTGGACGGCCCGCTCGTTGACGTTGGCGAGGAAGCTGGCGTCCATCCGGTCCACGACGACATTCGCACCGGCGCAGACCACCGGGTTTCCGCCGAACGTGGAGCCGTGGCTGCTGGGTCCCATACCGGCAGCGACTTTCTCATTCATCAGGACAGCGCCAATCGGCAGGCCGCCGCCCAGACCCTTGGCCAGCGTGACGACGTCGGGCTGGAGGTTGTAGTGCTCACAGCACAGGAAGGTGCCGGTGCGGCCCACGCCGGTCTGCACCTCGTCCACGATGAGGACGAGGTCTTTTTCGTCGCAGAGGGCGCGGACAGCCTGCACATACTCGGGTTCCAGCGCCACAACACCGCCCTCGCCCTGTACCAGCTCCAGCATGACAGCGCAGGTGTGGCGGTCCACCATCTCGGTCAAGGCGTCGATGTCGCCGGCCTTGACGTACTGGAAGCCCTCGTTGAAGGGACCGAAGTAGTTGTGGAACACGCCCTGTCCGGTGGCGGTCAGGGTAGCAATGGTACGGCCATGGAAGCTGTTGACCAGCGTGATGACGTTGTAGCGGTCGGCACCGTATTTGTCGAAGCTGTACTTGCGGGCGGCCTTGATGGCACCCTCATTGGCCTCTGCGCCCGAGTTGCCGAAGAACACCCGGCTCATGCCGGTGCGCTTGCAGAGCTTTTTGGCCAGCTTGCCGCAGGGGGCGGTATAGTAGAGGTTGGAAGTGTGCTGCAGCTTGTGTGCCTGCCCGGAGACGGCCTCGGCCCAGGTCATATCGCAGTAGCCCAGGCTGTTGACGCCGATGCCGCTGGTGAAGTCGAGGTACTTCTGCCCCTCGGGGCCTTCGGCATAGAGGCCGTGGCCCTTCTCGAGGACGATGGGGTTGCGTGCGTAGGTATGCAGGACATACTCGTTGTCCCTCTTGATGACTTTTTCGGAATCCATATTCTTTACCTCCTGACGGTGGAGCCACATACTTTCCCTCTTTGCCAAAGGCTCCCCTACAAGGGGAGCTGGCGCGAAGCGCCTGAGAGGTCGTACGAAGGAGAGCCTAGCCGTGAATCGCAGCGAGGCTAAACCTCTCCGTCACGGCTGGCGGCGGTCATCGCTGCTGCCTATCGAGGGGAGGCCTTGGCATATCGGAAAGTGTTCTTATCCATTATTATAGGGCACTCCGGCGCATCACGCAACCCTTATTCGTGATGGCTGCGACGATAGAAGCGGGTACCGGAGCCACGGTCGGAGAACAGCTCCAGCAGGATGGAGTGCGGCACGCGGCCATCAATGATGACAGCCTCGTGGACGCCCTGATAGATCGCATCGGCCATGCCGCCGATCTTGGGGATCATGCCGCCCGCGATGATGCCGGCGGACTTGTAGCCCTCGATCTCGGAGACCTCCACCTCGGGGATGAGGGTGCTCTCGTCGTCCTTGTCCCGCAGCAGGCCCGCAATATCGGTCATGGAGACGAGCTTTTCGGCCTTGAGCGCGATCGCGATCTGTGCGGCGGCGGTGTCAGCGTTGACGTTATAAGCCTGGCCCAGGTCGTCCATGCCCACCGTTGCAATAACGGGGATATAGCCGCTGTCCAGCAGGCTGGAGATCAGCGTCGGGTCAACGTGGACGATCTCTCCCACATGGCCCAGCTGAGGGTCAAGCTCAGTGCAGCGGAGCATCTGGCCGTCCATGCCGCAGAGGCCGACGCCGCGGCCCCGCAGCTTTGCCACGAGGTCCTTGTTCACCTTACCGGCCAGCACCTGCTGGACGATCTCCATGGCGGCGTCGTCGGTGACGCGCAGGCCGCCCGCAAAGCGGCTCTCGACGCCCACTTTTTTGAGCATCTCATTGATGGCAGGGCCGCCGCCGTGTACCAGGACCACCCGCACGCCCAGCAGGGTCAGGGTGACGAGGTCGTTCATGACCGCGTTTTTCAGCGTCTCGTTGATCATGGCGTTGCCGCCGTATTTGATGACCATGGTCTTGCCGTGGTACTTCTGGATATAAGGGGTCGCCTCCGAGAAAAGGAGGGCCATTTCTTCGTTTTTCATTGCTGTTCTCCTTCTCAGGTGCGGTAGTCGCCGTTGATCTTCACATAGTCATAGGTCAAATCGCAGCCCCATGCCTTGGCGCTGGCGTCACCGGTCCCCATATCCACCTTGACCAGAATATCGTGCTCGGCCAGGACCTTTGCGGCCTCGTCCTCGCTGTAGGGGTGGTAGGCGGCATTTTCGCAGACGTAGACCTCACCGGCGGCGCTGGACAGCCAGACGCAGACCTTATCGATCGAGAAGTCACCGGGGGTGTAGCCGATGGCGCAGAGGATGCGGCCCCAGTTGGCGTCGCGGCCAAAGACCGCTGCCTTGAACAGGTTGGAGCACACCACGCTGCGGCTCACCGCACGGGCGGTGTGCAGGTCGGGGGCGTGGGTCACCTCGCAGGTGATGAGGTGGGTAGCGCCCTCACCGTCACCGGCGTGCTCCGCGCACATGTGCTCTGCAATGGCGGTCAGGGCCGCCACAAAGGCATGGTAATCCTCGTTTTCCTCGCAGATCTCCGGGTTGCCGGCAAGGCCGGAGGCCATGATGATGAGGGTATCATTCGTGGAGGTGTCCAGATCCACGCTCATCTGGTTATAGGTGCCGGGCACCACCGTCTTGAGGGCCTTTTCCAGCAGGACAGGGGACACCGCCGCGTCGGTGGTGTAGAAGGCCAGCATGGTGGCCATGTTGGGGGCGATCATGCCGCTGCCCTTGCCGATGGCACCCACGGTGCACATCTTGCCGCCCAGCTCAAACTGGATGGCGTACTCCTTTTTATGGGTGTCGGTGGTCATGATGGCGGTAGCGGCATCGGTGCTGCCCTGCTCGGTGGCGGCCAGCTTGGCGGCGGCGGCAGGGATGCCACGGGCAAAGGGGTCAATGACCATCGGCTGGCCGATAACGCCGGTAGAAGCGGGCAGGACATCCTTTGCGTCGATGTTCAGCGCCTTGCCCACCAGCTCACAGCATTCCTCCGCCAGTGCCACGCCGTTGGCGGCGCAGGTGTTGGCGTTGCCGCTGTTGACCACGATGGCCTGTGCATAGCCGTCCGTCAGGTGGACACGGTCTACCTTGATGGGTGCGCCGCAGACCTTGTTGGTGGTGTAAACACCGGCGGCGGCGCAGCGGACGTCGGCCTTGATGAGCGCCAGATCGTACTTTTCACTGTGATTTGCCCGGATGCCGCAATGGACACCGGCTGCTGCAAAACCCTTGGGCGCGCAGATGCCGCCCTCAACTTCTTTATACTGCATCTGAAAATCCCCCTATAGCACTACTATAGCATGCTTGCCCTCTCAGGCGCTTACGCGCCAGCTCCCCCAAAGGGGGAGCCAAAAGCCTCTCCCTTCGGGAGCAACAACGACGACCGCCGCCAGTGGCGGAAACAGGGAGTCGCTGTTGGGGCCGCGGCCAGCAAGACGCAAGTGCTTTTCAAAGCACGAAGCGGATGCTGGGTGCCGCAACCCGGGCGTGGCACGGCGAAAGCCGTGACGGAGAGGGCAAGCCCGTTTTTACTCTAATCCTTCCGTCTCGTTCATTCCCAGCATCAGATTCATGCACTGGATGGCTGCGCCGGAAGAGCCTTTGCCCAGATTGTCGAACAGGGACACCAGCATCATCTGGTCGCCCGCTGCGTTGACGGTCATGTACAGCTCCATCCTGTCGCTGCCGGACAGGGCGTTGGAGTACAGACCATTCTCGGGAAGCGGCTCGTTGAGGGCGTGGACGGAAACGGTCGCGCCCTCCTTGTAATAGTCTGCAATGCCTGCGGCCGCCGCCTCGGCGCTGGTGCCAGCCAGCTTGAGGTCCAGCGGAACGAGGACCTGCATTCCGCTGTAATAATCGCACACCACCGGCACAAAGGCAGGGGTGTGGGCGAGGCCGCTGATCTTCTGCATCTCAGGCAGATGCTTATGAGCGAGGCCCAGGCCGTAGCTCTTGGGCGCATCCAGCTTGCTGTGAGCCGGACGGTCGGCGCTCTCGTACTCGGCGATCATCTTCTTGCCGCCGCCGGAGTAGCCCGAAATGCCGGTGCAGCTGAACGGATAGTCCGCCGGGGCCAGCCCCAGCTCCACCAGAGGCCGCGCGATGCTGATAAAGCCGCTGGCATAGCAGCCGGGGACCGCCACACGATACGAATTTTTGATCTTCTCTTTCTGGCCCTTCAGCTCCGGGAAGCCGTAGTCCCAGGCCGCGTCGGTGCGGAAGGCCGTGGAGGTATCCAGCACCTTGACGTCCGGGCGGAGCAGAGGCATGACCTCTTTGGAGGCCGCATCGGGCAGGCAGAGGAAGGCAAGGTCGGCGGAGTTGATGACCTTTGCCCGCTCATTCACATCCTTGCGGCCCTCAGCCGGGATGCTCAGCAGCTCGATGTCAGGCCGGGCGGCCAGACGGTCGGCAATGCGCAGACCGGTGGTGCCGGAAGAACCGTCGATAAAGACTTTTATGCTCATGCGTTTGCCGCCTCCCATGCGCCGAGCTGGGCGCCTGCCAGCTCGATCTGCTTCTTGACGCTGGCCTCGCTGGGACCGCCGTAGCTGGTGCGGCCCTCGCAGCACTTGATGAGGTCGATGGCGTCGTAGATGTCGTTTTCGAACAGAGCGCTGTAGCCCTTGAACTCCTCGAGGGTCAGCTCTTCGAGGGTCTTATCCTTGCTGATGCAGTCGGAGACCATGCAGCCGGTGAGCTTGTAGGCGTCGCGGAAGGGCATTCCCTTTTTGGTCAGATAGTCGGCGCAGTCGGTGGCGTTGATGAAGCCTTTGGCAGCGGCCCGGCGCATATTGGCGGGCAGGGTCTTCATGGTGTCCAGCATCGGGGTCACGGTCTTGAGGCAGAGCTCCAGCGTATCGACGGCGTCGAAGATGGCCTCTTTGTCCTCCTGCATATCCTTGTTGTAGGCGAGAGGGATGCCCTTCATCATGACCAGCAGGGTGTTCAGATCGCCGTAGACGCGGCCCGTCTTGCCGCGGATGAGCTCGGTGACGTCGGGGTTCTTCTTCTGGGGCATGATGGACGAGCCGGTGGTGAAGGCGTCGTCCAGCTCGATGAACTTGAACTCCCAGCTGCACCAGAGGATGATCTCTTCGGACAGGCGGGACAGATGCATCATGCAGATGGAGATGGCGTTTGCCAGCTCGATGCAGAAGTCACGGTCGGACACGCCGTCAAGGCTGTTGGGGCAGGGTGCCGCAAAGCCCAGCTTCTCGGCGGTGAACTGACGGTCCAGCGGGTAGGTCGTACCGGCCAGAGCGCCGGAGCCCAGCGGACACTGGGCGTCCATCCGGGCGGTGGCGTCCTCGAAGCGCTGCAGATCGCGCAGCAGCATCCATGCATAGGCCATCAGGGCGTGGCCGAAGGTGATGGGCTGGGCGCGCTGCAGGTGGGTGTAACCGGGCATGACGGCGGTGGTGTTCTCGGCGGCCTTCCTGCAGATGACCCTGACCAGCTCCACGATGTGAGCCTGCAGGGTGTGGCTGTAGTCCCGCAGAGTCAGGCGGATGTCCAGCGCCACCTGATCGTTCCGGCTGCGGCCGGTGTGGAGGCGCTTGCCGGCGTCGCCGATGCGGGCGGTGAGGGTCTGCTCCACGAAGGTATGGACGTCCTCGGCGTTGGGGTCGATGGTGAGGGCGCCGGAGGCCAGGTCATCCGCGATGGAGGCCAGACCGCTCAGAATATCCTCGCAGTCCTTCTCGGAGATGATGCCCTGCTTTGCCAGCATGGCGGCGTGGACGCCGCTGCCGCGCATATCCTGCGCGATCATCCGCTGGTCGAAGCGGATGGAAGAGTTGAAGTCGTTGACGCGGGAATCGACCGCCTTGGAGAAACGGCCCTTCCAAAGTTGTTCTGCCATTGTTAAATCCCTTTATCTGAAAAAGTGTCTGAATTTCGAGTGCAAGGCCCAGCATTTTATGCATCGTCGAGCCTTTTTGCCCAGCTCAGACCTCACCGGTACGCCAGTGGCTCCCACTCTGGGGGCAGCCGAACCGACCGCCGCCAGTGGCGGATCGAGGGAGGAGCGAGCGGCAGCGAAGCAGACGCTGGGAGCCGCAACCCGGAGCTGGCGAGCGAAGCGAGACTGAGAGGGCTAGAAACGGCAAAGCCGCCGCAGGGGAAAAAGCTCCCGCGGCGGTGCCGCCAGCAATGATGCCGGTAATTTGAGCCTTCAGCGTGAAAGTGTAAAAAACACGCCAAAGGGGATGGTAAGCAGGTTATTCCTTGACCTCGGGCCAGTTCTTGGACAGCTTTGCGCGCTCCTTGATGGACAGGCCGAAGAGGTTGATGAAGCCGGCAGCATCGGACTGGTCATAGTCCTTATCCACGCCGAAGGAGGCAGTCTGCTCGTCGTACAGGGTGTACGGAGAGGTGACGCCGGCGTTGATCATGTTGCCCTTGTAGAGCTTCAGCTTGACGTCGCCGGTGACGGTCTTCTCGAGGCTGTCAGCAAAGGCATCCAGAGCCTCGCGCAGCGGGGTGAACCACTGGCCGTTGTAGACGATGTCGGCGTACTTCTGAGCCAGCTGAGCCTTGAAGTGTGCGCTCTCCTTGTCCAGAGTGATGGTCTCCAGAACATTGATAGCCTTGTACAGGATAGCACCGCCGGGAGTCTCATAGACGCCGCGGCTCTTCATGCCCACCAGACGGTTCTCGACGATGTCCAGCAGGCCGATGCCGTTCTCGCCGCCCACCTTGTTCAGGTACTCGACCAGCTCGACAGCGCCCATCTCCTTGCCGTCAACGGCGGTGGGGATGCCCTTCTCGAAGTGGAGGGTGATGTAGGTCGGGGTGTCGGGTGCCTGCTCGGGGGAAACGCCCAGCTCGAGGAAGCCGGGCTTATTGTACTGCGGCTCGTTGGCGGGGTTCTCGAGGTCGAGGCCCTCATGGCTCAGGTGCCACAGGTTCTTATCCTTGGAGTAGTTGGTCTCACGGTTGATCTTCAGGGGGATGTTGTGTGCCTCGGCGTAGTCGATCTCCTCGTCACGGCTCTCGATGTCCCACTCACGCCAGGGAGCGATGATGGCCATATCGGGGCAGAGGGCCTTCAGCGTCAGCTCGAAACGTACCTGGTCGTTGCCCTTGCCGGTGCAGCCGTGGCAGATGGCGTCTGCGCCTTCCTTGATGGCGATGTCGGCCAGAGCCTTCGCGATGCAGGGACGTGCGAAGCTGGTACCCAGCAGGTAGTCCTCGTACTTTGCGCCGAACTTCAGGGTGGGGAAGATGTAGTTCTCGACGAAGTCCTTCTTCAGGTCGAGGACATACAGCTTGGAAGCGCCGGTGGCCTTGGCCTTCTCTTCCAGACCGTCCAGCTCAGTACCCTGACCCACGTCGCCGGAGACAGCGATGACTTCGCAGTTGTTGTAGTTCTCCTTCAGCCAGGGAATGATGATGGAGGTATCCAGACCGCCGGAGTAAGCCAGAACAACTTTCTTAATATCTTCCTTTTTCATGATGATCGCTCCTTTGTTTATTACACTTTTTACACTTTTGTTTTCCGCCCGGGCATCCCTCCCGGGGCGCTCGACGTCTTGTCTTTCTGAGTACGCTTTTATTATACGCCAAGCGGTTTTTCCGTCAATGCAGAAAACCGCCAAACCTTGCGCGGATTTGGCGGTCCTTTTCTGTTATTTTGTATGTTTATGCATTATTTTCTAAATATATACAAATTTTATGCATTCTCAGTTTGTATATGCATGGCTGTATACAGTCCAGTTTATGCATTCTGTCCGCCGTCGGCACGGGGTCGATGGCCCAGTTCCGGCAGGGCGCGGCGTTCGTGTTTTTATTTATTCTTTTTCAGCCGTCCACCCGGTGCAGAGGGCCTCTTTCTGGACCTTCGTCAGCTTTTTGAGGGCGATCTCCCGCCGGAGGGCGGCGGACTTGTCCGCACACGCTTCCAAGTAAGCAAAGCCCAGCGCGGTATGGGCGCGGGTATACTTTGCGCCTTTGCCGCTCCGGTGGGCCTTGAGGCGGGCTTCCGGGTCGTTCGTCCAGCCGGTATAGAGCTGGCCGCCCGCGCAGCGCACCATGTAGACGTAAGCTGTCTTTTCCGGCTTCTCAGATGCGGCCATTGTTCTTCAGCACCTGACGGCAGGCGGCGAGGGCCGTCTCCTTGTCCTTGGCCGTGATGAGGAAGCGGCTGGCGTGGCAGAAGCTGATGCCCTCGATGCCGCTCTTCTGCTCGATGACCTCCTGCGGCTGGCCGGCCCAGCTCTGGGGGAAGGGGAGCTTGGGCTTTTTGGTCTTGTGGTCGGTGACGCACTGGGCGCTCCAGCCGCCCCGCTGGCTGGGGTAGATGACGAAAAGGGCGTCGGTCTTGTACAGCCCGTTCTTCCAGGGCAGGTAGCAGGGCAGCACCACGATGCCGTCGCGGGAGTTTTTGTATGCCTGCTGGACCTTCTCGTCGGCGCGGTTGACGGCGTTGGCGCTCTCGAT
>OHTT01000553.1_pt1 | contig 13874 bp, 12 predicted proteins | sample 1579001 | NCBI WGS metagenome assembly OHTT01 (sample SAMEA3879606, study PRJEB24766) | human gut metagenome | biome: human-associated habitat; feature: feces | place: USA | collected 1985/1987
GGCCTTTACCGATGTTAGTTTGACATGATCCTCATTGAGGGTCATGCCTTGCGAAGCCTCAGAAACCCAATCACGAAGCCTCTGCGCGATATCGTGACGGACTTCGGCCCATTGTTCTTCGTCTTCCGGCTCTGATCCCATATCCCAAGAATGGGACCAGGCGAACACCGCATTGACCTGCTGACCTGTAAATATCTGCACTGGCAGAAGTTTCAGATGCTGCTGGAAGGCCTGCCGGATGATTCCGGCACGAAAACCCGCATCGGTTACCGCTCGATTGATGCCGGAAAGATCAGGGACAGGCAGGAACGCCAGCGGATCCAGAAGATCCAGCGGGCAATATCCCTGGAAGACGAGCGGGAGGAGGAACAGATCGGTGACCTGTTCGCAGCTGCGATGTGGGGAGACTGATAAGAAGATGGGAGGCAGGAAATGGCAGACGGAACACTAAGATTTGACACTGAGATCGACGAGAGTGGATTTCAGAAAGGCTTAAAGCGGATCGAGCAGGCAGCGAAGGGTGCAACGCAGCAGACTGCCTCCGATGCACGGGATGCGGCAAAACAGGCAGAGCAGGCCGTTTCCCAGGCGACAGAGGAAGCAGGGAAAGACGCAGAAAAAGCGGCAAAGCAAGTAGTTAATACGCTGGAAGAGATACAGGATGCGGCAGAAGACGCGGCGGATGCGATCACAGATGCGGCAGAAGATGCCGGGCAGGATGCTGCAGAGTCCGTCCAGGACGCTGTGGATAATATTGTGGAATCTGTGGAAGAAGCCGGCGAGAGTGCAGCAGAAGCGGTAGAGGATGCCATGTCGGACGTTGCGGACAGCGTTTCGGATGCGGCGAAAGATGTCGGGGACAGTGCATCTGACATAGGTGACAGCATCGGGGACGGATTCGAAGAAGGGACCGACCAGGCAAGCACCGCCATTGATGCCCTTGCACAGGCTCTGCTGGCTGCCGGGGTAACTGCATCCGTCAAGGCGATCACGGACGCACTCATGGGCTGCACGCAGGCAAGCATGGAGTTCGAAACGGCGATGGCGAAGGTTGGCACGATCGCAGACGAATCACAGAAGCCGCTTGGTGATATGCGAAACGAGATCCTGGCATTGTCCAGCGAGACCGGTAAGAGTGTCGGGGAACTGGCAGAAGCGACCTATCAGGCTATTTCAGCATCGGTAGCGACCGAGAGTGCAGTTGATTTTGTCGGCACAGCGAATAAGTTGGCTGTTGGTGGATTTTCCGACACCACGACCGCCGTGGACATCCTGACGACCGCCATCAATGCCTATGGCATGTCGGCGGATGATGCTTCGAAGATCTCAGACGTTCTGATCACAACGCAGAACTTAGGAAAAACATCCGTTGCACAGTTAGGTGCCAGCATGGGCATGGTCATCCCACTGGCGGCGGCGTACAACATGAACCTGGAAGACCTGGCAGCCAGCTACGCATTGCTGACCGCCAACGGTACACAGACCGCCCAGGCGACGACCTACGTCAAGGCGGCCCTGAACGAACTTGGAAGCACAAGTTCTGTTGTCGGCTCAACGCTCAAGAAGAAAACCGGCAAGACTTTCGCGGAATTGATGGCAGAGGGCAATTCACTTGGAGATGTGCTGCAGGTACTGGCCGACAGCGTGGACGGTGACACGACCGCATTCAACAACATGTGGTCGAGTTCCGAGGCCGGCGTCGGTATGCTGTCCATCCTGAACAGCGGAACGTCCAAATACAACAGCCTGGTGCAGGCGATGGAAGGAAGCACCGGGGCGGCAACCACTGCATTTGAGAAGATGTCAGAAACCGGGGAATTTGCTCAGCAGCGTTTCCAGAACGCCATCGAGAACCTGAAGATAGCGATCGGGGATGAGCTTGCACCGGTGCTGATGGAACTCCAGCAGAGCGGGGCAGATGCGATGGAATGGGCAACGGAGTTTGTCAAGGAACACCCGGAAGTTGTGGCGGCAGTCACGGCACTGGCGGTAGCCCTTGCAGTACTGGCAGCGGCACTGGTCGGGTTGCTGGTCGTCCAGCAGGTTACAACAGCATTTACGAAGTTTTCAGCGGCACTCCTTGCGAATCCAGTCGGTGCGGTGGCAGTAGCCCTTACAGCCCTTACAGCGGCAGCCGTGGCATTCGGGGCGGTCATGAAAGACCGGACATCGGAGTCCGTTAAGAACCGGAAGGCGATCGAACAGTGCAAAGATTCCTACGATGAACTGAAAGACAGCATGGAAGAGCATGCGAAAGAGAGAAAAGAAAGCATCAAGAGTGCGAAAACGGAAGCGGCTACCTACCAGAACCTTGCGGACAAACTCTACGAGCTGGCGGATAAGACAAATAAAACAACCTCGGACAAAGCACAGATGAGCACGATGGTTGACCAGCTCAACGAAGCCATGCCGGAGCTCGGTCTTTCCATCGATGAAACTACCGGGGCACTGAACAGGGAGAAATCCGCAGTGGATGCCGTGATCGATTCCATGAAGCAGCAGGCACTTGCAAATGCTTATCAGGAACAGGCAAACAAGGCGGCTTCTGATCTGGCAGAAGCACAGATACAGCAGGCAGAAGCGGAAGAAGTGCTCTATGACCTGCGGTCGCAGGCAGTCAAGAAAATCAATGAACATAACGCTGCAGTACAGGATGGCACGGAAGCCGTGCAGGAAATGGCGAGCAGTTACGCAGCGGCCGGCGAACCGGTCGATAAATATGCATTGCAGCTGAACGCCCTGAACGGCCAGATAAAAGAACAGAAAGAAGTCGTTGCCGGCTTACAGGGGACAACTTCGGAAGCAGATGAAAGATACAACAAAATAGCGGAGAAAGCTTACGAGTATAAAACCGCTGTTGAAGAATCAAACCAGGGCGTATCAGACTCCGCAACAGAGATGTCTGAGGAAGTCAAGCAAGCCTATGAGGGCATGAAAACGTCCATCCAGAACAGCCTGAAAGGCATCGTGAATGAGTATGAGGGATTTTCAGGCGACAAAGAAATTTCTGCTGAAGAGATAATAGAACATATGCACAGCTCAGAAAAAGCTGCGAATCAGTGGGTTCAGAATATGAAAACCCTCGCAGGTCGTGCCGGTGACGGTATGACCAAAGAATTGTATGACCACTTGTTAGAGTTGGGGCCGCAGAGTGCAAATCTCGTCAAAGCATGTACGGAAATGACAAAACCACAGTTAGAGGAATATGCACGGAGTTTTTCGGCAACAAGTGGCGAAGCAGTGGAGGCATCTACAGAGGAACTGTCAGCGATATCTGCGAACTGGGAGAATGCAGGGCAGGAAATTGCCCAGAAAGCAGGCGAAGCCGGAGAGAAGAGCGGCAGGGAGCACACGGAAAAGGCAAAAAGCGGGATCGAATCCGGCCAGAAGGAAGTCACGGAGGCAGCCAAGAAAGGCGGCGAGGAAGCCGGAAAAGAGTCGCAGAAAGCAACAGCGGAAGGCATCGAAAAGAATTCCGGACAGGTCACACAGGCGGCTGGGAATTCCATGAAAAAAGCAGCAGACACGGCAAGGACTTACCGAAGTTCTTTTGAAAGTGTTGGTCAGAGCATGTCAGAAGGTGTTGCAGTTGGAATCAACAGGGGATCACCTTTCATACAGAATGCGGTAAACGGTGTTCTTCAATCAGCTGTAAACGAGGCAGAAAAAAAGATAAAAAAGAACAGCCCGTCTCATGTATGGCGTGATGAAATCGGACTTAGCATGGCCGAGGGTGTCGCAGTCGGAATTGAACGCGGTGAAAAAATAGTAAATGACAGTGTTGGATCTATGGCGGACTCATCACTGGAAACCGCAAAGGATACACTTGGCATCCATTCCCCGTCCAAGGTTTTCAAGGACGAGATCGGTAAACACATCGTCGGAGGTGTGATCAAGGGCATTGAAGCCGAAGTCCCGAAGCTGAAAAAGACCATGAAAAAGATGTCCGAGGAAGCTGTCAAGGCAGCCGGTGAAGTGGATGCGGCAAAGGGCGGTTATTCCGATGCGGCGTCTGCGATCATGGAATCCATCACCAGCGGGCTTGACAAGCGTCAGGAACTCCTGGTTTCCAAGCTGGATAACAAGATTGACGGCTATGTGGATAAGGTTGTAAAAAAATACGAAAAACTGGCCGAAGACAAGAAAACAGAGGTGGGCAACACCACGGATGCAACGCAGAAGAAAAAGCTCCAGGAAGAAGCAAAAAAGTTCCGGAAGAACGCCAAAAAAATCAAGAACTATGCCAATAAATACACATCAACGTTCATGGATGCCCTGAAAGAAGGGACAGAGAAAGCTTACAGTAAGATCGAAGACGACTTAGACAAGAAGCTGGACGGGATCGCAGACAAGTACCAGAAAGCTTACGACAAGATCATCTCATTTCGGGACGACATGAAAAAGAAGATGTCAGAGCCGGCCAATATGTACGACCTGGACACCCAGCTGACACAAGTCGAGCGGTACCAGGAAGGTCTGAAAAAGCTCAAGGACAAGATACCGGAAAGCCTGATGGACCAGATCCTTGGCATGGACCTGAACGAGGCAGACAACTTCGTGGAGCACCTGAACGCAATGTCAGCGGAAGAACTGGCGGCGTACAAGGAGAAATGGGAACAGCTGCAGAGTTCGTCCGAAACCTACAGCAAGGAATTTTTCGAACAGCGTCTGACAGACACAAAAGCCGGATGGACGAAAGAAGTGGAAGAGGCAGCCAAGACCGCACAGGAAGCAACCGAAGAAGCCGGAAAGGAGATCGCCAAAAGCCTGATCAAGAGTCTGAATGGTGAAAAAGAAACGCTGAAAAAATCCATGCGGGGCATTGCAAAGGATATGATCGAAGCGTTTAAAAAAGCGTTTGGGCTTGGAAAAGACGGCAAAAAAGCAGAAGGCAGCAAAACGACAGCAGAGGCAAAGGGCACTGAAACTGCAGCTTCGGGCAAGACATCAGCAAAGAAAAAGAAAACGACTGCCAAAACCAAAAAGGAAGAAAAAGAATGGCAGGTATACCGGGAAACAAAAGAATATGAAAAGGCTAGGAAGAAAATCGAGCAGGGCACCCAGGCGGAAATGCAGGCAGTCATGGCAGAAGTGGAAAGGATGCAGAACACAATTGCAAGCCTGGAATCCATGGGTGCAAGCCCGACGGTCAACGTGTCATCACCACAGATCAGCCTGGCAAATAATCAGCCGGTGCAGTTACAGGCTGAGATCCATACCACGGTCGACCTGGATGGAAGGACGGTGGGCAAGGCGGTCACACCCTACGTCAATGAAAACATGAACACAATACGGAACCGGCAGAGGAGGAAAAGCTGATGGATGTACAGATCGGAAAGTATAAAATGGGCGATTTTGGGCTGAAACTGTTGGGTGTGGACCTTGGTACGCCGTCCGTCCGGAAAAGTACCGTGACCATCCCCGGCAGGAACGGTGCACTGGACTTGACGGAAGCCATTACCGGTTTCCCAGTGTACGACAATGCAACACATAAGCTGACGTTCGACTTCAAGGACGGGACTTACAGCACCTGGCTGTCAAAAGCCAGTGACATCCGCGGGAAACTGCACGGAAGGCGGCTCCCGGTCATCTTCGGGGATGACGGCTATTATTACGATGCCAGGGTAAGCGTGGACAGCAGCAAGATCAACCAGCATTACAGTCAGATCGTGGTCACACTGGATGCAGAGCCGTACAAGCTGGCACGGAAAACGTCACTGGATGACTGGGAATGGGACAGATTCAATTTTGAAACGGATATCATCAGAGACTATAAAAACATCCCGGTACCGGGTGAAATCACGGTCGTAGGGGATGTGATGCCGACGGGGTGTGTTTTTGAAGCTTCGGCGGCGGTCACAGTGACATATGACGGAAAAAGCTACCAGATCCCAAAAGGACACAGCACGGTGCCTGATATCCTGATCACAGAGGGCAGCCATACCATGCAGTTTAAAGGGGATGGCGGCACGGTTTCCGTAGAATACAGAGGGGGCAGGTTCTAATGTATAAGATCACGCTGGATGGTTCCAACCTGTACCATCCCTGGGCACGTGACCGTTGTATCACGGAAGGGTCACTGACCCAGGAAATCAACAAAAACGGCTCCTGTGATGTTTCGATCGTCCTGGATCATCCACTTGCGGCATCCGTCCTGCGGCGAAAGTCCCTGCTGGAAGTGACCCGGTTTGACCTGACAGGCAGTGAGAAGACGATCTACCGGGGCGTTGTGATGAACACCGTCGAAGACAGGAACCTTGAGATGGAGATCCAGACAGAAGGCGACCTGGTATTCTTCCAGGACAGCATCATCCGTCCGTTCCACAAGACCGGCGCGGATGTACCGGGAAGGACAACACCGGGGGATTATTTCAAATGGCTGGTCAAAAAGCACAATGAACAGGTGGACGGTTTCAAACAGTTCGCAGTCGGTCAGGTGACTGTCACAGGGGACGCAGAAGACCGGGAACGGAACGGTCACAGCACCACAAGGGACATTCTGGACGAGCTGGTCACGGAAAGCGGCGGCTATATCCGCACACGGACCGTTGGCAGTATGCATTATATTGATTACCTGGCAGAATACGAAGCGGCAGGAGGGCAGGATATCCGGCAGGGGCAGAACGTGGTCGACATCACGAAAAACGTCAAAACAGATGACCTTGCAACGCGTCTGATCCCGCTCGGGTCATCGACGTCAAACAACGAATGGCCGGTCACGATCGCAAATGTAAACGGTGGCAAGGATTACCTGGAAGACGCAGCAGCCGTCAAAGAATACGGCATCATCACAAAGACTGTGGAATTTTCCGAGATTCAGGATCCGGCAAAGCTGAAAGAAGAGGGCGAAAAGGCTTTCAAAAAGATTAACGGGGCAAGCCTGGTGACAGAGTTGTCTGCGGTTGATCTGGCAGATGCCGGTTATGATGTTCAGATGCTGCGGATCGGTGAGAAAGTTTCGTGTGCAGCACCCACGTACAACATACAACAACAGCTGCAGATCACCAGGAAAGTGACCGACCTGCTGAAACCGGCAAACAGCAAGGTCACACTTGGCGGTACAACACTGACCTACACACAGCGTCAGCTACAGGCAGGGCAGGGGCGTGTGAAGTACACAACAGTAACAGCGATAACGAATGGGCAGATTGATGAGATCTGCATTTACAGCTAAAAGAAAGGAAGAAAAACATTATGGCAAATTTTTTGGATACAGCGGGATTAACTTATCTTTGGGGCAAGATCAAAACAGCATTATCAGGGAAGGTAGACAAAGTAAGCGGTAAAGGACTGTCTACGAACGACTATACGACAGCAGAGAAGAACAAACTGACAGGAATCGAAACCGGTGCGAACAAATATGTGCATCCGAGTTATACGGCGAAAACAAACGGACTATACAAAGTGACCGTGGATGCAGCCGGACACGTATCTGGTACGACACCAGTTACTAAGACAGATATCACAGGCTTAGGCATCCCGGCATCAAACACGACCTACTCTGACTTCAAGGGTGCAACAGCTAATGCGGCAGGTACACACGGACTGGTACCGGCACCGGCGAAAGGCGATACGGGTAAACTTCTGAGCGGTAAAGGAACATGGGAAGCCATGACAATGGCCTATACTGAAGAAGATTACACGCAAGCATCTGTTGGTCTCACTTTTGCAGGAAGTACCGTAAAAGCAAATATTCCAGTTGCAACTACTGGTAATATGGGTCTCATGTCTCCAGTGATGTTTTCAAAACTGAATGATTTGCCAACAGAGGCAGATTTATCTGGTATCTATGCGAAGAAATCCGACATTACAGGCGTGTATAAGTACAAGGGTTCCCTGGCAGATGCAACAAAACTGCCGACTACAGGGCAGGTTGCCGGTGACGTATACAACCTGGAAGCAGCATCTGACTACGGCCCGGCAGGTACCAACGTGGCGTGGGACGGCAAGGCATGGGATGCATTGGGCGGATTGTTTGTGGTCGATGCACTTACCAATGCCGAAATTGATGCAATCTGCGTGTAAAGTGAATTGATATAAGGAGGAAGGAACATGGCATATCTAGATAAGGCGGGGCTTACTGAGTTATGGAAGAAAGTGAAAAGTTATGTGGATGCCAATGGCGGAGGAACACCGACAACGATTACAGGAAATGCAGGAACAGCTACAAAACTCCAGACAACACGGGCAATAGATGGCGTTAATTTCAATGGTACGGCTGACATTGCCCATTATGCCGTGTGTTATACGACGGGATCGACCGCTGCAAAGACGGTCAGCCTGTCGAACTTTAAGCTGGCAGCTGGTGCAAGAGTGTTCGTGCGGTTCAGTTATGCCAACACCGCTGCAAATCCAACACTGAACGTCAATAGTACAGGGGCGAAGCCAATCTATTACCGGAACAGCAACATCCCTGCAGAGCTGATAGATCAGTACACGGTTTTGGAGCTGGTCTACAGCGGATCATACTGGTTTGTAGTCGGAAATATGAATATCCTGACCAAGGGCGACAGCATAAATATTGAATGTTTCACGGCTGGCTATGTGACATCCGCAGGCAAGGAAGTGCAGTTCTGCATTCCGGTATCGACACCGATTGTCGGCTGCAGTTCTGTTAGCATAGCATCGGCAACCGGACTGCAGATCCGGCAGAATGGGAATTATATTTATGGTGGCAATGCATCCACGCTGGTAGCGGCATCGTCCTACCGGGGCGTTGTCAACCGTAATATGGTATCTATTGCCGCAACGATGCCGAATACAACCAACGCAGTCAACAATGCACCATGTGGTGTGCATGCGGCATTGAAGCTGACATTTTCATAGGAAAGGGGAACAGGAATGGCTATAACAGAGAACTTAAAAAAGATACTGGCGGCAGTCTACGGGCGGGATGTCCGGCAGTCGATCCATGACAGCATCCAAGAATGTTACAATAACGCTGAGGCGTGTAAGAGTTATACAAATGAGCACGTAAAAGATATGGAAACAAAGATGGCAGGTATTACAGGACAGAGTAAGGCGTTGATGGCAAAAACACGCAAGGATGTCCGGAATGTACAGGCAATTTTTTCAGTAGAAAAAACAGTGTCTATCACAGACGGCAAACTGTGGGAAGCACAAGATGCTGGCAGTTCGTGTGTACTTATGGAAGGGGCAAAAACACAGTGTACAACACTGAATGTACAACGAGGCGAACGGTATATCATACATACGAGCATGGTATCACGAGCCGGTAGTGGACGCGGAAAATATCCGATTATTTTTGCAGTTGATAACAGCAGTGCCGGATTCACAATGGTTTCAGCTGTAGAAATCGAAGAAGAAGGGGACTGTGATTATATCGTTACTGTTCCGGATAATGCAAAGTATATGATGATATCAGCCAACGAGAACGGCGAAGGTATCTGGGTGCGAAGAATCAATGTTCTCACAGAGTAACAAGAAAGGAAAGACTAACGAGGATGAAAAAAGAAATGGTTTGCACGATCACAGGAGCAATCGGTGGGACGATTGCTTATTTTTTTGGAGGCTGGGATCAGGCTCTTGTAACTTTAATCATTTTCATGGCAATTGACTACATATCCGGTCTGATTGTTGCCGGTGTGTTCCACAACAGCAAGAAGACGGAATCCGGAACACTGGAAAGCCGGACAGGCTGGAAAGGTCTGTGCAGGAAATGCATGACGCTGCTGTTTGTTCTGGTGGCATACCGGTTGGATCTGGCGATCGGTGTGGATTACATCCGTGATGCGGTGATCATCGGGTTCATTGCCAATGAATTAATCAGCATCGTTGAGAATGCCGGATTAATGGGCATACCACTTCCGGCAGTGATCGCCAATGCAATCGACATATTGACACAGAAAGCAGAAAAGAAAGGGGACGCGTGAGCGTCCTCTTTTGTTATCACGAAAAACAATGGAGGAAAGACATGAACGAATTATTAAAAATTAATTATGAGACAGAGCAGCCGACAGTATCAGCAAGAGATCTACACGCAGGTCTGGAAATTAAAAGTAAATATGCTGATTGGTTTAAAAATATGTCAACATATGGTTTTACTGAAAATGAGGACTACATGACGGTTTCTAAAAATTTAGAAAACGGTGGAAGAATCATAGAACACTTCATTTCTGTAGATATGGCAAAGCAGATCTGCATGATCCAGCGAAACGAAAAAGGCAGGCAGTACCGCCAGTATTTCCTTGACATTGAAAAAGCATGGAACACACCGGAACAGATTTTTGCCCGTGCTTTGAAAATGGCAGATCAGCAGATTGAGAAACTCAAAGCAAGTAATGCAAGCCTTGTGGAAGATGTGCAGCGGATGAGACCGAAAGAAGTGTTTGCGGATGCGGTCAGTGTGTCGAACACATGCATCCTGATCGGGGAGCTGGCAAAGATCCTGAAACAGAACGGTGTGGATATCGGACAGAACAGGCTGTTCACATGGATGCGTGAAAACAGGTTCCTGATCAGCAGAAAAGGGACAGATTACAATATGCCAACACAGAGAAGCATGGAAGCCGGTCTGTTTGAAATCAAAGAACGGACAATCAATAATCCGGATGGAAGCGTGCGTATCACAAAGACTGTACTGGTAACAGGGAAAGGGCAGCAGTATTTTGTGAATAAATTTCTGAAATAATGAAAATAATTCTTGACTTATGTCATGACATAAGTTATAATAAAGACAGTTAAGGAAGACTTAACGAATAAGGTGGCAGGTGCCGGAAAGGAGAAACAAATGGAAGAAGATATGAACTTAGGCGAACAGCTCAGAGATCTGGCGGAAGAAAACCAGACAAGAAAAATCCTTGAAATTCTCAATACTTGCGAAACACTTGAGGAAGCAAAGGAAAAAGTAAAAGCCCTGCTTATTGACACTCCCCACAGCTAAAGCAGGGGGATTCTTGTTTCAACCACTACTGCATTAGAGAATACCTTACGGTATCGAAATGTCTTACACAGTGTCCACAAGCTAGATTATACTGTTCCCGTATGCCCTACGGTGCAGTTTTGTATATCTATGCCGACTGCATTTGCAGTCCTTTATTCAAAATATTTATACTTGCATTGCCATCTCTGTCATGTACGGTATGACAGTCCGGGCACTCCCATACACGGACCGCCAGATTTTTTACCAGTGGATTTTTATACCCACAGCAGGAACATGTCTGACTGCTTGGGTACATGGTCGGCACTTTGACCACATCATTCCCATACCAGGCAGACTTGTATGTAAGCATATCAAAAAACTTACCCCATGCCGCAGAACCGATGTGCTGTGCCAGTTTATGATTACGCATCATGTTCTTCACTTTCAAGTCCTCTATGCAGATTGTTTGGTTTTCACGGATCAGCATAGTGGACTGCTTCTGTAAGAAGTCATTTCTCTGGTTGGTAATCTTTTCATGGACCAGGGCAACCTTAACACGCTGTTTCCTGCGGTTACCAGAGCCTTTCTGTTTTCTTGACAGCCTACGCTGTTCACGAATGAGTTTACACATTGTTTTTTCAAGATATTTCGGATTTGCCACACTCTTTCCGTTACTGTCTGTATAGAACTCTTTAATGCCTACATCAATGCCTATACAGCCTCCATTGTTTTGTCTTGGCTGCGGCTCAAATTCCACGTTAAGGACCACAAAATACTTATCTGTAGGAGTATGTTCAATCGTTACATGATTGATTTTTCCCACTTCCATAGACTGGCGTATCCTGACAAATCCAAGTTTTGGCAGTTTTATGTATCTTCCTGCAATACGGATATTATCCCTCTGGTTTATGGTTCTATAGGACTGGTGTCGATTGTGTTTACTTTTGAATGTCGGATGTGCTGCACGTTTCTGAAAAAAGTTCACAAAACCTCTGTCGAGGTCACGCAAAGACTGTTGCAGGGCAATGGAATCCACCGCTTTTAGAAAAGCAAAATCATCACTCTTTTTCAGTTCCGTCAGCATTGCAGAAGTCTGGGAATATCCGATCTTACTTCCATTCTCAAAGGCTTCCTTACGCATGGCAAGTCCTCTGTTGTAGACCAGTCTGCAGCAGCCAAGTGTCTGATTAATTAAATTTTGCTGTTCCCTGTTCGGATAGATCCTGAATTTGACCCCTTTTTGCATTATCCCATCTTATCCTTCTGTCTTTGCGATGTTTTCTGGTTTTCGATATACTGTTTCACTGCTTCCATTGGAGCTCCGCCCACAGTAGATATAAAATAGCTGTTTGTCCAGAGGGTCGGCATTTTCGTTTTGAGATATGGAAATTCCTGTCTTAAAATTCTGGACGTATAGCCTTTAAAAGATTTTACCGTTTTGTGGATGCCAAACTGAGGATCTACTTCCAGCAGCATATGAACATGATCCGGCATGATCTCCATTTCCAGAATGTCTACAGAAAGATTTGCAGCATACTCTGTGAGCAGCTCCTTCAGCCGGACATCCACACCGTTCGTTAATACTTTTCGTCTATACTTTGGGCACCATACTACATGGTACTTACAGAAATAGACGACATTATTGTTTGATTGATATGTTGTGTTCATATTTGTATTATACGATATTTTATTGATTAATACAACTGTTATTTTGTCCATCTTCAATTACTTGCGTAAATTCGATGGACGCGTCTTATTTTGTGTCTACCGCACTTTTATCCACTTTCTGCGGTCTTTTTTGTCAACGCTCCGCTCTACATATCCTTTTTCCTCCAGTCTGCGACCCAGCCGGCGGAAGCATTTTGGTCTTTGCTGCCAGCTCTGAGCTTGTAATTTTTCCGTTTTCTCCTACACTACGGCTTAAACGATCCATCCTCTGTCATCCGTATCCATTTGTTTTTTTCTTCGGTATTCCGTTGGTGTCCTCCCATAATACTTCTTAAATGCTTTGCAAAAATAATCCATATTTTCAAATCCCGTCTCGCCGGAAATTACAGTTATCTTTTTCTCCGTCGTGGCCAGAAGCTTTGCAGCCTCCTGCAGACGATACTTCACCAGATAATGTACCGGCGTATCGTGAAGATATCTTCGGAACAGATTCAATGCCGTACTCTTGCTCACCATAGCCTGCCCGGCGATATCCTCCAAGGTAAGATTTTGTCGGAAATTTTGATGAATATATTGCATCATCAGCTGTGTTCTTCCCTGTGAGGATGACGTATGCTCTCTTTTTTTCTGCAGCACTTCCGAATCCATGTGCAAATAAAGCAAGTGCCACAATTCCTGCGTCAGAAATAAAGTAACCAGTTCCCGGTCTTTGTCTGATTCCTGCGCTTTGAGAATTTTCTGCATGAGCTCCAGCGCTTCTGCCTGCCATTTTGTTTCCCTGCAAAAGACAATGCAGTCCACCTTACACGCCTGTATCGGTGCAATGTATTTTTTGTAAATCAGGCTGTCTGCCGGAGCGAGAAATGTCGGTTTCAGAACGAAATTTGGCACAATCGCATGGCCTTCAGAAAAATAGCGATGCAAAATCTTTGAGTTAATAAAAATGCCCGTTCCCTGTCCCAGTGAAAACTGCTTTTCGCCAACCCAGAAGGTTGCTGTTCCCTCCTGTACAAAAACAAACTCAAACTCCACATGCCAGTGCCATTCTACACAATGAAAATCAAACAACGCAAGATCGTCGTAATACAATTGAAACGGATACTCACTGTTTCCATGCTGTATCGTTTCCATCATGCTTTCATCCGTTTGGATCTTGTTATAAAATGTATTAAATTCCATCTTTCCCCGCCTCCGTTTTTCAGGCACGACCCTCTCTATTTTACGATATTATACAATAAACAGAGGATATATTCCAGTGAAAGCGACATCATTTTACGTTATTATACAAAAAGAATCGTTGTCGCTCCATGGAACACGGTGAACG
>OHTT01000554.1_pt1 | contig 13873 bp, 10 predicted proteins | sample 1579001 | NCBI WGS metagenome assembly OHTT01 (sample SAMEA3879606, study PRJEB24766) | human gut metagenome | biome: human-associated habitat; feature: feces | place: USA | collected 1985/1987
GAAGCGACGGCTTTTTTCAGAAACGCTTCCGGTTTCTGGAAATAGTCCGGAGCAGCAGGTGATGGCATATCTCTATACCACAGATACTCCTGACGCATCACACTGTCTATCCAAATATCGCGTCCCGTCTCCGGATAATATTCCGGCCAGCGGTCTACACCACAGGAAAAAAGACTTGTCAGTATAAGAGTTCCCAGTAAGGGAAGTATCAATCGTTTTCCTCTTTTCATAATTTATAGGCAATCTTAATTTGCGCAAATGTAGTGAATACTTAGCTTTCATACCACAATTACGATATAAAAAAGATATAAAGGAGTTTCGAAAAAAGTACTCTTCTTATCACACCAGATATAGAAGGTACTACACACAAACAAAACAAATAATAATCCCTATCTTCACAGATGGGAATTATTGAGACTCCTTTTCCAATTTCTGTTATACAAATTTTATCGGTAGGATTAAACTTTCTTCTTTTTATTGATACAATATTCTTCTAAAGAATAAAACCAATCAGTCCCTTTAATAAAAAGGGGCTGTCCCAAAAGCCAAATCCTTACTTGTTTAACTTACAATCCGTAAGTATTCAATGAAATATCATCCAATAAACTTGAGATTATTACTTTTCCTAATTAAGGAACAAGGGTGATTTCACATTTTTTACTGTTAAACAGTAAGTAGCAGTAAAAGGCTATCCGACTTTTTGGATAGCCCCATGAAAGAAACGAAATATTACTACTATCTTCACAGACCATAGTCAACATAGTAAAGTTTAGTATCCGGTACTAATCTATATCCTTGATACAACGGACATGTACTCCATAACGTGTAGAATGTGTAGTACGAACACGTATACCAGAATTGTCAGTCTTTAGTTCCAACAAGTAAGGATTAGTTCCTCCTGCATCTTCTTTTATCGTACTCCAATATGTTGTGTAAGATTCTACTTGAGCAAGACCTGTTGAGTTCAGATCTCTGTATCCACCTTTAGATGGCATAAATAAGTAATCATCTTGTTTTTCTGCGGTAGGCAATGTCACAGTTCCAAACCAATAGCCTGCTACACCATTCTTTAATCCATATACATATCCGGCACTAACCAAATTATCAAAATCCGCTTTTGATGGTGTTTTCCAACCAATCGGACATGGATCATTTAAAGGATTCCATCCGGTATAAATTTCTTCCTTATCAATATCCAAAGGATCCTTACAATTCCAATTATAATAGTCTCCTCCATTCCAAACTTTACTTATGTACTCCTGTGTAGTGGCAAATTTACCAGAGCATAAATTTCCAGACGCCCAGATTGAATTGCCTACCCAATATCCCTTTACCCAAATAGCCTTAGCCACCAAATCTGAAGTTATGTTATTGACCAATCCTCCTAAAGCATACTCTTTACCATTAATGCTCCAGCCCACATGAACCCGTCCAGAAGCTTCCAATCTGGTACCAGAAAGTTGAACAGAACCATTCTGCTCCACATGCTGTCTTAATAATTTAGTTCCTTTCGGAATAATAATATCCCTTCCTTCCTGCTTATTCACATCATATGAAAGCGTATATATCGGAGTTACAGGTTCTGGCGAATCATCGACAACACACCGAACAGTCCTAAACCAATATCTACCCGAATTAGGGGAAATAAGAAAATCTCCTCTCCCCCCTACTATAGCTACACAGGCATTAGTTGCCGTTGCAGAAGAGGAATTATAATATGCCCCAAAAGATAAACCAGTCAATCTACCGTTACTATTATCTCTCAAACCGGATACAGGAAAATAAATATTTAATAAAGTTGTACCTGCCGGTACTTCGTATTGTCCCCATTGATGAGACTTGGAATTATCCTCTCCATAGGGACCTATCGTTGTAAGTAAATCGTGATTGTTCTCTAAAGTTTTCAATTCATATCCCGATGGGGTCTTCCACTTCTTTCCAAGAGGTGCCCATCCTCTTGCAGTCATATATCTACAAATATCTCCAATTCCTTTCGAATAGTCATCAATATTCAATCCGGATAAATTATCCTCTCTATTGCTTTGATTCAATGGCGGGACTATTTCATTAATAGCATAAGGGATATTTCTAATATCATATACTTCACTAGTCGGATTAAAAGTAACCTCCGGAGTGGAGGCATCTCCTCCTAATGCAAATAAAGATCCATATCTAAAATAAAGCCCCTGATAACGTTCATGAGGTGCTCTCTGCCCCTCACTCGGGGTATCATCAAAAGTCAGTTTTGTTCCGTCCCAATAAATATTCGACCCGGCAAATTGAGGTAACGATGTTTTTAATTCGATCAAACGGGTATTCCCCACACTATTATACGCACAGATTTTTAGATCCTGATTTCCAATGCGTCTTCGATAAAACAAATATAAATCAGTACCTCCTTCTAAAGATGTCTCTATCTCAGTTCGTCTATCCAAAGAATTGACCATGGTAGCTAAACCTACGTTTCCATTGCCGGATTGGGTATCAGACTGAATATATGCACTAACAATATGTTCTCCAATTAGTACTCCATTATTACCGGATTCATAGTTGGAAAGAAAAACATTCTGTTTAGTCACAGATATATCTTTCACCAAATTACCAATTATAACTCTAACAGTTCCTTCAGCCGAAACAGAATTAGTAAAGTTAACCTTAATATCTGTTGAGTTAGAGTTTATTGTTTGTCCGGCTACCAGTTCCATCCCTCTTGCGTTAAGCAATTCGATGGACGACGAAGGTGCCACATTCCCTCTATCATAAGCATTCGTAGTGACTGTAGTCACTATAATATCATTTTGTTCTCCGTCCGCATAAAAACAAAACTCTGAATTCGACAGGCCTAAATAATATTGGCCGTTAGCCACTAATTCATGAAAATCATCCAGCAAAGTAACCCGGCATACAACCCCTGTACCCGGTTGATAATTCACTAAAGCCTCCTCAATAGTAGCATATCCCCTATTCTCCACTGACTCTACATTGATTTTATAGCTGACATTGGGCTTATTTAATTGTACACTACTTTTAGGACCACCAAGCTTCACGTAAAAATATCTATCAATATTATTACCAAAATGTCCTGACAAAATGATCCCATACTCTCCACCTCTATTATCTCCGGTCAAGAATGGATATACATAAACCGGACGGTCAGAAACATCCGACTTAGTAGTATTTCCCACAATATCACTAATTATCAGTCCTGAAAGACGAGTAGCAGTATCATCTTTCGTCCCATAATCAACAACCTCCTGAGGCGTCACCCTATCAATTGGAAGCATATTATCAAAATATCCCACTGACGGGACATCGACAACTGTGAATCCTGTCAATATAAAACTATTTTTCTGATTCGCTTTTGTCGCATCAATGTATAGTTTAGAAACTATTCTGCTCAAATTCACCACTTGTTCCAATGACATATTTTTCTCTATTTTATCGACCCGAATCATTGAAGTCATTGGAATCTTCTCATTAACAAAAGGAATTCTTCCCTGCGGATTGGAAAGTGGAGTCAATCCTGCACCTCCCGATGAAACCGGATCACCAAATGTCAGCAGACCGGATATCTCATCATATGTTTTCCCACTGAAAGACTCCTTTTTACTCATAATCATTGCATCCGCATTCGCAACAAAATACAACACATGCGGTTCATTACTTACTGATAGCTGCACAATCATCTGACCGGCTATTTGTTTAGTCGGTACAGCCTCCACAAAAACAGCATCCGAAGTTGTTGCTCCTCCGGCCGGCAGTTTAAATGATAATACCCATGGATTATCAAAATCACCATCATTGTGAATTGTTGCTTTGGTAACCGGTTTATTGAAAGAACCCGATTGAAACTTTACAGCAATATTAGCTTTCCCTTCAGGTGCTTCAGGTATACGTCCTGAAGCATCATTAATAATATTTTCGTCCGTACATGCATATAAAAACATAAACAGAACGAACAGTATACTTATATAGTTCATAGATTTCTTTTTATACATAAAACAAGGACGTAATTCAATTTATACTACGGGGAGCCCATTTAGGCCTGACAACCAGATCTTTATTCACATTAGAAATAACAGCCCCTAACATATACTCTTTTCCATCCACAACCCAACCGGTATGGAGTCTACCGTCTGAAGAAGTTAAAACCTGATCAGAAAGTGTTATGCTGTTGCCAGCATCGACATATTGTTTTTTGATAAATATATTTCCTGAACTCACAGTTGTACGGGCATGTGCTTCATCTATATTATAAGTCAACATATATAAAGGCTTGATCGATTCAGGACTGTCATCTACCACACAACGAACAGGCATCAAATTCGCATCTCTAAGCACTCCAGCATGAATGAATGGAATATCATTCTGCTCTTGCTGAAACGTATATATCCGTTCTCCGCTTTTAGGGGAACTACACATATATCGGATATAACAACCTTTCTGAAAATATCCACCGCCCACACTTGCAGAGCCACTGGCGGGGAAAAAATATCGATTGTCAATTCTGATACCTTGTTCCAAGGAAGTATTTCCACTCCAATCTGAGTTTTCACCGATATCGGTCCAAATTCCTTCTGTTTTCTTTACATCAGCAGAAATAATAGCCCGCCAATCTTCCTTGGTAGGCGTTCTCCATTTCATTCCTTTCTCTGATCCGGGTGCAATACCCCTTCTTGATAAAAATATACAGATATCCCCTATATCATTATTAGGAGAGAAAGGCATATTTGACATAGACTCCGGATAATCCATATCAGTAAGATATGGAATATCACTGCTTACTGTATATCTGGCACCTGAAGCGTTCCAGATAATCTCTGATAATTGGTTATTACTTCCTCCCGAACGGGCAACTATTCCACCATACTTGAAATATACACCTTGATAATGTTCATGAGGTGCTTTTTCCCCTTTCTGAGGTACATTATCAAATGTCAATTGCTGTTTTAATTCATCCCAATAAACATTGGAACCTGCTATTCCAAGCCCATTCACTATAATCGTTCTGCGAAGTCCGGCTGCATAAATCAGTAAAGTATCCGAAGTCACGGCTGCTGTTTTACGTTTTATTGTCAGAATCCCATTTCCCCTTCCGGTTGTCTTATCATAAGAATATGTCAGTTTTGTCTTACGCATATCAAACTTAGAACTCACATTTACCACTGTACCATCCGATGAATACAAACCATCTGATAAACGAATGTTTTCTTCCGCAATATTTTTTGTTACAAAATGAACATTACTCTCTGTTTCATAAGAATAAGGAACTTCTACCTTAGAAAATTGAATCTCAACGCCGGAAACATCAATGTTGTCAGTAGCATTTCCCCAAGGCAAAGCAACAATATTATCAATCACGACCCCACTCGTAGTGATAGTGCCCATTAATTGATAATATTTATTCCTTTGAGATTGACCGATTGATAATTTATGAGTTTCCGGTACGCCATCACGAAGAAAAGTCACCTTAATATAACAAGGTATTCCTCTCCCCAGTAATTCTCCTATCAAATAATTGGAGCGTATGACAGTGTAATTCTCCGTACCATCATCAACAGATAATATCTCTATATCCCTATTTATCATTTGGTCGTATCCTAAAATTAGTCCGTCGTAATTCAATGGATATAAATAAGAAAAAGACGGATAAGAATAAAAGGTAGCCGCTTTCAAAAGAATTCTGTTTTTCGCATTACTTCTTCTCAACTTCAATTGAAGTTTAGCAGCAAGACGCTCCAACTCGACATCAATCACATTTTTCCATAATACACCATTATCAAAAGATACAGTTCCATATGAACTATTGTCTTCTCTTACCTTTACTATTACTCCCTCTCTGATCCAGGCTAATGGTAACCCTCTCTCCGATTTCCCGTAAATACTGGGTATTTGAACTCGGTTAACTTCGTCTTTTGTAGAAGCATCATTCAATTGTTGTGTCATCTCTACTGTTTCATTGGCAACAGCATACAAAGTATAATTACCAGGAATAATGGAAAAAGTAAAATTCCTATCTACCGGGTTATCGATCATCTGATTTATGACAACCTTACCTAAAGCAGACACTGCAATAAAACGGAATTTAGAAATAGTAACTCCACCCTCTACAAAAGAACGTGTGGAAAGCTCTATTTGAACAGGATTACTATTCTGAATCTGATCCATAAACTCATCTTTATCCGCAATACAACTATATATTAGTTGCAACAGAAATAATAATGGGAGAATTCTTTTTATAGCTTTTCTCATACTCTCTTTACAAACTATTTTATAATGATTAGACCTCCGGATTGATAGAAATAATTTCCCAACCATTAATCTTCATCGAGACCAAAGTCAACCCATCAAACTTGAGTTCAATTTCATAATAATCTTCTCTATCAAGATCCATCTGTTGATTATATTTAGGAGATTTCATTATCTCCTCAATAATATTCAACCCTTCGAATTCTGGTATAATATTATTTCCACGGTTATCCAAAAAATGTAAAGAAACCCAGCGGTCCTCCATTAAACGCAATATATTATATGTAAATATTTTCCCCTCACTTCTAGTATTAGAAGACAACGGAACATATATTCTTTCCAAAGCATCATTGGGTATGGCATTTCTGTAATTATACCTTCCGTTATCCGCTGAGAGAACAGGAGTATACTCCATATGCTCCAAGCCCAATACACGAAGTTCCACACGATTTGTATTCTTTGTAAAATCAATCATGTAATTAAACTCTTTTCCCGACCTCACCTCTACATTTTCTACCATTCCCACAAACAAGTCTTTTAAAGAGTCCGGAAACAAAGTGCCTTGCCTGACAGATACAACTTTCAGCCGAAAATCATTTAAGGATGTTATGAAAGGCTCAAGTCCGGATTTAAAGAACTCTTCAGCCGTACTATCGAATGTTCCGATATGATAATCAGCCAAATCCCCACCGATAGCTACAATATCATATCTGCCATCAGGCAGATTAAGTTTCATAATATTTCCGCCCGAAAGATTATATCCGGAATCAACTTTCATCGTAACAAATTTCTTTTCGGAATCGAAAACATATACTGTTACAACATCCACAGAAGAAGAAAATAAATCTTCGTTGGCAGGATTCAACACATATCTGAACTTCAAGAAAGTTCCCTGTGAACAATCATCGGTATTCTCCGAAATACACCCTGATAATAAAAAGAAAAAGAGAAAACAGATAATCTGAAACTTTATTTTCTTATCTTCCATCGCTACTAATATCTTGATGAATTAATTTTAGAAGAAGGGGCATTTTAAGATACCCCTTCAATTTAGAAATGGTTTATACTTCCGGTTTGATAAACACAAGTTCCCAACCTTTCACTGTAACTGTTACATCAACATTAACTGCATCCGGATCCGGATCAACAGTAACAGGAGGTACAGGAACATCCATAATTTTTTTAATATCAGCTAAATCCAGTTGGTATACTTTTCCATTAGCAAATTCTCCAATGTATGATGAGGAAGTATTATCTTTTAAAGCTACTACGTTCAACCAACCTGTTTTCGAAAGAGCTCCAACTCCATTCATTTTATATTCAACTTCCATAATCACATGAGGATGATATTTAGCAGCCTCTTCTTTAGTTGTCGCAGCGGCAGATAAAGAGGCAATATGGAAATCCTGTGGAAAAAAATTATAGCCATCAGCTTTGCCAGAATCAAACTTAGTAATAGGAGTCCCGATAAATGTATTGTATAAATTTGATTTAGTACCACCAGCAGTATACGCAGTCGTCCAATCAGGAGCCGAAGCTTTGGTTGTTTTTACAACAGCAGCATCTGCTCTTTTCTGTTTTACATTATTCAAATAGATTCCTTTAACCTTAAGTTCTGCCAGATTTGTGAATGAACTTCCTAAATCTCCTTTAACTTCAACACGAGCCATCTCCGGTGCTACTTCTATAGAACAGGTAGAAGTAGATCCCCCAGTAACAATTGCAGCACCTCCAACCACACGTCCCTGACGAGAATTGACATCATCAGTCTTTGTGGCAGAACCATCAATATTACCCTCTACTTCGATATAAGTAGCTGCACCGGAAATCTCAACCGTTTTACTTCCTGTTCCTGTATCCAATCCTGTAAAATCAGAAACTTGAAGTGTCAAAGTATTGACAACTCCACCATCTTGAGCAGTCTTCGCATACAACTTTACAGTTCCACTCATAGTCACCATATCTCCAGAATTAGCAATATTATCAATTGCCCTGGTATGAGCCATAGCCGGTAAATTAAGTACTACAGAAACCTTCTTAGACATTGAAACGGGAACTATTTCCTCGTTAGAACACGATGTAATCACCAGAGCAGTACATGCTACTGCCAGCATAGAATTCACTTTCATCATAAAAATAAAATTAAAAATTACTATTGTTTATTTAGTTCGTAATACACTTTTATATATCCCGCATAACGGAGTTTAGGAAAAAAGTGCTCTTTGATATAGCGATACGGTTTACCGCTTTTCAAATCCATCAGTTTACGTTCTCTACCATCTTTTATATTTATATGATCGATGATATCCAACACCTCTCTTTTATAACTTATATCAGACTTCAAAATCATCGTTCTCAATTCACTCCAATTTTCTCCTCCATTATAAAGTTCTAACTGTTCATCTTGGATAGCTGTATTCTCTTTTAAAAAATCACAAAGACCCTGGATACGGTTAGCAGCTAGCTGCTTATTATAATCGTATTTCCCCTCAATAGAAGCAAATCCTCCAATAAGTACTTTTACAACTTTCGAATCATCAGCAGCATTAAGCTTATTAATAATATCTATTATTTTAGCACAAGCCTCTCTGTTATTCATGTAACCGCTATCCACTTTTGCACTGTTCCAAGGGAAATAAATCAAAAGACTATTAGCCACTTCTCCATTAGCAAGTTTTTCCTTATCTCGGATAATATCCGATTTAGAGAAAGGTTGTACAAATTTCTCCTTCTGGGAAATTTCCTGCGCAACTGTCATCGCAGCTCTCTCTGAAATAATATCATTTTCTCTGATATTCTCGGCTATTAAGGGCAAAGTATTATCAACGATATCCAATACCAATTCTCCTCTTTTCAAGGCCAATACCTTTCCACAACCACAATCATCTCCACGTAACTCCAGTCTTGCATTTCGCATCCATTCCTGAGCAGGTAAAACGGCTGAATATTGTACTGTTCTTTGTTTTTCCGGGCCATAACCTTTCAATACGAGAAAATATTGTTCTTTTTGCTCTTTCAAAGCTACCTTGCGATACTCTTTCGAAGAAACGTACCTTTGATAAGCTTTGTATTCCATCCGTCCTTTTAAAAGTATTTTGGGTAACTTTGCAACACTATCTTCACCATGCTCATAAGATATAAGTACCGGAGTATATTCAACTGAGTGATTAGTACTTACTTTGACATTTTCAATATCTATTGTCATAGTTAAGCGTACCGAATCACCATCCAATTCCATTTGGCAATCAGGTACGGATATTCGATTGTACTCTGCTTCCATAGCTCCAATATCAAAAGAGCTCCATATGATAAGCCCTAAAACAAAATATCTTTTCATATATTTTTCCATATTACACTCTACTTAATTACATAAATCAAAGACAGTCCTACCTTTGTTGGTCCGACAAAATGTTTATTACCTGAATTTATTTTCTCACTACAACGGTAACAAGGATACTTGTCATATTTTGCATAAGCATATCCCAAGCCTACCGTCACCTCCAGATTCCACCGATTAGATAAAATCCACTGATACCCATAAGAAACTCCGGTTCCAGCAAGCCATCCCTGATAACGATTATTCTTAATAAAATTTGTTTTTATTCCCCAAGGAAGAGTCCCGCTCAGATTATAAAAAGCATAATGTGTATGTAAACCAATAAAATGTCCTCTATATCTCTGGCAGGTCCAGTATCTGACTTCAGGTTGCACCATCCAGTGCTTTATTTTATGATTATCAGAGAATGTCCACGGATTATAATTCCCGGATAAATCCAAAGTCCATTTGGGACCTAATCCGAATTCCATTCCCAAGTTGATAGTAGAGGTCATGTCATACAATATGTTGGTCTTTGCAACGATATTTTGAGCATAAAGAAGGTTACACTGCCCTAACAGGACACTAATTAAAAAAGACCATATTACTTTCTTATTCATGATTATCTGAACTAATTTATTTATATATTGATATCTATCTTTTTATTTCCGGAAACCCAATGTGACCGATTCACGGATATTTCTGGGAGTATCTCCTACATAACGTTTACAGTAATTACAAAAATTCGCATATGTAGAAAATCCAAATTCATCCAATATCACTTTTATAGGAATATCTCTATCCAATAGTCGCGCTTTTACGTGTTGTGCTTTTTGTTTCATCAACCATTTGCTGGGTACTTCCGAAAAACAACTGTAAAAAAGCCGTTGAAAAGTCTTCAATCCATACCCACATTTATCTGCAAGTTCCTGCACGGTTCTGGCCTCCAAATAAACTCCCATAACTTTATCTTTAAAAGTAAGCGAAGCAGCTATCGAATGATAAAAAAAATTCACTTTTTCCTCTTTGGTATAATAAGCCCGAAGAATGAGAAATAACTCCTTTTGTTTCAATTCGTGCATGTGCTGACAGCTCATACCTGAATCCAAATACTTGACTAATAATTTTAGAAAAGTATCCAATGGAACACGAATATCAAGTGATTTAAACTCATATTTAAAATCAGTGATAAACGCTCCTAATTGTGACAAAGAAAGTTTATCACACAACTGAACGGGTATTCCATAAGAAAGAATTATTAAGTCTGCACTTTCCTTGGCGAAAATTTTGAAATCAGCAGATCTTGGCAAATAAATCATTTCTCCTTTACCAACCTCGTAACCAACACATTCATTAAAATCAACTATTAAAGCACCTTCCAACAGAAAAAAAAAATAGTTATTTTTAGCAGAAAGTTCGCACCAAGTTTTTCCCTTTTGCAATGTTAAGTGCCTGAAACCGATCTCCGGATTTCCATTATAAAAAAGACAATTCAAATGTTCATCTAAATAATTAACCCTTTTTGCTTGCCTCATTTGTTGTTTCATTATATATATCTTCATAAAACTGTTTTTAGGGAGGGGGGGATGACGACGCACATATGTCGAATAATCAATAAAATTCTACTCTATCCACAAAACACACTTTAACACCTCATCACAGACTCCTAAACAACAGAATATATCAGTAACCCAATATATCCTGCATTTTTTTGCAAAGAAACGCAACAATAAGCTACCACCTGTTACCCGAACAAGACCTTTTATTCACTCTATAAGACACTCTAAAAAATAAAATATGCAACTCTCTATAAAACAATAATTTATATAAAAAAAGAAAAGAAGAAAAAATAGAAATCATATTTTGAATAATAATTGAAAAGAAAATAAATGAAAATTATATCGACATCAGTAAAACAAACCATTTGTCAGAAAATAAAAAAAGACACTACTTCTCTTCTCAAAAACATCTTTTCAGATTAGCTAACATAATAACACAAAAAAAACACTGAAGTATATTGGTCATAAGGTTATCATATCATCTGAATTCATAAAAAGCTTTGTTCTGCAATGACTCCTGCACAAATTAGACTAGACTGATAACCAGTAAATATACCGATACCTCCTGTAACATTTGAATATAATGAATAAAATTCTTTCCACTATCAATGGTATGTTTTTCCCAAAACAAGTAATGATGATATTTAATCGAAGTATTGGCATTAGCATTAGCCTCAAAAGCAGAATCCTCAGTTATTATTTTCAGATTCAGAACTTTATTTTGAAAACGTTGCCGGACGTAAAATATGAAAAATCCTCGCACAGTATTATCTATTTCAACGTTAATCCATGCTCTCACCGATTTTCCCGACCTATTTTCATATCATTCTTATATAATCTCCATTCACCACCTACATTTTTGCATTCCAAATTAAAAGGCTCAAACACCAACTGAATTGCTAAATCTAAATCATCGACCGGGAATATACCGGTAAAGCGCAAACTGTCACAATATCTGTTACATAACACGGTTATTCCGTATACTTCTTGGAGTTTTTTGATCACATCATTTAATGGTATATTTTCATATACACATTGTTTTCTTACCCATACCGGTTCTAATTCTTTTTGGATATTCAAAGATACTTTTCCGAGAACAACAGAAATATTCTGATTAGCTGTTAAAATCTGTCCACTGTTTAGTTTACCGTTTTCCACTTTAATCTTTCCTTGAAAACAATATGCTTTAAATTGACCGTTCTTTTGACTAACGCTGAAACGTGTACCAAGAACGGAAACCTTATATGGATCCGCATTCACAACAAAATGGCTTCCCTTATACACATCAAAATATGCCTCTCCCTTTAACTTCACTTCTCTGAAAAAACGGAATCCCCAACGATTATAGTGAAGTGAGGTATTCCTATTGAGACATGCAACAGAGTGATCTGGAAGTTCAACCAATATTCCTTCTTTTTCCGCAGAAAAAACAGTCAATTGCCCCATAGAATACCATCCCAAGACAACCACTACGACACATGCACATATAGCCACTGCAGACCAAATTCTTTTCTTTTGAACTTTTCTTTTTTTCTTCTTGATAATCTGCGAAAAGGTAGAAGTCATTTCCTGACGTTCCTCATTACTCAGATGTATCTCATTGAGTGTAACATCTTCCAACAATTCTTTTAAATCTGAATTTTGCATTCTGGTTACTTGCTCTTTTTCCATCATAGCCTGTCAATTATAAATAATACAAACAGAGAAACGGCTTCTTCTATTTTATGTTTTCTCATTATTTTCAATGCTGATGAAAGAAGATTATAAATAGATTGTTTATTGATTCCAATGGTAGTTACAATTTCTTCTATATCCATATCACGAAAATAGCGCAAATAAATAATTTCTCTTTGTCTTGGACTAAGTTTATCTAACATTTTCTGAACAAAACTACTTTTTTTCGCAATTTCAATATTATCTGAACTCTGAACCTGCTTGACTGCCAATAAAAACTCTTCTTCGCTAATTTCCTCTATAGACAGATGAGGGGCTTTTTTCAGTTGATCCAAAAGTTTGTAACGTACTGCCCGACATAAATATGCCCGTACGTTCATCAAATCATCCAAAGAGTTCCGCTTTTCATATAGAGATATAAAAACCTCTTGTATCACATCCTTTACAACACAGCTATCCCGATTAATTTTCATTCCATAAGAATACAAAAAATCTACGTGTTCAGAAAACAATAAACTCCATTCCTGTTCATCTCCACTTTTTATTTTTCTCCAGTCTATATTTTTTTTCATAAACAAAACGTATTAGAATATTATATTCCAATTATTTTCAAAATAATATATTGTTATAGAAACAACATATTACATACAGAAGTAACAGGTTAGCACATCACAATATCAAAATTTTGGTTTTAAACAAAAGAAGGCAAAGAAAGTTCTGAAAGTCGAGACGTTATTTATCCCGTATCCAATAAATCAATCTGTTCTCATTATATCCTTGATCAATATGAAAAATGGGAAATATGATTTTCATACACCATATCTCCCACTCCATATCTAATAATTATTACCTTGCCTATTCAACAATAACAGCCCGATTCAATTTAGGTCCCCCAAAACGATTATTCGTATCACCCTCAGCTTTTTTAATAAGACGATTAGCGGATATACCATATTTATTAATCAGCAAATTATACACATAATCTATTCTCTTTTCACTTAATCACTGGTTTAGTTCCTTACTACCGGTATCTTTATCTGCTGAACCAATTAAAATAAATGTTTTGTTCCGGTCT
>OHTT01000557.1_pt1 | contig 13726 bp, 10 predicted proteins | sample 1579001 | NCBI WGS metagenome assembly OHTT01 (sample SAMEA3879606, study PRJEB24766) | human gut metagenome | biome: human-associated habitat; feature: feces | place: USA | collected 1985/1987
AAAAGCAGGATTACATCGACCTTGCAGTCTGCATTGCGTGTTTTGCGGTGATCCTTGCTTCGAGATTGGTGTTCCCGAATTTCTAAGGCGCGATAGATATGTTCTCTTTTGGTGTCAAAAGAGAACCAGAAAACCACCAGCGATTTCGACGCGCTGGATCCACGAATCAAGGGCTGCTCGCCCTTGATAATCCCAAAGAGGATGTCGAAACGGAAAAAAGCTAGCCGCTTCGCTAAACGCTTTTTTCTCGTTTCTCCGATTTTGAATGATACGGACGGGAAAGTTGTAATTTCATCGATGAACTATCTTCTTACTTTAGCATACGACGGCACGAACTACTGCGGGTTTCAGGTGCAGCCCAACGGGCGGAGCGTAGCTGCTGCGTTTCAGGACGCTCTGGAGGCGGTGCTGGGCTGTCGGCCCGACATCAAGGGCTGCAGCCGCACCGACGCCGGCGTCCACGCGCTGGGCTTCATGCTCAACTTCCACGCCGACACCCGCATCCCGGCGGCAAAGCTGCCGCTGGCGCTGAACCAGCACCTGCCCCCGGACATCCGGGCGCTGGAAGCGCGGGTGGTGCCGGACGATTTTCACGCCCGCTATGCGGCCCACACCAAGACCTATCTCTACCGCATCCACAACAGTCCGATCGACTCGCCCTTTGCCGCGCGGTATTACACCAGAGTGCCGGGGCGGCTGGACGCGGACAGGATGCAGCAGGCGGCGCAGTATTTTGTGGGAAAGCACGATTTCCTCGCCCTCTGCGCCTCGGGCAGCTCGGCTGCGGCTCACGGCGACACCGTGCGCACCATCACGGCCTGTGACGTCCGGCGCCGGGGCGACGACATCGACATCACGGTGACGGCGGACGGCTACCTCTACAACATGGTGCGCATCCTCGCAGGAACCCTCTGTGAGGCCGGCGCGGGGCGTCTTGCGCCTGAGGCCGTGCCGGGCATCCTCGCCAGCCGCGACCGCAAAAACGCCGGGCCGACGCTGGCGGCGAAGGGGCTTTTCCTCAAGAGCGTGGACTACGACACGCCCATAGAATAACGCAAATACGACCGATGCTCCCGGAGGGAAAACGCCCCTTTGGGAGCACTGTCATTGCACGAAGGGACAGGAGAGTATGAGAAAAAGACAGCGCGGCCCCCGGCCTGTGTCGGACGAGCCGCTTTCGGCGGGACGGGTCGAATACCTCGAGCAGGCCCGCGAGCGGGTGCGGAACCGGCGCATCCGCCGCACGGCACTCATCGTCGTGGCGCTGACGCTGGTGGTGCTGTTCACCACCGGCATCGTGGGCAGCTCTGTTGCCATGGCCAAGGACTGGGCCGACACCGCCCGCATCCTGCTCTTCCCCGGCACGGGCTGGCCCCAGCAGACCGGCGTCATGGAGGTGAAACAGCTTGCCGCCATGAACAGCAGCTTTGTGGAGCTGGGCGAGGAAGGGTGCGTGGTCTGGTCCCGCACCGGCACCCGGCTCAACTCCATCCAGAGCGGCTACGCCCGCCCGGCGCTGGCTGTGGGCAAGAACCGCTTTGTGCTCTACAACCGCTCGGGCAATGAGCTGCGGGTGGAGAGCCGGACCCAGAATCTCTACACCAAGACCATGGAGAACAGCATCACCCTCTGTGCCATGGCCGACAACGGCACGCTGGCCGTCGTCACAGAGGACCCCGGCAGTGCGGCCCAGCTTCGGGTCTACTCGTCCTCAATGGAGCAGCTGCTGAGCTGGAGCCTCACCATCGCCGACGGCACCCCGCTGCGGCTGGCCTTTTCGCCGGATGGGCGGCGGCTGGCAGTGGCGGCGGTGACGGTGAACGGCGGCCAGATGGTCACGAATTTCTATGTCGTCACCCTGGCGCAGGGCGACCCCCTGCTGGTGGGCAGCGGAAGCGGCGCGGCCCAGTGGCTGAGCTGGACCGGCTCCCAGAGCATCCTGGCCGTCTGCGACAGCCGCGCTGTCCTCTACAACGCATCGGGCGGCGAGCGGGCAGCCTATGACTTTACCGGGCAGACCCTCCGCGACATCTCGGTGGATGCTTCGGGCAATACTGCCCTTCTGCTGGCCTCCGGCCAGCTCTGTCAGGCCGTGATGCTGGGCCGTGACCTTGGCGTCGAGAACACCACGCAGGTGCAGGCGTCCAACCGCATCGTCCGGGCAGGAGACACCTTTTATCTGCTCACCGATACAGGGGTGGAGTGCCTTTCCACCGACGGCATCTCCCAGTGGACCCAGAGCCTTTCGGCCCGCCCGCAGGGTCTGCTGGCCGACCGCAGGCAGCTGCTGGTCTTCTGCGGCAATACGGTGCAGGGATTGACCCCGCCTGCGGCGGAAAACAACGCTCAAAGCAATACATAATAAGGAAAACAAGATATGTTCAAGAATCCGTCATTTCTTTTTGATATAGTATGTACCGTGGTCTGGCTGCTTTTGGCTGTGCGCTATGCCCGCAAGGGCTTTCTCGCAGCCAGTGTCCAGCTGGGCGGGAATGTCTTCAGCCTCGTGGGCGCCCGGGTCTTTTCGGGCTGGGCTGCTGCCGAGGTGTTCCAGCGCTTTCTGGCCGGGAGCTTCCGTACCCAGATCGCCGAGAGCATCTCGGCCGGAGGGGTCGTGGACCTGACCGGCATCGCGGACAAGTACGCGGGCTTTCTGCCCGAGGGCTTCCGCGCCTCCATCGTGGAGACCTGCGAGCGCTCCATCTCGGCTGTGCTCAGCGACAACGCCGTGGTGCTGGCGGACGCCATCGTCCAGAAGGTGCTGGCTCCGCTGCTCACGCCGGTCATCTCGGTCGTGCTCTTTTTCGTGGCCTTTGCCCTGCTGCGGATGCTGGTGAGTATGCTGGTCACCGTGCTGGGCCTCGTCAACCGGCTGCCGGTCATCGGCACCGTCAACCGCTGGCTGGGCTGGGTCACCGGCTGCGTTGCCAGCACCATGGACATCTATCTGATGCTCTGTGTGGTGTGGGCCGTCATCGTCATCACCGGCGGCAATCTGACCGTCCTGAACGATACGGTCATGAGCAGCAGCCTTTACTATAAAGTATTCAATCTGTTCAACCCCTTCCTGTAAAAGGGAGCTTTAGGAGGAACCTATATGGTCTGCAATCGCTGTCAGAAACGTCCGGCCATCATCTTCGTCCAGCGGATGGAGAACGGCCAGATGAAAAATGAGGGCTTTTGCCTGCACTGTGCGCGTGAGCTGCACATCAAGCCGGTGGAAGACCTGATGAAGCAGTTCGGTATGTCCGACGAGGACATGGATAACATGGAAAACCGGATGGAGAGCATGATGGATGAGATGGGGGACGCGAACCCCCTCTCCCTCATGATGAATATGGGCCAGCCCATGGGCGGCGAGGAGAACGAAGGGGACGACGACCTTGTCCCCGGCTCCAGCGCTACCTTCCCGCTGGGCGTCAAGGCGGAGGGCGATGCCGGAAACAGCAAAAAGGCCCAGAAGAACGGCAAGAAGCCGCCCCGCCGCAAATTCCTCGACACCTACTGCGAGAACCTGACCTGCAAAGCCCGGGAGGGCAAGCTCGACGACATCGTGGGCCGCGACCGCGAGATCTACCGCACCATCCAGATTTTGAGCCGCCGCCAGAAGAACAACCCCTGTCTCATCGGCGAGGCGGGCGTCGGCAAGACGGCCATCGCCGAGGGCATCGCGGAGCGCATCGCCAAGGGCAATGTCCCTGTGGGCCTGAAGGATAAGGAGATCTTCCTGCTGGATCTGACCAGCCTCGTGGCCGGCACCCAGTTCCGCGGCCAGTTCGAGCAGCGGGTCAAGGGTCTGCTGAGTGAGGTCAAGGCCGCCGGCAACATCATCCTGTTCATTGACGAGATCCACACCATCACCTCCGCCGGTGAGAGCGAGGGCGCGATGAACGCGGGCAACATCCTCAAGCCTGCCCTCTCCCGCGGTGAGATACAGGTCATCGGCGCCACCACCTTCAACGAGTACCGCAAGTATATCGAGAAGGACCAGGCTCTCGAGCGCCGCTTCCAGCCCGTCCGCGTGGAAGAGCCCAGCGTGGCCGACACGCTGGCCGTCATGAACGGCATCAAGAAGTATTACGAGGAGCACCACCATGTGCAGGTGGATGCCGATGTGCTGAGCGCCATCGTCACCCTCAGTGAGCGGTATATCACGGACCGCTACCTGCCCGATAAGGCCATCGACCTGCTGGACGAAGCCTGCGCATGCTGCAATCTCGCCCACCCGGTCATCTCGGAGTATCTCGAGATGCAGAAGGAGCTGGACGGCCTCAGGCAGGAAGAGGCGGACATGGAGCCCTCCGACGTCAATGAGGCCATCGACTATGAGCAGGTGGCCCAGCGGAAGACCCGCATCGCCAAGCTCGAGGCAGAGCTGCCCGCAAAGCAGGCTGCTGCCAGCGAGATAAAAGTGACCATGGACGATGTGGCCAAGGTCATTGAGCTGTGGACGGGCATCCCGGCGGTGAAGATTCAGGAGACGGAGTTCGTCAAGCTGGCCGGGCTGGAAGCCGAGCTGAAAAAGAAGATCATCGGTCAGGACGAGGCCGTCCATCTGGTGGCACAGGCCGTCAAGCGGAGCCGCGCCGACCTGTCGGGCCGCCGCCGTCCCGCAAGCTTTGTCTTCGTCGGCCCCACCGGCGTCGGCAAGACGGAGCTGGTCAAGCAGCTGGCAAACCAGCTCTTCGACGGCCCCGACCCGCTCATCCGTCTCGACATGAGCGAGTATATGGAGAAATATGCGGTGTCCCGCATGATCGGTTCGCCTCCGGGCTATGTGGGCTACGAGGAGGCCGGCCAGCTCACCGAAAAGGTGCGCCGCCGCCCCTACAGCGTGGTGCTGTTCGATGAGATCGAAAAGGCCCACCCCGACGTCATGAACATCCTGCTCCAGATCCTCGACGAGGGCAAGATCAACGATGCACAGGGCCGGACGGTGGACTTCTCCAATACGGTCATCTGCATGACCTCCAACGCCGGCAGCAGCGACAAGACGACCTCCGGCCTCGGCTTCAATAAGAGCGAGGAGCAGCTGAGTGAGGAAAAGACCCGGAAGGCTCTGAGCCAGTTCCTGCGGCCTGAGTTCCTTGGCCGTGTGGATGAGGTCATCGCCTTCAAGCCGCTGAGCCAGCAGACGCTGGAAGGCATCGCGGCTCTCATGCTGGATGAGTACAAGCCCAGCATGGAAGCCAAGGGCATCGCCTACAGCTACACCCCGGCGGCTCTCTCTGCCCTCGTGGCCAAGAGTCAGGGCGGCAAATTCGGCGCCCGCGACCTGCGCCGCGTCATCCGCAAGGCTGTGGAGGACCCCGCCGCCGAGCGCATCATCGACGGCACCCTGAAAGCGGGCGGCAGCCTGACGGTGGATGCCGAGAATGGTGAAGTTATCTTAAAGTAAATGCTTGACTTTTCTGTACTATCGCATATAATAAAGACAGAAAGACAATGAATTCGTGCATAGAATTCACACCAAAAGAAGAAAACCCCTTCCTGGAGTTGCCGCTCCAAAGAAGGGGTCTTCTTTTTAGTGCTTACAGTCCTTGTTCAGCATTCTGTCAAGCCACTTGCTGATGAGATCAGAAGTCACACCAGCTGCGACAGATACCATGAAAGACAACATCTCGTGCATAGGACACACCTCCCTTCCCAATGAAATTGGGTCGGTAAGGACCGTGAGACAATTATAACATATAATTCGACCAAAAGATACAGTAAACGGCACTCCGAAGCAGTTCGGAGTGCCGTTTGTCATAGGCAGACTTAGTCGAGGGAGACCGGGAACTCGGGCTTGTTGGCCATACGGGCATTGGTGCGGCCCTCGGGGATGATCTCGCCGGCGGCGGTCAGCGCCAGCTTGGTGAGGGTGGGGCCTGCCAGCTCATACACCAGCACCGAGAAGAGCACGACGTTGCGCACCATGTGGCCGTCGGAAAGCTCAGCGGCCTCGGCTGCCATGCCCAGCGCCACGCCAGCCTGCGGCAGCAGGGTGATGCCGAGGTACTTCTGGATGTTGCGGCTGCAGTGGGTGGCCCGGCCGCTGACGAAGGCGCCGGAAATTTTGCCCAGAGAGCGGAAGGCGATGTACACCACGCCGATGAGGAGCACCAGCGGGTCGGAGAGGATGTTCAGATCCAGCTCTGCACCGCTGAGCACGAAGAAGAGGATGCTCACCGGCGACACCCAGCGGTCGAGGCGGTCCATCAGCTCATCGGAAGTGGGGCAGATGTTGCAGAACACCGTACCGGTCATCATGCAGACCAGCAGCAGTGAGAAGCCGCAGTGTATCGGCCCGATGTCGAAGGTGACCATGGACAGGCCCACCGTCAGCAGCACGAAGGCCACGGAAAGACTCATGCGCTTGGAGCGGGAGTGAAAATAAATTTCCAGCTGGTTGAGCGCGAAGCCCGCCGCAGCGCCCAGCCCCAGCGAGAAGACGATCTCCACCACCGGCTCCACCAGAATACTGATGGCGTCGATGCGGCCCTGCTCGAGGGCGTTGGCAATGCCGAAGGAGGCGGAGAAGAGCACGAGGCCCACGGCGTCGTCGAGGGCGACCACCATCAGCAGCAGGCGGGTGAGGGGGCCGTCGGCCTTGTACTGCTTGACGACCATCAGGGTGGCGGCAGGGGCCGTGGCTGCTGCGATAGAACCCAGCGTGATGGCCGAGGCCATGGAGATGATGTCGGGCCGGATGAAGTGCAGGATGACCAGCGCCGCATCCACGAGGGCGGTGGTCATGACGGCCTGCAAAATGCCGACCGTGATGGCCTGTTTGCCCATGCTCTCAAGAGTCGAGAGACGGAACTCGTTGCCGATGACGAAGGCGATGAAGCCCAGCGCCACCTGGGTGATGATGGACAGGCTGTCCACCTGCTCGAGGGTGCCGAAGCCGATGCCAAAATTACTCAGGCTCAGACGCCCCAGAAAGAAAGGCCCCAGCAGCAGGCCCGCCAGCAGATACGATGTGACCGCCGGCAAATGGATCGCCTTTGCGAGGCGCGACATCAAAAGACCTGTGATGAGCGCTGCGGAAAGGCAGATGAGAAGCTGTTCCATGCGATATTGCGGGCAGCAGCACGATACCGACGCGCAGCCGCCCTTTCCTCCTTTTTCTCAGTCAGGCGCGTTTCCTTGCTGCTTGCCAAAAGCCAAAAAACACAGCACCATAATAAATTATACTATTCCACTTTCTAAAAAGCAACATCCTTTCAGGCGGAAAAAGTGAAGATTTCTTAACAAATGACCGAAAAAGGCAAAAAAACAGGGCCGCTGCGCAGGCAGCGGCCCTGTTGTATGCAACAATCGTGAATTTAGTTGAATTTGAAGATCTTCCGTGCGATGCGGTAGCCGCCCACCACGATGGCGTCGCCCTTGGGGAAGGGCAGGTTGGTCATGCCGCCAAAGCCGAAGCGGATGGAGCGGTAGACTGCGGCGCTGGTGTGTTCGCGCAGATACTGCCACAGGCCCTTCTGCTTTTCTTTGGCCTCGGCGCTGCCGTCCAGCAGCAGGAAGATGTCGCTGACGGCCATCATCATGGAGAGGTAGTGGAGCATATAGGCCCGCAGCTTCTTCTCGCCCTTGAGGGCGTCGAGGTCCTGACAGTCGATCATATGCCTGGTGACCCGGAGCTGCTGGTCCACGCGCTTGACCATAACGCTCTCGTTGACGCTCTGGTCGGCGCGGCCGATGAAGTAGCGGTAGAGGTCGAGGTCCATATAATACATGGTCTTGACGAAGGGCAGAGGCTGGTAGACGAAGATGTTGTCCACGTAGAAGGTGTGCTTGGGCAGCACCATGCCGCACTTGCGCAGCACCTCAGTGCGGTACATGACCGAGTGCATCAGCAGGTTCTGGTCGGGGCGGAAGTGGCCGACGTGCATCCAGGTGAACAGACGCTCCTGTGGGAAGATGTTGGTGTACCGCACAGTGTGGCGGGTGCCGTCCTCGGTGTGCTCGTAGACATAGTTGCAGATCATGAGGTCGGGGGCGGTGCCGCGGGTCACGAGGGTGTGCAGGCGGGCCAGCACCTTCTGGAGGGCGTCGGTGTCCAGCCAGTCGTCGCTGTCCACGACCTTGTAGTAGAGGCCGGTGGCGTTGCGGATGCCCTGGTTGACGCCCTCGCCGTGGCCGCCGTTCTCCTGATGGATGGCCTTGACGATGGTGGGGTACTTGGCGGCGTACTCGTCGCAGATGGCCGGGGTGTCGTCCTTCACGGAACCGTCGTCCACGAGGATGATCTCGGCCTGCTCCCCGGCGGAGAGCAGCGTTTCGATGCAGTGGCGCATATATGCCGCCGAGTTGTAGCACGGGACGGCAAAGGTGATGAGTTTCTGTTGCATAAGATAAAGCTCCTTATCGTGCTTGCCCGGCCATGTTCAGAACAAACTGGGCCGGAGATGGAGATATGTGTTCTTATTATAGCATTTTCGCGCACAAAAAGCTAGGAACACCAGCAAATACCTGCCAAAAAACGACGACAGAAGAGCGAGCTGATACCATTTCGGGCCGGGCTGTGCTATAATAATACGGATACAGATTTGAAAAACGCAGGAGGCACCCATGGCAGACCCGCATTCTATCTTGAAAAAAGTTTTTGGCTACGACAGTTTCCGCCCCGGACAGGAGGACATCGTCCGGCGGCTGCTGGACGGGCAGGATGTGCTGGCCGTGATGCCCACCGGCGCGGGCAAATCCATCTGCTATCAGGTGCCGGCCCTGCTTCTGCCGGGCATCACCATCGTGGTGTCGCCGCTGGTGAGCCTGATGAAGGACCAGGTGGGGGCGCTGGTGCAGGCCGGGGTGGCGGCGGCCTTCCTCAACAACAGCCTCACCGACAACCAGAAGGCCCTCATGCTCCGCCGCGCCCGGGAGGGCTGGTATAAGATCATCTATGTGGCTCCGGAGCGGCTGGAAATGCCGGGCTTCCAGCGCTTCGCGCAGGAAAAGCTCATCAGCATGGTGACGGTGGACGAGGCCCACTGCATCAGCCAGTGGGGGCAGGACTTCCGCCCCAGCTATCTGCGCATCAAGGCGTTCGTGGACAGCCTGCCGAATCGCCCGGTGGTGGGCGCGTTCACGGCCACGGCGACGGCCCGTGTGCGGGACGACATCCGCAGCCACCTCGAGCTCCGTCAGCCCTATGAGGTGACGACCGGCTTCGACCGGCCCAACCTCTACTTCGAGACGCGCCGCGCCCTGCCCAGCCAGAAGCCGAAGGAGCTGTTGGACCTTGTGCTCCGGGAGGGCGACAACGCGGGCATCGTCTATTGCAGCACCACGAAGCAGGTGGACGAGACGGCCCGTCTGCTCCAGAGCCGGGGCATCCGGGCAGCGGCCTACCACGCCAAGCTGGACGCCGAGGTGCGCCGGAAGAATCAGGACGACTTCCTCTACGACCGTACCCAAATCATGGTGGCGACCAACGCCTTCGGCATGGGCATCGACAAGCCCAACGTCCGGTTCGTCATCCATTACAATATGCCCAAGGATCTGGAGAGCTACTATCAGGAGGCGGGCCGCGCGGGCCGCGACGGTCTGCCGTCCCGCTGCATCCTGCTCTACTCCGGTACGGATGTGCGAACCATCCGCTTCTTCATCGATAAGGAGATGGAGGCGGACAACGGCCTGCCCGCCGACGTCAAGGCCGAGGCCGCCCGCAAGGCGGAAGAACGGCTCAGGTATATGACCTTCTACTCCACCACCCAGAAGTGCCTGCGGCGGTTCATGCTGAACTATTTCGGCGAGGCTGCACCTGAAAAGTGCGGCAACTGTTCCTGCTGCCTCTTTGCCGAGCAGAACGCGCAGGAGGTGGAACAGCGCACTGCCGCCGCAAAGCAGAGGGCCGCGGCCAACTCCCGGCGGCTGTCGGCCCGCCGTGCTGCTGCCGGCGGCGACCTCGGCGAGGCAGACGAGAAGCTGCTGGCCGCGCTCTACGCCCTCCGCAAGCGTCTTGCAGCGAAGCAGAATGTTCCGGCCTACATGGTGTTCAGCGACGCGACCCTCCGCGAGATGGTCCAGAGCAAGCCCCTGAGCATGGACGAGTTTTTGAACATCACCGGCGTCGGCGAAAAGAAAGCCGCCCGCTATGGCATGGCCTTCCTGCGGGCCATTGAGGATATGGTGGGGAGCAGAGAATAAGAAAAGGCGCAGATCTTCCGCGAGCGGAGAGGCTCGTTGTGGAAAATCTGCGCCTTTTATTTATCATTCCATCGTATGGGTGGAGAACACTTTTTCGTCCTGCCACCACACCGGCTGCCCGGCGGCGAGGGACTTGGGAACATCCAGCAGACGCTGGTTCCGGCTGCCCCGGAAGCGGAGGGAGATGTCGTACTCAGCCTCCACGAAGCGGCCATCCACCAGCACATCCAGCAGACGCAGCAGCTCGTCGGTGACTTCGCACCGCGCGTGGCAGGGGACTTTGCCGGTCAGCTGCTCCCAGGTGTAGCCGGAGTAGCACCAGACTGTTTTCTTCGGGTAAAGGGCTTTGAAATTTTGCACGAAGGTCACCAGCTCCCGCTGGTTCTCCGGCTCCATCGGCTCGCCGCCCAGCAGGGAGAGGCCCGTGATATAGTCCGGCTTGCAGGAGGCGAACACCTTGTTGCGGACGGGCTTGTCGAAGGGCTGGCCATAGCCGAAATCCCATGCAACCGCATTGAAGCAGCCGGGGCAGTGGTGGCGGCAGCCGGAAACGAAGACGCTGGTGCGGACGCCCGGCCCGTTGGCGATGTCGTAATATTTAATAGTTGCGTAATTCATAAATCAGACCTGAAAGCAGAGCGCGCTGCTTTGCCTTGCAATTTTTTTGTGCTTGGGCAGCTTGCCAATGGCTCTCCCCTTGGGAGAGCTGGCGCGAAGCGCCTGAGAGGGTCACAGGTGCAACACCCGATCCTTGATCTCCTGCGTCCGGCCCTGGTTCCAGAACTGGGTGCCGATATAGCCGCAGGTGCGGCGGGCGACATTCAGCTTGTTCTGGTCACGGTTGCCGCACTTGGGGCATTCCCACACCAGCTTGCCGTCGTCCTCGACGATCTTGATCTCGCCGTCGTAGCCGCAGCACTGGCAGTAGTCGGACTTGGTGTTCAACTCGGCGTACATGATGTTGTCGTAGATGAACTGCAGCACGCTCATGACCGCCTCGAGGTTGTCCTGCATATTGGGGACTTCCACATAGCTGATGGCACCGCCCGGAGACAGCTTCTGGAATTCGCTCTCGAACTTCAGCTTGGTGAAGGCGTCGATGTGCTCGGAGACATGGACGTGGTAGCTGTTGGTGATATAGTTCTTGTCGGTGATGCCGGGCACAATGCCAAAACGCTTCTGCAGGCACTTGGCGAACTTGTAGGTGGTGGACTCCAGCGGGGTGCCATAGAGGGAATAGTCCATGTTCTCGGCCTTCTTCCACTGGTTGCACTTGTCGTTCATGTGCTGCATCACGCTCAGGGCAAAGGGCTTGGCACCGGCGTCGGTGTGGCTCTTGCCGGTCATATACTTCACGCACTCATACAGGCCGGCGTAGCCGAGGCTGATGGTGGAGTAGCCGCCGAAGAGCAGCTTGTCGATCTTCTCGCCCTTCTTGAGGCGGGCCAGTGCGCCGTACTGCCACAGGATGGGTGCGGCGTCACTGGGGGTGCCCAGCAGCCGCTTGTGACGGGCCTGCAGGGCGCGATGGCACAGATCCAGACGCTCGTCAAAGATCTTCCAGAACTTTTCAAAGTTGCCCTCAGAACTCAGGGCAACGTCCACCAGATTGATGGTGACCACACCCTGATTGAAACGGCCGTAGTATTTGGGCTTGCCGGTCTCGGGGTCCACATAGGGGGTCAGGAAGCTGCGGCAGCCCATGCAGGTGTAGCAGTGGCCCTCGCCGTTCTTGTCCACCTTGAGCTCCAGCATCTTCTTTTCGGAGATGTAGTCCGGAACCATGCGCTTGGCGGTGCACTTGGCGGCCAGCTCGGTCAGATAATAATAAGGAGTACCGGGGCGGATGTTGTCCTCCTCCAGCACATAGATCAGCTTGGGGAAGGCGGGGGTGATCCAGACACCGGCCTCGTTCTTCACGCCCTGATAGCGCTGACGGATGGTCTCCTCGATGATGATGGCGAGGTCGGCTTTCTCCTGCGCGTTGCGGGCTTCGCCCAGATACATGAACACGGTGATGAAGGGGGCCTGACCGTTGGTGGTCATGAGGGTGACGACCTGATACTGGATGGTCTGGACGCCGCGGTTGATCTCGCTGCGCAGGCGGCGTTCCACGATCTCACGCTTGCGCTCGGCGGAGACATCCAGACCCTCCATCTCGGCCTCGACCTCGGCGGCAATCTTCTTGCGGGAGACGTCCACGAAGGGGGCAAGATGGGTCAGGCTGATGCTCTGGCCGCCATACTGGTTGGAAGCCACCTGTGCAATGATCTGGGTGGCGATGTTGCAGGCGGTGGAGAAGCTGTGGGGCTTCTCAATATAGGTGCCGGAGATGACGGTGCCGTTCTGGAGCATGTCGTCCAGATTGACGAGGTCACAGTTGTGCATGTGCTGGGCAAAATAGTCGGAGTCGTGGAAGTGGATGAGGCCTTCCTGATGCGCCTTAACGATCTCCGGGTCCAGCAGCAGGCGGGCAGTCAGGTCTTTGGAAATCTCACCGGCCATATAGTCGCGCTGGACGCTGTTGACGGTGGGGTTCTTGTTGGCGTTCTCCTGCTTGACTTCCTCATTCTGGCACTCGATGAGGCTCAGGATGCGCTCGTCGGTGGTGTTGGTCTGGCGCTTGAGGCTCTGGATATAGCGGTAGGTGATATAGTGGCGGGCAATGTCATGGGCCTTGATGTCCATGAGCTGGTTTTCCACCATATCCTGTACCTCTTCCACGCTGACAGCGCGGTTGAGTGCCTGACACTGGTCGGTCACGGCTGCGGCGATGTCAGTGATCTGCTCCCGGGAGAGACGGGCCTTGCCGCCTACCGAATCGCTGGCCTTGGTGACAGCGGTGATGATCTTGGTAATGTCAAAAGGCACTTCCGCACCGTTGCGTTTGATGATCTTCATAGCGCTCCTCCTGTTTCGCGTATACAGTGTGAACGGGTGTCTCCTGATACAAGAGGCACCCGCAACTCTCATTGGTCGTTGATACTATCATATCACTATTTAGCGATATGTCAATGGAAGAACCACTACATTTTGTGTTTTGTAGCTTTCACCAAAAATAGAGGAAAATTTCCGGAACAAAATTTGAGACGAAATCTCTTGACAATCTGCGCAAAGGAAGTAGTGCTTTCCGCAGGGTAATAAAGGCCATTGTCTATACTGTGCCTCCCTTATATAATACATTATAAAAGACAAAAGACTTTGCCTGAAGAATACAAGAGGATGAAGCGGATTTGAGTCAGCACGAAAAAACCTGAAAAAGCTTGCAAAAAAGTGTTGACATCCGGCCCGGCGTATGGTATTATACTTGAGCGCCAAGCGCTGAGACAAAAGAATGACTTCTGAGTCCCGGCTGGAAGTGAAGCGAAAAGAACCAATAGACGTCCGAAAGTTCCGGTCAGCGCCGAGAAACCGAGAACGCTCCAAGTTCGCCGGAGAGATCTGAATCACGAAAAACTTCGAAAAAAAGAGCTTGACAAAAAATCACTTCCGTGATAAAATAATCAAGTCGTCAGCCGCATGGCTGAGGCGCTTACAGGACCTTGAAAATTGAACAATATCGAAAAACTTGTAACGGAACCTATTTTCG
>OHTT01000572.1_pt1 | contig 13222 bp, 9 predicted proteins | sample 1579001 | NCBI WGS metagenome assembly OHTT01 (sample SAMEA3879606, study PRJEB24766) | human gut metagenome | biome: human-associated habitat; feature: feces | place: USA | collected 1985/1987
CCCCCTTTTTACACGAGCGGAAAAAGGATTAAAAATGGGACATTTATTAGAGGTTAAAAATCTTTCAGTCAGCATTGACGGTCCTGCCGGAGAAGTCCAGGCAGTAAGAGAAGTGTCTTTTTCATTAAAAAAGGGAGAGGTGCTGGCTATAGTTGGAGAATCCGGATGCGGGAAGAGTGTGCTTTGCAAAAGTATCATGAAGCTTTTGCCACCAAGCGCAAAAATAAAAGAGGGAAGCATCTGTGTGAACGGACAGGATATCACCTGTTACAGGGAAAAGGAGATGCAGAAACTGCGTGGAAGAGTTTTTTCGATGATCTTTCAGGATCCTATGACATCCCTGAATCCAACTATTAAAATTGGAAAACAGATTGGGGAAGCAGTGGTGATCCACAATAAGAACTACACGAAAGAACAGGTAAATAAGAAGGTTCTGGAACTTATGGAACTGGTAGGTATCTCCCATCCAAAGGAACGATATCATCAGTATCCGTGGCAGTTCTCCGGAGGAATGCGTCAGAGATGTGTTATGGCCATTGCTCTGGCTGCAGATCCGGATATTTTATTTGCAGATGAACCTACTACTGCACTGGATGTGACCATACAGGCACAGATTCTGGATCTTCTGCGGGAAATACAGATGAAGCTTGGAACAGCTACCATACTGGTATCCCATGATCTGGGAGTGGTTGCACGTGTGGCAGACAGAGTGGCAGTCATGTATGCAGGCAAGATCGTCGAGAGCGGCACGGTCGAGGATGTATTCTACGATCCGCGCCACCCGTACACATGGGGACTTCTCTCCGCAATGCCAGATCTGGGAACGGACGACGAACGTCTTTACACAATCCCGGGCAGCCCGCCAAACCTGCTTCACAAGGTAACGGGCGATGCGTTTGCACCGCGGAATAAATATGCGTTAAACATTGACAGTCGTCTGGAGCCGCCGATGTTCAAGATATCGGAGACACACAGCGCCGCGACATGGCTGCTGCATCCGAAGGCGCCGAAGGTCGATATGCCGCCGGAGCTTCGGGATCGAATTGAGAGAATGAAGAAAGAGGGGGGAATCGCATGAGTACAGTGACAGAGACAAACAAAAAGCCCCTTCTGGAAGTAAAAGGACTCAAGCAATACTTTCCGGTCAGCCGGAAATTTACCGTAAAAGCGGTTGAGGATGTCAGTTTTTATATCAATCCGGGCGAGACCTATGGTCTTGTGGGGGAATCCGGATCGGGAAAGACGACGATCGGGCGGGCGCTGATCCGCCTCTACGATCCGACCGCAGGACAAATTACCTTTGACGGGATGGATATTTCCGGAAAAATGAGCCGCCAGACAGAGGCGAGACTCAGAAGTGATATGCAGATGATTTTCCAGGATCCGATGGCATGTTTAAATCCGCGCCAGAAAGTAGCGGATATCATTGCACAGGGGCTGGATATCCATCACCGGTACCATTCCCAGAAAGAGCGGACCGAGATGGTGGCAGACATCCTCCACAAGGTAGGTCTGGCGCCGGAACATGCAAACCGGTACCCGCATCAGTTTTCCGGTGGTCAGCGGCAGCGTGTCGGCATCGCCCGGGCGCTTGTCATGAACCCGAAGCTGATCATTGCCGATGAGTGTATCTCGGCGCTCGATATGTCCATTCAGGCGCAGGTTGTCAACCTGATGAAGGACATCCAGGACGAGACGGGGCTTGCATATCTCTTCATCGCCCACGACCTCTCGATGGTTAAATATATTTCCGACCGCATCGGCGTTCTTCATCTGGGCTATCTTCTGGAGACGGGCACGACGGAGGAGATCTTCTCCCATCCGGTACATCCGTACACCCGAAGCCTGATTTCGGCGATCCCGAACCCGAACCCGGTGGTAGAGCGCAGCCGGATTGCACTGCACTATGATTATAAGACGAGCGGTCTGGATTACGGCGCAGGTACGATGCATCAGATTGAGGGCACACATTTTGTGCGCGGAACCGATGCAGATTTGGAAAAATGGGTGTAGATTTAAAAGAAAGCCGATGCATTCCGGCACAAAATCAACCATAATAAATGTGATAAAATGACCTGTTTAGCGGGTGATTTTATAGATGAGCCGAACCAGCAGACAACTGAGGATAGACAGCCGGGACCAGGAAATGCAGCATGAAACGGGAATGGTTTGGTTTTATTAAAAAAACAAAAAAGGAGGAAGTATTATGAAGCTAAGAAAAGTAATGGCGTGGACGCTGGCTTCTGCCATGTTTGCTGGACTTTTGGCAGGCTGCGGCGGCTCGACCCAGACAACAGAGACAGCAGCGGCTGAATCTGGAAGCGAAGAGGGCGGCAGCTCGGCTGAGGGCGGCAAGGTGCTTCGCTATCAGGCAAGCACTCTGGTAGACTCCCTGGATCCGGCACTTTCCAACGACTACACATCCAGTGGTGTTATCTCCCAGTTTATGATGGGTTTGATGACCAAGGATGAGTCAGGTGCTCCGGTTTACGGCGTGGCGGAGAGTGAGGAGAAGTCCGAGGATGGTCTGACCCTGACCTTCAAGATCCGTGACGACGCAAAATGGTCCAACGGCGATCCGGTAACGGCAAACGATTTCGTTTACGCATGGAGACGAGTAGCCGATCCGGCAACTGCAAGTGATTACCAGTTCTTTATCACAACTGCCTGCATCGCAAATGCAGAAGAGGTAACAACAGGTGAAAAACCGGTTGAGGAACTGGGTGTAGAGGCAGCGGACGATAAGACATTAGTCGTAACTTTAAGCTCCCCGTGTGCTATCTTTGATTACCTGCATCCGGCGCATGCTTCCTGCCTTTAAATCAGAAATTTGTAGAGAGCTGTGGCGGTAACTTTGCAACTTCCGCAGATACCCTGTTAGCAGATGGTCCGTTCAAGGTATCTTCCTATGAGCCGTCTGCCATGAAGGTAGAATTAGTAAAGAATGATCAGTTCTTCGGTGCATCCGATGTCAAACTGGACGGTGTTGAGTTCTCGATCATTACCGACAGCCAGACAGCAGCCCTTTCTTTTGAGAATGGCGATCTGGACGTTGTAACCTTAAGCGGTAACCTGGTAGAGCAGTATGAGGATGATCCGAGATTCTCCACCAGAAGTGACGGTTACAACTGGTATCTGACCCCGAACATGAAGAAAGAGGGGCTTGACAATGTAAATATCCGTAAGGCACTGGCAAAATCGTATGACAAAGAAGCGATTACAACCCGTGTTCTGAAAGATGGTTCCACACCGATGGATTACTTCGTACCGCAGGGCCTTGCAACCAACGAAAAGGGCGAAGATTTCCGTGAGGCAGCAGGCAGCGCATACGACAGCTGGACCTACGATGTAGAGGCAGCAAAAGAGCTGTGGAAGACAGGCCTTAGCGAGCTTGGCAAAGATTCCTTATCCTTCACTTTAATGTGCGAAGATACTGATTCTGCACAGGCTGTTGCACAGTTCTTACAGAGCGAGTGGCAGAACAACCTGCCGGGTCTGACCATCGAACTTCAGGTACTTCCGAAGAAAGCCCGTCTGGAATATATGCAGAAGGGTGAATATGATATCGGTCTTACCCGCTGGGGTCCGGACTACGCAGATCCGATGACTGATCTGGATATGTGGATAACCGGCAGCTCCACCAACTACTCCCAGTTCTCCGATGCAGACTACGATGCAACCATCCAGTCCGCAAAGAAGGGCGATCTGGCACTCGACCAGGATGCTCGTTGGGAAGCTTTAGTTGGCTGTGAGAAGACGCTGGCAGATCAGTGTGTTCTGTTCCCGATTTACGGACAGTCTGTAGCCGTTATGACCAATCCGGATGTAAGCGGTATCCAGTACTACTCCGTAGGACTTCCTTATCTGTTCATCAATGTAGATAAAAAGTAATAAATAAAAACAGATGGATCAAAATCTGAAATAATTTTAGATTCGAAGCGGACCGCAGAGTGAGAAAATGTACCCTGCGGTTCGCTTTTTTTGTTATTTTATGGTATTTTCGCTGTCAAACTGCAGCCTGCTTGTAACGGTTCACAGGTAGGAATTTTCTGAACTGAAAATTCCGTACGATACAGTAAGGGATGATTTACACGAATCGGAAATGATGATACAATCATAGAAATAGTACAGAGTATTGAGGTGGAAAGATGGCAGGGAAAAAACGAAACAGCAGCTTTGAAATACTGACAGCCATGCAGGACTTAAACACCCCGGCGGGAGCACTCCAGCTGGCGCAGATCCTGCATCTTCCGTCCGCCAGCATCGGGCGGGAGCTTCTGGAGCTGGAGAAAGCAGGGCTGCTTGTCAAGGTGCAGAACAAGGGGCGGATCCTGACGCCGCAGGGCGAACGCTTTCTGGAAGAAGAACGGTCACGCCGGGAGAAGATGAAGGCGGCGAATGAGCTTATCGAGGCGGCGTCGATGGAGACAGAAAGCGGGCTGGAGGATATTCTTTTGGTGCGGAAACTCCTGGAGGGATATGCGGCGGAGGCATGTGCAGAGCGGATTGAGCCGAAGGAACTTCAGAAATTAAAAGATCTGCAGGCAGACTATCTCTATGCAATCCGCCATGGAAGGGCGGGAAGCGAGGAAGATCTGGCGTTCCATCTGAAGATCGCGCATCTCTCAGGCAGCCCGTCTATCCTGCGGATGTTAAAGCTCATCCTGACCGACCAGGACGCTTATGCGCGCTTCAACCAGGCAGCAGTCCGCTCTGACGAAGTCCGGGAAAATGAACACGAAAGCCTTCTGGCAGCGATTGAAGCCGGAGACGGGGCACTGGCGCGCCGGGAGATGGAGCGGCATCTGGAGCATGTAGGGGAGAACCTGCAGGCGTATTTTGCGGGGAGAAAGTAGGATTTGTACGGATTATAAATAAGAAAAAATTTATGCAAATCACATCTTCGATGCGGAAGCTGTATGTGCATGAATTCTGTTCTTAAATATGCTTGCGTTATCTGAAATAAAAAATAATGGTCTGCAGAATAAAATTTAAAACAGAAAAAGAAAATGAAAAAAAGATACTTAAAAATGTGAGGATTTATAGCGGATAAATAACAGATATTCATGTTTGATTATGAATCAAAAAGATATAAATTTCATATAAGTGAAATCGAAGTGAACAAAATTCATGTTCAAACAAATGAAAATGAAAAATTATGAAAGCATGTGGATCGTTATTTTTTTAAAAAACACTCGATCAAATAGTAGAAAGGAAGAATACAAATCTTCAAATAATACAACATTTGAACGGAAGTTATGCTGAAATTCTGTAAGTAAACAGATATTACAAGGGTAAAATAGCATGTTGAAAATCCCGTATTGAGGTAAAATAAGGGGCGAACAAGTGTCCTGTCGATGTAAAAAATTTCAAAATTATGAAAAATGAGATTGACTTTCAGTGGAAAGCAGAGTACCATAGAGGTATCAAAACCAAAATAGAAACAATCTGTTTTTCGAGCCGAAATTGCTAAGCGGGAAACCGTATGCAGTCAGGCCAATGGGTACATCTGGAAATGGAAGTGCCTTCCGCATTTGAAAAGAAAGAGAGATTCGCTTTACATCGATGGATACGGGAAGCTGTCAGGCTTCTTGTATAGATAGGGTATATATGTGCTGGCAGATAGGTATAGATATAGGTGTATCCATATCTATAGGTGCAGATGTATATACAAACTCGGATACGTTAGGCGGTACTGTCTTTTCAGAGGCGGTGCCGCTTTTCTTTTTGTGTTTCTAAGAACAGGAGGTGCGGATGGAGCCGGATATTAAAAAACTGAACCAGCTGCTTTTATCGGGAAGCTGCTGCAGTCAGGCACTTGTATCACTGGGACTTACCCTTAAGGGCGAGGAGAACCCGAGCCTTCTGAAGGCATCTGCATCACTTTGCCTGGGAGTCAGAAGCGGGCTGACCTGCGGAGCTTTGACCGGTGCGGCGATGATGATGGCGCTCTTTGAGCCGGAAGCAGCATACAGCGAGATGATACCGGAACTGGCAGACTGGTTTCAGGAAAACTATGGTGAAATCTATGGAGGAAGTGATTGTCGTTCGATTTTAGGAGATAACATGGCCAACAAGGCACTTCGGTGTCCCCAGGTGGTAGAGAATACCTACCGCAAGGCCAGAGAACTTCTGGAAGACTATGGCGTGGATCTGGCGGATCTGGCAGAGATGCTGGAAAACGCGGATGACTAAGGAATAGCATTAGGTACGATGCGGAAGGATAGTCGGAAGCATCGGGGGTCTATTTATCTCAGTCGAATCCGGTGGTTCGACTTGAATAAAAAAAGGAGGATAAAGCAGCATGAAATTAAGAAAAATGATGTTGAACATCAACGGTGTGGATCGTATGTTTATGTGCGATCCGGAAAACGATAAACTGTCAGATGTTCTGCGCCGGATCGGTCTGACCGGTGTTAAGGTTGGATGTGGAACCGGTGTCTGCGGTTCATGTTCCATCATTCTGAACGGACAGGTAATCCGTTCCTGTACCAAGAAAATCAGCCAGGTAGAAGAGTATTCCAAAATTACCACCATCGAGGGTATCGGTACTCCGCAGCATCTGCATCCGTTACAGGTTGCATGGATGAACTGCGGTGCTGTACAGTGTGGTTTCTGTGTACCGGGCTTCATCGTTTCCGCATATGCTCTGTTAGAGCAGAACCCGGATCCGACCCGTGAAGAGGTTCGTGACTGGTTCCAGAAGACAAGAAACGTATGCCGTTGTACCGGATACAAACAGATTGTAGATGCAGTTATGGCTGCAGCTAAGGTTATGCGTGGCGAGTGCAGCATCGAAGATATCAAGTTCCACAATCCGGAAGATGGCAACTACTACGGAAAACCGGTTGTTCGTCAGGATGCACTTGGTAAAGTTTGTGGCCTGACCGACTACGGCGATGATCAGGCTCTTAAGATGCCGCAGGGCGTTTTATATGCAGCTATCGTTCAGCCGAAGGTTACCCATCATGCAAAGATTCTGGCTATCCATACTGAGGAAGCTGAGAAGATGCCGGGCGTTGTTAAGGTTATCACAGCAAAAGACCTTATCGCAGCAGGCGGAACTAACATCATGGCTGAGGGTCAGTTCCATGAGAGAAGTACTGTTATGACACCATCCCGTAAAGTTCTTCAGGATGAGAAGATCTATCGTTACGGTGATGTTATCGCTATGGTAGTAGCTCATACACATCGTCAGGCTCGTGCAGCAGCCGCTAAGGTTACGATGGAATACGAGCAGCTGCCAGAGTATCTGACATATCTGGATGCAGTTATGCCGGATGCGATCCGTATCCATGAGGATACTCCGAACATCTTCTGCGAGCAGCCGGTATTAAAGGGAGCAGGGCTGGAAGATGCAGAAGAGGTAAGAGACTTAATCGACAAAGCACCGCATGTAGTAGAAGGAAGCTTCTCCTCATCCCGTGAGCCGCATCTTTCCATCGAGGGTTGTGTACTTCAGTCTTACTGGGGCGATGATGGCCTGCTGACCATTCAGTGTAAATCCCAGTGTGTATACTCCTCGATCGGACGTCTGGGCAACTGCCTTGGTGTACCGAAGGATAAATACCGTATCATCATGAACCCGACCGGCGCAAGCTTTGGATGGTCTACCAACGCAGGCGATATCGCACTGTGTGCAGCTTGTACCGTAGTTACCGGCGAGCCGGTATCCCTGTCCATGTCCTATGAAGAGCATCAGCACTTCAGCGGAAAACGCTGCCCGGCATACTCCAATGGTCGTCTGGCATGTGATAACGAAGGTAAGATCCTGGCTGCTGAATTTGATATCGGTATGGACCACGGCGCTTACTCCTGGGGCGGTGACGACGTTATGACCAAACCGGCACGTTTCACCTTCTTCCCATACAATGTACCGAACGTAGCAGGTCTGGTTCGTGTAGCCAACGTAAACCATGCATTTGGTACCGCTTACAGAAGCTACGGTTCTCCGCAGGCATATACACTCAGCGAGCCGCTGATGGATATGATGGCAGAAGAACTGGGCATGGATCCGTTCGAGTTCCGTTATAAGAATATCTGCCGTGAAGGCGATAAGAATATCAACAGCTATGTATATCCGCAGTATCCGATGGAGAAAATCATGGATACCATGCGTCCAATCTATGAGAAGGCAGTGGCTGATGCGAAAGCAGCTGACACACCGGAGAAGAGAAGAGGCGTTGGTATCGCATGGGGCGGCTTCAACGTTACTGAGGGCGGCGGCGACAGCGCTGAGGTTGCTCTTGAGCTTATGCCGGGCAACAAGATCCGCAAATACGACACATGGCACGCAATGGGCCAGGGTGCTACAACCGGTTCTCTGGTAGTAACACTGGAAGCTCTGAAAGAAATGCATCTGACACCAGAAGATATCCAGCTGATTCAGAATGATACCAAGACCTGTCCGGATACCGGTATGGCTGGTGCCAGCCGTTCCCTGTACATGGATGGTAATGCAACCATCATCGCAGCTAACAAGCTTCTGGCAGCTATGAGAAAAGAAGATGGTACACTTCGTACCTATGATGAGATGAAGGCAGAAGGCATCGAGACCAAGTATCTTGGCCGTTACGAGACCAACACAACTCCGGGTCTGTGCCGTCTGGATCCGAATACCGGTATCGGCGACCCGACTCCGGCATTCACATACTGCCTGAACCTGGCAGAGGTTGAGGTTGATACGAAGACCGGTAAGACTACCGTTCTGAAATTCACCTGTGTTGACTTCGTTGGACGTATCGGTAATATCGATGCGGTTAACGGTCAGGCATACAGCGGTATCATGCATGGTATCGGCTTCGCCCTGAAAGAGGACTACGCAGACGTTAAGAAACATGCGAACATGTTTGGCGCTGGTACTTCCTACATCAAGGATGTTCCGGATGATATCAACCTGATTCATATCGATGGCGCTATCTCTGATGGTCCGTTCGGTTCTTCAGGTGCTTCTGAGGCATTCCAGGCATCTGGCCACTGTGCAGTTCTGAATGGTATCTACAATGCCTGCGGCGTACGTATCCACGAGATCCCGGCACTTCCGGAGAAGGTAAAAGCTGGTCTGGATGCAATCGCAAAGGGCGAGAAACCGTATGAGCCGAAGAAATACTTCCTTGGTTCCGATATGTATGAGGAACTGGAGAACATCAAAGAGAATCCGGTACAGGTAGGAACCCAGAGCTTCTACGTATCCCTGGATGATCCGACGGCAGAGCGTCCGTTCTAATCCGATTCGGAAGAGGAATGCGTGGCTGCACATGAAGCGGGCAGCTGCGGCAAGGCGTATCGCGTGATTGTAAATAAGAATTAAATAAAAGCTGCTGCGAACCTGCAGAATCTATGTTTAGAGAGGTAGGTTTTGCAGCGGCTTTTTTGTAATTATGGTATATAATAAAAAGTATTAAAAGTTGGCTCTTAGAATTTTTACTTATCGATGGAGGACGGGATAAATGATTCTGGGAGAGGATAAATGGTTACTGTTCACGGGTAGGCATTTTTGGAACCGAAAGTGCCGTAAGAAAACGTGGTGGCAGCAGGAATTTGCCGTATTTAAATGCGAAGCCACGGCAAATTCCGTTACTGGGCACGTATGCGTGAACAGTAACGATAAATGCAGGAGAAAAGAAGGGAGGTCCGCCCTGTGAGCTATTTGGAAGATTTTGAGAAGACGCTGGCGGAGAAATGCCATCAGAACGAGCCGCCGTTCTGCCAGGCAGCCTGTCCGTTCCGGCTGGATATCAAGGGGCTGGAAGAAAAGTGGAAAAAGGGACGTTTCAACGCGGCGTACCGGACCTATCAGAATACGGTGGGATTTCCGGATATTGTGTCGAAGCTGTGCAGCCATCCGTGCGAGAAGGCATGTCTGCGTGCGAAGCTGGACGGGGGGATCGCGATCGGGCTTTTAGAGCGGGCGACTGTCGAGTACGCGAAGCGGAAAGCACCGAATGCGTATAACCTGCCGTCGAAAGGAAAAAAGATCGCGATCGTCGGAGGCGGTCTTTCGGGGCTTGGCTGTGCACTGCGTCTCTGCAATAAAAAGTACGAGGTAACGATTTTTGAGCGGGAAATGGTTCTGGGCGGTCAGGCGAGAAACCATATGGATCCGGCGGAATTTGATGCGGAGATCGAGGCACAGTTCCAGTTTGAGGAATTTTCATGCCATCTCGGTGAAACGGTAACGGATTTGGAGGCACTCCGGGCGGACTATGATGCCGTGTATGTGGCAACTGGGGCAGATGGCGCGGACTTTGGTCTGGAAATGGATCCGGACGGCGCATTTGCAACCCGGACACCGGGCGTTTTCATTGGAGGTTCCCTGACAGGCGGCGACAGCATGAAGGCGCTGGCAGATGGGCTGGCGGTTTCGCTTGCGATCGAACGGTATCTGAAAACGGGCGGCATGAATGAGCCATTTCGAAAGGAAGGGACACTTTTAAAGCTTCAAACGAATGGGATCGAGCGTGCCGATCGGGTGGTTCCGGCAAACGGGGAATCGTATACGGAGGAAGAGGCGATGCAGGAGATCACGCGCTGCCAGAAGTGTTCGTGTGATGCCTGTATGCGTGCCTGTGATCTGATGCGCCTGCATGAGAAAACACCGCGCCGTTTGTATGAAGAGGTTTACATAACAATCCATCCCGGTACGTTATCGCGCGATGGTACGTGGGCGACCAGACTGATCAGCACCTGCGACCACTGCGGGCTTTGCAAGGAAGTCTGTCCGCAGCATATCGATTTCAGCCAGTTTCTGCTTGACAGTATGCGGGCAATGCAAAAAAAAGGCGCGATGCCGTGGCCATTCCACGATTTCTGGCTGCGTGACATGGCGTATGCCTCCGGAAAAGCGGGGCTTACGCGGAAACCGGAGAATGTTAAGCAGAGTTCCTATGCATTCTTTCCGGGATGTCAGCTCGCCGGTTCGGATCCACGCTATGTGACGCGGACGTATGAGTGGCTGCGTTCCAAAAAGCCGGATGCGGCGATTTGGATGACCTGCTGCGGTGCGCCTGCCGAGTGGGCAGGCGAAGTGGACATCCACGCGGCACATCTGGAGGAAATGCGGCGGCAGTGGAGAGAGCTTGGCGAACCGACAGTGGTTTTAGCATGCCCGAACTGCCGGAAGATGTTTGAAGAATACCTGCCGGAGCTTCCGGTTGTCTTTCTGGCGGAAGTGATGGAAGAGTGGGGCGTGGAGAAAGATGCTGCTTTGGAACCGGACAATGCTGAAAAGGGTGAAATGGAAGCAGGAAGTACCCAGCAAGCGCAGCCGTATGCCTTGTTTGATCCCTGCGCCAGCCGCTATTACCCGGAATTGCAGGAGAGTGTGCGCCATCTGGCGGATGCGGCGGGGATTACGTGGGAAAATCTGCCGTATGACGGGAAAAAGGCGCGCTGCTGCGGATACGGCGGGCATATCGGGATTGCTTCTCCGAGCCACACAAGCTATATGACAACTTCCCGTGCAAAAGAGGAGGAACTGCCGTATGTGACCTACTGCGTCAACTGCCGGGAGTCCTTTGCCGGACAGGGCAAGGAGGCGGTACATATCCTCGATCTGCTGTTTGGGTTAAATGGCGCGGGACGTCCGGCGGCGACGGTGACGGAGCGCTGGCACAACCGCCTGGCGGCGAAACGGGAACTGCTTAAGACGCACTGGAATGAGACGATCGAAGAGGAAACACATATGAAATTAGAAGTTGAGAAGGAGCTGGAACGCAAATTGTCAGCGGGTCAGATTTTGATCGAAGATATGGAGCAGGTCATTGAACACTGTGAGCGGGAAGACCGCGGTATTATCGACCCGGAGACGGGACATCGGATCGGGCATCTGAAGATCCAGCATATGACCTACTGGGCAGAGTACGAGGTGCTGCCGGACGGCGGTTATAAGCTCTGGAATGGCTACAGCCACCGCATGAATCTGGAAGGAGAGTGATGAGTATGCCGACGATCGATGGAGGCGGAAGAGATCAGCGGATCAAAGAGGCGTTGGAGAAAAAAGTCATCTGCCGCCGGTGTCAGGTGGAGATGGTGCCGAAATCCACATTTTTTGACTATCTGGGGCACAATTTCCACACCGAGATCCTGTGCTGCCCGAAGTGCGGCGAGGTATATCTGCCGGAAGCGCTGGTAAAAGGGCGTATGGCGGATGTGGAGAGAGAGCTGGAAGATAAGTAGATAGTAGATATAAGTATGATTCATGAGAGATGCTTTTGGATCTGAAAAGGATAGGTGAGACAGGCTGGCTGCGGGGATTTGCCATGTGTGAACATGAGAACACAGCCCATTTGCGGCTGGCTGCATCATGGGAGAACTGTAATGAATTGAGATAAGGGGATGAAAGACGATGGTAATGAACGTACAGGACAGAGGTGTCCTGCCGGAAGAAATGCGCTATACATACAGTGTCTGCCCGGTTTGTTTAAAACGCATTCCGGCAAAGCGGGAAGAGCGGGACGGGCAGATATATCTGGTAAAAACCTGCCCGGAGCACGGGACATTTTCCAGTGTAATCTGGAGAAATAAGCGCAAGTTTGCCGACTGGCGCGGGGAACGTCTGGCGGTGGGAGAAAATGAAAATCTAAATTGCCCGGCGGGCTGCGGTCTGTGTGCGGAGCACAGGCGCGCCACCTGCTGTACCCTGCTGGAGATCACAGCGCGGTGCAATATGAACTGTACCTTCTGTTTTGCGGAGCCGGACGGGACGCAGGATCCGTCCTTAGACACGGTAAAACGGTGGATCAACGATCTGACGGAGCCGGGAAAGACACTTTTGCAGCTTTCCGGCGGGGAACCGACAGTGCGGGACGATCTGCCGGAGATCGTGGCGTATGCGAAGCAGGTTGGCTGTAAATATGTGCAGTTAAACAGCAACGGTCTGCGCCTGGCGGAGGACGAGGCGTTTGTAAAGCGTCTGGCGGATGCGGGACTTTCGTTTGTATTTATGCAGTTTGACGGCGTGGACGATGCCGTATATGAAAAACTGCGCCGCCGCCCGATGCTGGAAGTGAAAAAACGGGCGATCGAGCAGTGCGGCCGGTATGGAATCGGCGTGACGCTTGTTCCGGTCATTGTTCCGGGCGTCAATACGGAGCAGATCGGGGACATCATCCGGTTTGCCATTCAGCGGTCGCCGTATGTGCGCGGCGTGCATTTCCAGCCGGTCAGCTATTTTGGACGTATCCCGGAGCTTCCGGCGGATGATGACCGCTATACGCTGGAT
>OHTT01000585.1_pt1 | contig 12920 bp, 8 predicted proteins | sample 1579001 | NCBI WGS metagenome assembly OHTT01 (sample SAMEA3879606, study PRJEB24766) | human gut metagenome | biome: human-associated habitat; feature: feces | place: USA | collected 1985/1987
TATCACGGCAGCAGCTAAAAAGCTTTTAAAGAATAAAGGAAAGCTGTTTCTGGTACACAGAACATTCAGATTGTCAGAGATTTTATGCCAGCTGTCTAAGGATGGATTAGAGCCAAAAAGAATCCGTTTTGTGCATCCATACATTGATAAAGAACCGAATATATTTTTATTAGAAGCAGTAAAAGGCGGAAAGTCAAGAATGACAGTTGAGCCTCCATTGATCGTTTATCAAAAAGAAGGAAAATACACAGAAGAAATTTATAAGATTTATGGAATGAATCCGGAGGAATAAGCATGAGTGGAACATTATATTTGTGTGCGACACCGATTGGTAATCTGGAAGACATTACTTTTCGTGTGATAAACACATTAAAAGAAGTTGATCTGATCGCAGCGGAAGACACAAGGCACAGTATCAAATTATTAAATCATTTTGAAATTAAGACAAAGATGACAAGTTATCATGAGTATAATCGTGTGGAGAAAGCAAAAGTTCTTGTAAAGCAATTGCAGGAAGGAAAAAATATTGCACTGATCACAGATGCGGGAACTCCGGGGATCTCAGATCCGGGAGAGGAGCTTGCGGCAATGTGTTATGAAGCGGGGATTGAAGTAACTTCTCTTCCGGGACCTGCTGCCTGTATCACTGCCCTGACTCTGTCCGGACTTCCAACCAGAAGATTCGCTTTTGAAGCATTTCTTCCGGCAGATAAAAAAGAAAGAAAACTGATTCTGGAAGAACTGAAGAATGAAACAAGAACTATCATTCTCTATGAGGCTCCTCACAGACTGGTAAGAACTCTGGAGGAATTGAAGGAAACTCTCGGAAATCGCAGAATGACTCTTTGCAGGGAACTGACGAAAAGACATGAGACTGCATTCCATACGACTATCGAGGAGCTGATCCTCTATTATCAGACAGAGAAGCCGCTTGGAGAGTGTGTGCTTGTGATCGAAGGCAGAAGCAGACAGGAGATGGAAGAGGAACAGAAGGCATCCTGGGAAAAAATTACCATAGAAGAACACATGGAAATCTATGAAAATCAGGGACATTCAAGAAAAGAAGCTATGAAAATGGTAGCAAATGATAGAGGAATGACGAAGAGAGATGTCTATCAGTACCTCATCAATAAAACCGAAGAATAAGATTAACATACAGAAGAATTCCCGTTTTCGGGGATTCTTTTTTATTCAGGCTGTGGCAAGGAACGGGCTTTTGTGCTATAATAAATTTGTATTATTATGTCCAGATACCAGAATATATTTGAAAACCTGTCTATAATTTTCACGCAGGGGTTTTCAGATATATTCTGGTGATAAGTATATATAACAGGAGGAAAGAAATGGGCGGAGAAAATACAGAATACGGAGCGGATCAAATCCAGATTCTGGAAGGTTTGGAAGCCGTACGAAAGAGACCAGGTATGTATATCGGAAGTACATCCGGCAGAGGTCTTCATCATCTGGTTTATGAGATTGTAGATAACGCGGTTGATGAAGCACTGGCAGGATTTTGTACAGAGATTCAGGTAGTTATTAATCCGGACAACTCTATCACAGTTGTAGATAACGGACGTGGTATTCCGGTAGGAATCAATCATAAAGCAGGGATTCCTGCTGTAGAAGTAGTATTTACCATTCTTCATGCCGGCGGTAAATTTGGAGGCGGAGGGTACAAGGTATCCGGTGGTCTTCACGGAGTAGGTGCGTCTGTAGTAAATGCACTTTCCACATGGCTTGAAGTAAGGATCTATCATGAAGGTAAGATTTATCAGCAGAGATATGAACGCGGTAAAACTATGTATCCTCTGAAGGTTGTGGGAGACTGCCAGCCGGATAAGACCGGAACAACAGTTGTCTTCCTTCCGGATAAAGAAATATTTGAGGAAACAGTATATGATTATGACATTCTGAAACAGCGTTTGAGAGAGATGGCATTCCTGACAAAGGGATTGAAGATTTCTCTTAAAGATACCAGAGAAGGAATGGAAAGAGAGAAAGTTTTCCATTATGAAGGTGGTATCCGTGAATTTGTAAGCTATCTGAACAGAAGCAAGGAAGCGCTTTACCCGGAAATCATTTACTGCGAAGGACAGCAGAACGGTGTGTCTGTAGAGGTTGCCATGCAGCACAATGATTCTTATACAGAGAACTGCTATGGATTTGTAAATAATATTAATACACCTGAGGGTGGTACTCATATTGTAGGTTTCAGAAATGCCCTGACAAAGACGTTCAATGATTATGCCAGAAAGAACAAGCTGCTTAAAGACAGTGAACCCAATTTGAGTGGCGATGATATCCGCGAAGGTCTGACTGCAATCGTCAGTGTTAAGATTGAGAATCCCCAGTTTGAAGGTCAGACAAAACAGAAGCTTGGAAACAGTGAAGCAAGAGGGGCTGTTGACAGCGTGGTGAGCAAGCAGCTTGAGATTTTCCTTGAGCAGAATCCAACAGTAGCGAAAACTACAGTAGAGAAATCAGTTCTTGCACAGAGAGCACGTGAGGCTGCACGTAAGGCTCGTGATCTGACCAGAAGAAAATCAGCTCTGGAGGGGATGTCTCTGCCTGGAAAACTGGCGGATTGTTCAGACAAAAATCCGGAAAACTGTGAGATCTACATCGTCGAGGGAGATTCTGCGGGTGGTTCTGCAAAGACGGCTCGTTCCCGTGCAACTCAGGCAATCCTGCCTCTTCGTGGTAAAATCTTAAATGTTGAGAAGGCAAGGCTTGATAAAGTACTTGTCAATAAAGAGATTCAGGCAATGATCACAGCATTTGGTACAGGAATTCATGAAGATTTTGATATCAGTAAGCTGAGATATCACAAGATCATTATCATGACCGATGCCGATGTGGACGGTGCTCATATCAGTACCCTGCTTCTGACGTTCCTGTATCGTTTTATGCCGGATCTGATCCGGGATGGACATGTATATCTGGCACAGCCGCCGCTTTATAAGATCGAGAAGAATAAGCGTGTCTGGTATGCATACAGCGATGATGAGCTGAATTCGATTCTGACTGAGATTGGCCGTGACAACAACAATAAGATCCAGCGTTATAAAGGTCTGGGCGAGATGGATGCGGAACAGCTTTGGGAGACTACTATGGATCCGGAGCGCCGAATTCTTCTCCGTGTACAGATCGACAGTGAGACTGCTTCGGAGGTTGATCTGACATTTGCTACCCTGATGGGTGATCAGGTTGAGCCGCGCCGTGAGTTTATCGAGGCAAATGCGAAGTACGTAAAGAACCTGGATATTTAATTAAATTTAAGTCACTTAAATCCTTTTGAGGACGAAAGGAGTATAGATGGAACCAAATATATTTGACAAAATTCATGACATTGATCTGAAAAAGACAATGGAAACGTCTTACATCGATTATGCGATGAGCGTTATCGCCGCCCGGGCACTCCCGGACGTGCGCGACGGCTTGAAACCGGTGCAGAGACGAGTGCTTTATTCGATGGTTGAGCTGAATAACGGTCCGGATAAGCCGCACCGTAAATCCGCCCGTATCGTCGGTGATACAATGGGTAAATATCACCCGCACGGCGACAGCTCCATTTACGGCGCATTGGTTAATATGGCTCAGAAATGGGCTACCCGTTACCCGCTTGTAGATGGACATGGAAACTTCGGTTCCATGGACGGCGACGGCGCCGCAGCGATGCGATACACCGAGGCAAGACTGAGCCGTATTTCCATGGAGATGCTGGCGGATATTGGCAAGAATACCGTTGATTTCATGCCGAACTTTGATGAGACTGAGAAAGAACCGACGGTTCTTCCGGCTCGTTTTCCCAATATTCTGGTAAATGGCGGCACCGGTATCGCCGTTGGTATGGCAACGAATATTCCGCCTCACAACCTGCGTGAGGTGATTGCTGCCGTTGTCAAGATCATAGACAACCGGGTGGAGGAAGACCGCCCGACTACCATCGAAGAACTGATGGAGATCGTAAAGGGACCTGATTTCCCGACAGGAGCAACCATCCTTGGAAAAGCAGGCATCGAAGAAGCTTACAGAACCGGACGCGGTAAGATCCGTGTACGGGCTGTATACAATATCGAGGCCATGGCAAATGGCAAGAGCCGTATCATCGTGACAGAGCTTCCTTATGCAGTGAATAAGGCTCGTTTGATCGAAAAGATCGCAGAGCTTGTAAAGGATAAAAAGCTTGATGGAATCACGGATCTGCGTGATGAATCCAACCGTGAGGGACTTCGGATCTGCATTGAACTGCGCCGTGATGTGAATGCCAATGTCATCATGAACCGTCTGCTGAAGCATACACAGCTGCAGGACACCTTTGGTGTGATTATGCTGGCGCTGGTTAATAATGAGCCGCGTATCTTAAATCTGCAGCAGATCCTGGAATATTACTTAAAGCACCAGGAGGATGTGGTAACCAGAAGAACCAAATATGATCTGAACAAGGCAGAAGAGAGAGCCCATATTTTGGAAGGTCTCTTAAAGGCACTGGATCATATCGATGAGGTTATTAAGATCATCCGCGGTTCTGCTAATGTTCAGGCGGCGAAAGCTCAGTTAATGGAGCGTTTTGATCTTTCGGATGCACAGGCACAGGCCATCGTAGATATGCGTCTGCGTGCTCTGACCGGTCTGGAACGCGAGAAACTGGAAAATGAATATAAAGAGCTGGAGGCAAAGATTGCAGAGTTGAAAGCGATTCTGGCAGATGAGAAGAAACTTCTGTGTGTTATCAAGGAGGAGATCTCCCTCATCGCTGATAAATACGGAGATGACCGCCGTACCGCCATCGGATATGATGAATACGATATGTCTGCGGAGGATTTGATCCCGGATGACGATATCGTTGTGACCATGACCAATTTTGGCTATATTAAGAGAATGTCCAGCGATAATTTCAAGAGCCAGAACCGCGGAGGCAAGGGAATCAAGGGCATGCAGACTATTGAGGAAGATTATATCGAAGATCTGCTGATGACCACAACCCATCATTATGTGATGTTCTTTACCAACAAGGGACGCGTATACCGTCTGAAGGGATACGAGATTCCGGAGGCAGGACGCACTGCCAGAGGTACTGCCATCGTGAATCTGCTTCCGCTGATGCCAGGCGAGAAGATCACATCCATCGTTCCTATGAAGGAGATCGATGATGAGAAATATCTCTTCATGGCAACCCGCAATGGTATGGTTAAGAAGACTCCGATGAAGGAATACAGCAATGTCCGCAAGAACGGTCTTCAGGCGATTGTACTTCGTGATGACGATGAATTGATCGAAGTTAAGGCTACCGATAATACCGAAGATATTTTTCTGATCACAAAGAAAGGTATGTGTATCCGATTCCATGAGACCGATGTCCGCGTGACAGGCCGTGTTTCCATGGGGGTTATCGGCATGAAGTTTGATGAAGGCGATGAAGTCATCGGTATGCAGATGGCCAGCCAGGGAGAATGCCTGCTGGTAGTATCGGAAAATGGTTATGGAAAACGCACTCCGATTGATGAATTTACAGCCCAGAACCGTGGCGGCAAGGGCGTGCGCTGCTATAAGATCATCGACAAAACTGGTGATTTGGTGGGTGCAAAGCTAGTAGATAATGAGCGCAAGATCATGCTGATTACCAATGAAGGCATTATCATCAAGATGGCAGTCAGCGACATCTCGATTATCGGACGCAATACCTCCGGTGTGAAGCTGATGAGTATTGATGCTGAATCCGGCATAGCAGTTGCAAGCATCGCCAAGGTGCGGGAGAGCGACAAGGATGAGGATGAAGAAGACGAACTTCTGGAGGAACAGGACGGAGAAGAAACCGAATCTGAGAATACAGAAGAATAAAAGTTACAGTTCAGTCTTTAGCTGATTTGGCTAAACTGTAACGAATAAAAAGTAAAAAAGATCAGATATCCTTGATCTTTGAAAAGAAAATCATAAAAAGGAGAACATCCGGCAATTCATAAACTGGAATTAGCGGGTGTTCTCTTTTTGATCTTTATAAGGCGCAGTATTTTAACAGCGTCACAGCGTCGTTTCTCTCTGAATGAGTCGGCACTTGAATTCCTGGTAGGTAAATTCAGATTCACGGTTTTCGATCATAGCAAGAAGAAGTTTGGCAGCATACTCGCCCATTTGATCGTAAGGAATATCAATGCCGCTGATAGTAGGATAGTCCATTTCATAGAAATTCACCTCGTTCAGGAAGATATGGCGAATTCTCTGAGGGATGGAAAAGCCTGTTTTTAATATTTCACGCTGCAGCAGCAGTCCAATGTCGTAGTTTTGAGAAATGGCAAGATCAAAACTGCGGTTTTCCATGTATTTAGCTAAAAATTGCTGCAAATGAATCAGATCACGATCCTTGATAGGGCAGATCACGTGCTCCAGATGGCAGTTCGGTGCCGTCCGGCGAAGCAGGGATTCAAAAAGCGGATATTTATTATTAACTAAAAGACCGTCATTGCTGATGGAAAAATACCGCACTTCGCGGATTCCCTTTTCCAGACAGAAGGAGGCACATTCCTGCAGGGCATATTCAAATGCATGGGGGAACGGTGTTTTTTTTGAGAAAACTCCGTCCATACAGATAACCACATAGGGAATATGATTTTCATCGGCCGGTTTTGTAAAAGCAGCGTGATCATCGTTGGAAATAAAAATGAGTCCATCGATCACGTTGGAATAATAGCTTTTGACATAATCCGGAGAAGAATCTATATCATCCATTTCATTGAAAATCGTGATGGTATAGTCGATCTGGGACAGGTACTGGCTGATCCCGGTAAAAGCATTTAAGAAAGCCTGGCGGCTGTAATCCTTTGCACATACAATTCCGATGGATGTACAGTTTTTGGTCCGCATGCTTTTGGCGGAAGCATTGGGATAGTAGTGAAGTGCTTCAACGGCATCTAAAACCTTGCGTCTGGTTTCCTCACTGATCTTCTGATTCTGGCGATTATTGATCACATAGGATACGGTCGCCTGGGAGACACCGCAGAGTTTTGCGATGTCTTTTGCAGTAACATTTTTTTTCATAATTTTGTAGACTCCTTATAACACTTTTACAGTTTATTAAATTTCTCTAAAAATGTCTATAGAAATTCACTAAAATACACAATAATTTAATATTGCTAAAAAAATAATTGAAATGCCGATCCTTTTGTGATATTCTAACAATACAAAATTAACTTATACGTATAAGTTTGAAATGGAGGAAAAAATGGGAAAAGCAAACGAACAAGCAAAAGATAAGCCTTCGTTATTAAACCGCTGGCTGAACGGAATTGAGAAAGTCGGAAATAAACTTCCGCATCCGATTTCTATTTTTGCAATTTTAGTTCTCTTTGTTATCGTTCTTTCTGCTGTCTGTGAGATGGCTGGAGTTTCGGCAACAGGTGAACTGGTTAACCGTTCTAAGGGAGTCGTAGAGACACAGACGGTTCAGGCTGTCAGCCTTTTGAATGGTGAGGGGCTTGTGTATATGCTGACACATGCAATCACTAACTTTACAGGATTCGCTCCTTTGGGAGTTGTCCTGGTAGCTATGTTTGGTATCGGACTTCTGGAGGACAGTGGTTTAATCGGAGGCGCATTAAAGTCTGCTGTAGAGGTTACTCCGGCTAAGTTAATTACTCCGATGATCGTATTCTTAGGCGTTATGTCCAACCTGGCCGATGCAGTTGGATACATCGTTCTGATTCCGATCGCAGCACTGATGTTCATGGCATACAATCGTCATCCGGTAGTTGGTATGGCTGCAGCATTTGCAGGTGTATCCGGTGGTTTCTCTGCAAACTTATTAATCGGTACTCTGGATCCGCTTCTTTGCGGTATTACCAACGAGGCTGTAAAGATGGTAGACCCGACTTATGTAGTTGAGCCGACCGGAAACTGGTATTTCATGATGGTATCTACCTTCCTGATCACAATCTTAGGTACTATCATCACTGAGAAAGTCGTTGCACCGCGTTTTGGTGAGTATCACGGCAATGGGGAAGAGAATGAAACAAGCTCTGAGTATAAATTAAATGACCAGGAAAGAAAGGCTCTGAAAGTAGCTGGTTTAACCTTACTGGTTATGATTCTGGTTCTGGTAGCTTTCTGTCTCCCGGCTAACTCTGTTATGAGAGCTGAGGATGGAACACTGTTAGGAAACTCTCCGTTTATGGAGGGCATCATCCCGATTATCACTGTACTTTTCTTCGTACCGTCTGTTGTATATGGTCATATGACAGGTGTATACCACGGAGAGAAGGATGTCTGCAACGCTATGGGACGTGCCATGGGAACCATGAGCTCCTACATCGCTCTGACCTTTGTGGCAGCACAGTTTATTAACTTCTTTGGTTATACCAAATTAGGAACGATCCTTGCATTAAAGGGAGCTGAGTTCTTCAGAAACTCCGGTATCGGAACTATCCCGACCATGATCTTATTCGTTCTTTTTGCAGCCTTCATCAACCTGTTCATGGGTTCTGCATCTGCAAAATGGGCTCTGATCGCGCCGGTATTCGTACCGATGTTTATGCTGTTAGGTTACACACCGGAGTTCGCTCAGGTTGCTTACCGTATCGGAGACTCCTGTACAAACGTTATCACTCCGATGATGTCCTATTTCGCAATGATTATCGTATTCATGAAGAAATATGATAAAGAGGCTGGTATCGGAACTCTGGTTTCCACCATGCTTCCGTACAGTATCTGCTTCCTGATTGGATGGAGTATCCTGTTAGTATTATGGATCGTACTTAACCTTCCGTTAGGACCGGGCGTTGGAATGTTTCTTGGCTAATGGGGCTGAATCGTTACGATAATTTAAATAACTAGAATAAGATGTACTCTGGGAATGTTTTATGCGGAATGCATAGACATTCCAGGAGTACATATTTTTTCAAAAAAATTGCATGAAGGAGGAAATAATGAACCATACAAATATAAAAATTGGACAATTAAGAGATCGCATGAAAGAACTGGGAATCGATGCATACCTGGTTCCGACTGCGGATTTTCATGAATCTGAGTATGTAGGAGAATTCTTTAAATGCCGTCACTTCCTGACCGGTTTCAACGGAACCGCTGGAACGGCTGTTATCACTATGGACAAAGCCGGACTCTGGACAGACGGAAGATATTTTGTACAGGCAGAAGAGCAGCTTTCAGGCAGTGAAATCAAATTATACCGCATGGGTGAACCTGAATTCCCGACTCTGGACGAGTTTTTAGAGGAGGAACTTCCGGTTGATGGATGCCTTGGATTTGACGGCCGGGTTGTAAACTCTGAGCTGGGGTATGGTCTTCAGAACTTACTGCAGGAAAAAAATGTAACAATTAACTGCAGCAAGGATCTGGTAGGTGAGATCTGGACTTCCCGTCCGGCTATGTCCTGCGAGCCTATCTGGAGCCTGGATGTAAAATATGCCGGAAAGAGTACCGTAGAGAAACTTTCAGATCTTCGTGATGCCATGAAGAAAAATAAAGCACAGATTCATCTGATGACGGCTCTGGATGAAATTGCATGGTTATTCAACCTTCGTGGAAACGATATTGTAAATAACCCGGTATTTCTGTCCTATGCACTTATTACACAGGATGAAGCCTATTTATACGTACAGAAAGAAGCTATCAAAGAAGATACTAAGATGGGAAAAGAGGTTTGTGCGGCTTTAGCTGAGGCAAAGGTTCAGGTAAAAGAGTATGCGGAATTCTTACAGGATGTGGCAGCCCTGAAGAATGAGAAGATTCTTCTGGAACGCAAGAAAGCAAGCTTTGCTGTATGCGAGAGCATTGATGCTTCCTGCCGTATTATAGACGAGATGAATCCTTGTGCGACCATGAAGGCTGTTAAGAATGCGACTGAGATCGAAAATATGCGTAGGGCCCATTTAAAAGATGGTATAGCTGTTACCAAGTTTATGTACTGGCTGAAGCATACCATCGGAACCTGCGATATGACAGAGATGACAGCGGCTCATAAAATTGAAGAACTTCGAGCAGAGCAGGGCAACTATATCGAGCCAAGTTTCGTAACCATTGCCGCTTACAAGGAAAATGCAGCAATGTGCCATTATCATCCAAGCGATGAGGTATGCAAGAAATTAAAACCGGAAGGTCTTCTGCTGGTAGATTCCGGCGGACAGTATTTAGAGGGAACTACTGATATCACAAGAACCTATGCGTTAGGACCTCTGACCGAGAAGGAAAAAGAGTACTACACAATCGTAGCAGCCGCTATGCTGAAGGTATCAACCATGAAGTTCCTTCACGGCTGCCGGGGAATCAACTTAGACTACACCATCCGTGAAGCATTCTGGAAACGTGGTCTTGATTTTGCACATGGTACCGGACATGGTGTTGGATATCTTTCTAACGTACATGAGAGACCGAACGGACTGCGCTGGAAAGTTGTTCCGGAGCGTCAGGACAGCGCTGTGATCGAGCCGGGCATGATCTGCTCCGATGAGCCGGGGCTGTATTTTGCAGGCGATTTCGGAACCAGAACAGAGAATCTGATCTTATGTGTCGAGGATGAGAAGAATGAGTACGGACAGTTCCTGAAGTTCGAATTTCTGACCAAGGCTCCCATCGACTTAGAGGCACTGGATACACGTTTCATGGATGACGCAGATATCGAGCGCTTAAATACATACCATAAAGACGTATACGAAACCATTTCTCCGTACATGAATGACGAAGAAAAAGAGTGGTTAAAACACGTGACAAGAGAAATTTCAAGATAATATGATGTTACAGTTCAGCCATGCACTGGTTTGAATGAATATGGAAACAAGAAGATGTCATGGCTGAACTGTAACAATATAATACCTCCTGAATAGATAGAAATAAATTCAAGTCGAACGTCCGTGAGACTTGGCGCGTGATTCTGGTCAGCAAAGCTGACATATTCCTATCAGAATCACTGCGCATGAGATCAAAATCTATTCAGGGGGTATTTTTATTACATCTATTCAGAAATGATTGCAAGATTATTTAATTTCTATTATGATGATATAAGAGTCAGTAATAGATAAAACAGAGCGGTTCTGTCAGCAGGGGCAGACAAAAATTTCATGGAAGAAGGGTAGTTTTCAAATGAGAAGAATCAATGTTGAAACCATTACACAGAATATCAAAGAAATGTGCATTGAGGCCAACCATTTTCTGTCACCGGATATGAAAAAAGTGTTTGATGAGGCGGCAGCGAGTGAAGAATCTCCATTGGGACGTCAGATTTTAGGCCAGCTGGAAGAAAATTTATGTATTGCCGGTGAGGAGATGATTCCGATCTGCCAGGATACCGGAATGGCGGTTGTGTTTATCAAGGTAGGACAGGATGTACATCTGATCGGCGGTTCTCTGACTGATGCTATCAATGAGGGCGTGCGCCAGGGATATGTAGACGGATATCTCCGTAAATCCGTGGTTAAGGATCCGATTTACCGTGAGAATACGAAGGATAATACACCGGCTATCATTCATTATGAGATCGTAGAGGGTGAGCAGGTAGAGATCACGGTGGCTCCGAAGGGATTTGGAAGTGAAAACATGAGCCGTGTGTTCATGCTGAAACCGGCAGATGGAATCGAAGGAGTCAAGGATGCTATTCTGACAGCGGTGCGGGATGCGGGACCGAATGCCTGTCCTCCGATGGTAGTAGGTGTCGGAATCGGCGGAACCTTTGAAAAGTGTGCAGAGATGGCGAAGCACGCGCTGACCAGAAATCTGGAAGAGGAATCACCGGTTGAGTATGTGCGTGATCTGGAAAAAGAAATGCTTGAAAAGATCAATAACCTTGGAATCGGTCCTGGCGGTTTGGGCGGACGGACAACCGCCCTGGCTGTCAATATTGAAACCTACCCGACCCATATTGCAGGGCTGCCGGTAGGCATCAATATCTGCTGTCATGTAAACCGTCATGCGCACAGAGTGATTTGATGAATATTTTTAGGATTGCGAAAGTGCGAAGCACATAGCAATCCGGTATCAAAAGGGGAAAAATCTCTTGTGACCCAAACATCATTTGATAGTATAAAGAATGTACTCTCGGAGTTTTTCCTGCACAAAAAGATACCGAGAGTACATAAGATAGATTTGGAGGAAAATATGGATAGAACAATCACAGCTCCAATTGACAGGGAGACATTAAAAAGCCTGCATGCAGGTGATTATGTATATATAAGCGGAACCATCTATACGGCACGTGATGCAGCTCATAAGCGCATGATAGAGACGCTGGATGAAGGAAGAGAACTTCCCCTTGATCTGAAAGATAATGTAATTTATTATATGGGACCGTCACCGGCCAGAGAGGGCCGTCCGATTGGTTCTGCAGGTCCGACCACAGCCAGCCGTATGGATAAATATACTCCAAGACTTCTGGATCTCGGCATGGGAGCCATGATCGGAAAAGGAAAGAGAAGCCAGGCAGTCATCGATGCCATCGTTCGCAATGGTGCCGTTTATTTTGCGGCAGTGGGCGGAGCCGGAGCAATTCTTTCAAAGTGCATTAAGGAATCGGAAGTGATTGCATACGACGATCTGGGAACAGAGGCGATCCGAAAATTGACGGTAGAAAATATGCCTATGATCGTGGTAATTGATTCCGAAGGAAACAATCTTTACGAGACCGCAGTAAAGGAATATCAGAGATAGGATAATAAGATATTAGATGTGGGATGACTCCCATCCCGCAGCAAGAATGCAGATGCATTTTTGAGTTTTATGAAGAGAGGTTATTTGCTGTTTGGCAAATAACCTCTTTGTCGTGAAGAATAAAGGTAACTGTGAACAGCTACGAATAAGGTTATAATTGATAGAGATAAACCATGATTGGCATGGTTATCATACAAAGCAGAGTGGTAATTACGTTAATGGCACCAGCATAGCGGGCATCTTTTCCATATACCTGAGCCATCTGCGTGATT
>OHTT01000639.1_pt1 | contig 11647 bp, 9 predicted proteins | sample 1579001 | NCBI WGS metagenome assembly OHTT01 (sample SAMEA3879606, study PRJEB24766) | human gut metagenome | biome: human-associated habitat; feature: feces | place: USA | collected 1985/1987
GCACTGGTGGCCGGGACGGAAACTTTTATCTTCATCGCAGCTCCCTCTTCTCTGGCGCTCAGACGTCCTCAGGCAGGCGGCGGAGCACCAGCTTCACGCTGCCGCCCATGGCCTCTACCTTGCGGGCTGCTTCGGCCAGAGCCTTGCCGTCGGCGCTGTCCACAAAGTAGGAGCAGCCGTCGAAATGCTCTTCCACCACATGGCCCTTGCCGTAGATGGCCTCGGCCACCGCCGGGGCGATGCCTTCCACACGCACATAGTATGCGGCGGGAGCGGGGTCGGTGAGCATTCCCTCCACCGGCTCGGCGGGCTGCCAGAACAGGCTGTCGTGGACCTTGACGCCGTTCTTGAGGGCGTCCACCACGTCGGCCACGACCGCACTGGCGGTGGGCAGCTTGCCCGCGCCCTTGCCGTAGAAGACCACGTCGCCCAGCATATCGCCCTTGACCAGCACCGCGTTGAACACGTCGTCCACGCTGGCCAGCTGGTTGGCCCGGGGCACCAGGCAGGGCTCCACGCCGGCAGCCACGCTGCCGTCCTTGCCCAGCTTCATCCAGGCAATGAGCTTAATGACACAGCCCATCCGCTGGGCAGCCTTGACATCCCCGATGGTAATGGCCCGGATGCCCCGGGTGGGGATGTTCTGGGGGTAGATCTGGTGGCCGCAGACCATGGAGGACAGGATGGCGATCTTGCGGCAGGCGTCGCGGCCGTCCACATCGTCGCTGGGGTCCTTGGTCTCGGCGTAGCCCAGCTCCTGAGCGATCTTCAGAGCCTCGTCAAAGCCCAGATCCTCCCGCGCCATCTTGGTGAGCATGAAGTTGGTGGTGCCGTTGACGATGCCTTCCACCTCGGTGATGACGTTGGCCGCGAGGCACTGGTGCATCGGGGTGATGATGGGCGTGCCGCCGCCCACGGAAGCCTCGAACAGGAAGGCGCAGTTGTGCGCCTTGGCCAGAGCCAGCAGCTCTGCGCCGTAGGTGGCCACCATCTCCTTGTTGGAGGTGCAGACGCTCCGGCCGCTCTCGAGGCAGGCCTTGACGTAAGGGTAAGCGAAGCGGGTGCCGCCGATGGTCTCGACGACGACCTTCACCTCGGGGTCTTCCAGAATGGCGTCAAAATTCTTTATAAACAGCTTTGCGGCCGGATGATCCGAGAAGTCCTTGGGGTCAAGGATGTACTTGACCTCCACCGGTTCGCCTGCGCGGTGGGAGACGCCTGCGGCGTTGCGGCAGAGCACCTCGTACACGCCGCTGCCCACCGTGCCAAAGCCCAGAATCGCGATTTTTGCCATGATACTGCCCTCGTTCCTTTTTTCTATGAATGTGCTGTCACAGATTGTATCCGCAGTGTACGCCCACGACCATCCGCTGGCGCGAAAGCTTTTCCGTCAGCTCCTCGGGGGTCATCTGCATGGTGTCGGTGCGGATGGTGACAGCCACCAGCGCGGCTCCGTTCTCCGGAGTAGACTGATTGATGGTCACGATGCTGGCACCGGCGGCACTGATGCCGGCCAGAAGGCTCTGCAACGCACCCGTCTCGTCCCGCAGGGTCGCCATGACAGTGATGACCTCGCGGCCATTCTCCGAATCGAAAATGCAGTCCTTATATTTATAAAATGCACTGCGCGACAGGTCTACGCTGCGGGTCGCAGCCGAAATGCTGCGTGCCTCTCCGCTGGCCAGAAGCTCCTTGGCCCGGACGACCTTGAGGAAAACTTCCGGCAGGACCTGCGCATCCACCAGATAAAAACGGCGTTCCAACTTGTTCACCTCTCAAACACAAGTGTTCTTGCAGAAAATATAATAGCATCCGGCTCCCTGCATTGCAAGAGGTCGGATGCTATTTTGTCAGATTATCCAGTTTTGAGCCGTGAAGTACCCCTTCAGCGCACCGAATCTGCAACCCGATGTGCCGAAAAGTATGATTTTTGCCTCAGTCGGTGTCCAGATTGGTGGTGTCCGGCTCAGGCGCGAGAGGCTGGCTGGCGACAGCTGCCTGACCGTGGGAATAATTGCAGACGTCGGGCAGGTCGTCGGCACGGTAGTAGCCCACCGCCGTGCTCGGGCAGGAGCCGCTGGCCAGCAGGCCGCTCTGGGTGCAGTAGCTGCGCTCCACGACGCCGTCAGCCGCCGGGAATGCCTTATAGGGCAGGTCTGCCTGGATCTGCTCCATCAGGGCCTTCCATGCCATGACACAGGTGCGGGTCTTGGCCTGCTGCTTGCCGAGGGTCTGGGTCATATCGTAAGGCGCATCGTAGCCCCACCACACAGCGGTGACGTAATAGGGCGTGCCGCCCACGAACCACAGGTCCTTCTCATCGCTGGCCGTACCGGTCTTACCGAAGGCCTCCATGCCGTTGGAGTTGGGGTAGCGGCCGCTGGCGGTGCCCACGCTGGAGTACAGCACGTTCTTCAGCAGGCGATTCATGACATACGCAGTGTCGCTGGTCAGGGCCTGATAGCTGGTGGCGTTGTTTTCCAGGTAGATGTTGCCGTCCCGGTCCAGCACACGGGTGTACAGGTGCGGGGTGGTATACTCACCGTCGTAGAAGATCTGGAAGGCCGACGCCAGTGCCATGGGGGTCACGCCCTTGGTCTGGCTGCCCATGACCATCTGGGCCAGACCCACGTCATTGGCGGGGTCCAGCGTGGTCAGCTGCAGGGTGTTGTACAGGAAGTTGAAGATGTTGCTTGCGCCCACAAGGTCGCCCACACGCACCGCAATGGTGTTCAGGGAGCGGGCCAGGCCGTTCCACAGCGGCACATCGCTGTTGTCGCCGTAGTTGCCGCCGTAGTTGCGGGGCCAGCTGCGCCATGCGTTGGGGTAGGCCTTCAGCTGCTTGTCCGTCAGGCCCATGAGGCCGTTCCGGCGGCAGTAGTCCTCGTCACGGATGACCATGTCCTGCTTGAGGTAGAGGGGCGAGTTGTTGAGCATGGTGGACCAGTTGACCAGACCATACTCGATGCCCAGCGCATAGGCGCCGATGGGCTTGATGGTAGAACCGGTCTGACGGGTGACGCCGTAGGCGCGGTTCAGGGAAAGGCTCTTGGTCTTTTCGCCCAGACCGCCCACCATGGCGATGACATTGCCGTCATAGTCCAGCGTGACCATCGCCGCCTGGGTGCGGACGTTGCGGTAATAGTAGACCGTACCGTCCTCGCCGGTGCGGGTCTTGGGGGTGCCGTCCTCATTGAAGACCTGCACATCGTCGTCGGAGATGCTGGTCACCTCTTCCTCATGCCAGCCGGCCGGGAAGTAGGCGTCGTCGGTGTTGAGCATCAGGTTCTCCATCGCGGTCTGGATCTTGGGGTTGACCGTTGCCTCGATGGTGTAGCCGCCGGTGTAGAGCATACTCTGGGCGGTGGACTCGTCCACGCCCTCCTTGGCCATGATGTCCTTCACCACCTCGTTGAAGAGGGCATCGGTGAAGTAAGAGGTGGTGGAGCTGCTCTTCTTCGTGTTGTCCGTCTCTGCCAGCACCAGCGGCTGGGCAGCGGCGCTGCGGTAATCCTCCTCCGAGATGACACCCTGCTGCCACATATTGTAGAGCAGGAAGTTCCGGCGGTTGATGAGGTTCTCGGGGTTGGTGTAGGGGTTATAGTTGGTAGGGTTCTTGGTGATGGAGGCGATGGACGCGCACTCCCAGAGGGTCAGCTCGCTGACATCCTTGTCGAAGTACTCGTTTGCCGCCGTCTGGACGCCCTGGATGGTGCCGGTAAAGCTGATGGTGTTCAGGTAGGCTTCCAGAATGGTCTCCTTGGAGTAGCTGCGGCTCAGGATGAGGGCGCGGTAGATCTCGCGCAGCTTGCGCAGTGCGCCCTCGATGCCGCTGGCGCTCTTGTCGCTGGTCAGGTTCTTGATGAGCTGCTGCTCCAGCGTAGAGGCGCCCTGCTTGGAGCTGTAGATGGGCAGCAGGTATTCATTGATCATCGCGCCGATGGTGCGCTTGAAGTTGACGCCCGGCTCGCTGTAAAAGTCTTTGTCCTCGGTGCAGATGAATGCATACTGCAGGTTGGTGGGGATCTGCTCCAGGTCGGCCCACACGCGGTGGCTGTTGGAGGAGCGCAGGGTGGCGTACTCCACCTGTGCGCCGGTGTCGGGGTCGGTGGCCACCACAAGGCTCGACTGGCTCAGTTCGATGTTGTCGAGGTTCAGCAGGTCGCCGTCACTGGCCGTAGCCTGCACCACATAGTACACAGCGCCCACTGCCACCAGACTGCCCGCCATAATGCCCAGACAGACGAGGGTGACGATGGTCCGGCCCAGGAATCCGAGAGCGGGATGGCCGTGCTTTTCTCCCTGCTCCTGCGGCCCGCGGGCCTCACGGACCCGCCGGTTCTGCTCCGCTGCGGGCCGCTGCTCCCGGAGCGCACCATCACTGTGGAGTCTCCGTCTTTCATTGTTTGAGATAAGGATCGCCTCCTATCGCAATTTTCACTGTTCTGCATCTCAAAGCATCCTCTGACGATGCCGTTTGCTGTTCCTGCTGCGGCCAGACGGCCCACAGCCATAATAACACATTATAGTCCCCGCCGCCCGCTTCCGCAAGGGGGAAATCGACGGGATACGATGTTAGTATAGCACATCTGCCCCGCCAAAGTACAGCATCCGGGTGTGAAAATTCTGCATCCCTGTCTGAGGCAGTTTTCTTTTGCACATACTACCGTCTGAAACACCATTTCAGCCGAAAGGAGTCCACTGCCATGCGCAAGGTCTGGCTCTGCATTTTCTATGCGCTGTGCATTTTTACCATCGTGTTCAGCCTGTTCTGGATGGCCCTGCCCAGTCTCCCCTTCCCTGCCGACTCCGGCGAAGAGACGCCGGCCTCCGAGCCGGGCCTAGCCGCACAGGGCTCTGCCGGGCAGAGCGGCACCGACTTCTACCTCTGCGACGAGGGCGGGCGGGTGGTCGTCTACACCTGCTCCGACAACGGACTGCCCGACAAGCGGCTCCTGCGCACCGGCATCTATGTCAATCTCCTGCCCGAGGCCGACGCCCTCCGGCTCAAGCAGGGCCTCTACGTCACCGGCGAAACAGCCCTCCGGGCGCTGCTGGAAGACCTGGGCGAATAAACAAAAACAGTGCAGACCTCCCCGGGGAGGTCTGCACTGGTTTTATCCTTTATCGGGATCAGGCTTCGAGCTGTTCCAGCGGGATAAGGTAGTCCCTGCGGCACTGCTCGTAGTTGAGCATATATTCCTTGGTGGGGTTGTGGTGCATCATATTCTTGAGGGTATGGGAGTCGTAGTCCTCGCCTGCCTCCATGCCCACCAGACGGGCGGCGATGTTGGAGCAGTGGTCCGAGATACGCTCTACATTGCTCAGCACATCGAGATAGACGACACCGGTATCAATGGAGCAGACACCATCCTTCAGACGCTTGATGTGCTGCGCACGAAGCCGCTCCACGAGGATGTCGATGACCTGTTCCAGCGGCTCCACCTGACTGGCGGTCCGGGCGTCGTCGAACTCGAAGGCGTCCGTGGTGAGGGCCAGTATCTTTTCCAGCGCATTGTCGAGAAGCTTCAGCTCCTGCTGTGCCTTCTCGCTGAAGGTGACTTCCTTGTCGGCCAGCTCCTGCGCCTTTTCTTTGATGTTGACTGCATAGTCGCCGATGCGCTCGCACTCGGTGACAAAGTTGAGCAGCTCGGTCACCTCATGGCTCTCCGCGTCGCCCAGCTCCTGGTCTGCCAGCTTGATGAGGTAGTTGGAGATGTCCACCTCCATCCGGTCGATGAGGTTCTCGCGGACATCGATGGCACTCACGACGTCCTCGTCCATCCTGAGCAGCAGCGGGGTGGCGAGGCCGACGTTGCGGGCTGCGCGGCGGGACATCTTGACCACCGCGTTCTTGGCCTGCTGCAGAGCCACAGCCGGGCTCTTGAACAGACGCTCATCCAGCACAGGCATGCTCAGCTCCTGCGCCTCCTCATCGCTGTTCGGCACAGTCATCATGGCCAGCCTGGACAGCACGCCGCTGCAGGGCAGGAAGAGCAGCATCGCAATGACGCTGGTCATGGTGTGGATGTTTGCAATGCTGCTCTTGTTCATCACATCGCCCCACATGGGGATGCCGATGGTGAACTGGACTGCATAGACCAGCGCCAGCAGGATGACGCTGCCGATGATGTTGAAGTACAGGTGGATGAGGGCGGCGCGCTTGCCGTCCTTGGAGGAGCCGCCGATGGTCAGCAGCGGGGTGAAGGCCGTGCCGATGTGGGCACCCAGAATGATGGGGATGGCCGAGCTGAAGGTGACGAGGCCGGTGCTGGACAGCGCCTGCAGGATACCCACAGAGGCCGAAGAGGACTGGATGATGACCGTGACCACCACGCCCACGAGAACGCCGAGGATGGGGTTGGTCATGGTGACGAACAGCTCCTGGAACGCCGCGCTCTCACGCAGGGGAGACACACCGGTGTCCATCAGGCTCATGCCCGTGAACAGGATGCCGAAGCCCAGCATGATCTGGCCGATGTTCTTTTTCTTCGCGTTGCGGATGAACACATAAAAAATGCAGCCGATAAACGCCACCACCGGCGCAAACGTCTTGGGCTGGATGAGGGTCAGGATGAGGCTGTCGCCCGAAATATCCGCCATGCGGATGAGCTGACCGGTGACCGTAGTACCAATGTTTGCACCCATGATAACGCCTACCGACTGCGTAAGGGTCATGATGCCGGAGTTGACGAGGCCGACGCAGATGACGACCGTACCGGCCGACGACTGGATGACGCCGGTGATGAGGGTGCCGAAAATGACGCCCTTGATGGTGGACGAAGTCAGTTTCTGCAATATGCCCTGCATCTTGCCGCCGGCCAGCTTTTCGAGGCCGGCACCCATGATCGACATGCCATACAGGAACAGCGCAATACCGCCCAGCAGAGAGGTGATGTGTGTAATGTCCATAAAACAATGCTCCTAAAATCTTCCTATTGCTCTCTTGCACAAGACGGCCGTGCCTAGCTCTCCACACGCAAAACGCCGTCCTTTTTATTATAGCATCGAACCCCCCGGCTCAACAAGCATTATTTTACAGGAAAATCACTTTTTTGACCGGAATTTTTAAGATTTCCGGGCTTTCTCAGGCAGTTCCTTTCTTGAATTTTACATTCATTTTATATTAGTATTTTCTAACTCCCGCCCGTTGCTTTCCGGCATTCCCGGGAATGCATCAGGCGGCATCCAGCTCTTCCATCGCCTCCCGCAGGGTGTCCGCCGAGAACAGGAACGCGCCCGCCCCCGTATACACCTCCACATGACCGCCCACATACCGAAGCTCAATGTCTTTCATTCCTCTTCCCTCCTGTGTCTTTTTGTTCTGACAGGAGTATAGCAGAATAAAAGTCCAATAAAATGTATCTTCAGGAAGTTTTTTGAGCAAAAAGGCGCAGAAAAGCTCTCTGTCGGCGTCCTTGCCCTCTCAGTCACCTTCGGTGACAGCTCCCCCAAAGGGGGAGCCATTGGCAGGCCGGGCCACTTCCTACTGGACGCCCGAGGCCCGATATGACGCAAAAGGGCGAGCCTTGCTACAGAGGGCAGCAGCTTCGGGACAATATCCCTTGTCAAGCTGTCGTGAATCTAGACAGCGGAGCACTCCTGTTCCCGAGACATCGTGCTTTGCTTGTCCAGGCGAAATCTGACCGACATGCCAACGCCTCTCCCTTTGGGAGAGGTGGCATCGCGCAAGCGATGACGGAGAGGGCGAGCCCGTCTCCCGAGAGCCGCTACGCAGCGATAAGCAGGTTCTTTGACAGAGCCAAAATCTGACGGGTTTTCTCCATTCACGCAGGAAACAGGGCGATTCGCGCAGGTTTTGTTGATTTTTTTCCCGCAGATGTGGTATATTCAAAGCAACCTGATATTCTACGGTCTCACCATTTTTTTCACCGTTCAAAGGAGGTTTTTGTATGCTCTCTTATCGTAAGCTTGCGATGCGTGTTCTGGGTCGCCCTCTCCATACGGGGGGGATTGATTCACCCCGTCCGGCCTCTCAGCGGGCAGCAGCGTTTATTCTGACCGCCGCAATGCTCATCACCCTTTCCGCCCCGGCCTTTGCAGGGACATGGTGCATCGATGAGGGCAACATCACCGTGAAGGCAGGTGACACCAAAGGGAAAAACACGGTCTCACAGGGGAATAAGAAGGATGTGGAGGACACCAACACCATCATCACCGGCACGTCGAATGAGAACACAGTCACCATCGATACTTCTAAGGGCAACGTGGACGTCACTTTCGACGACCTGAACATCGACGCCAGCAGCCGGAAGGAAGCCGCCATGAGTGTGACCGGCAGCGGCAATACCACGATTAAGCTGGATGGCGACAACCACCTCACCGGTGGTAATGGCCGCAGCGGCATCGACAGCATCGGCAGCCTCACCATCTACGGCGGCGAAAATGACAGCCTGACGGCCCAAGGCGGCGCCGGCGGCAGCGGCATCCATATCTCCCGCAACGGCAGCCTCACCATCTCCGGCGGTATGGTCACGGCCAATGGCGGAAGCGGCAACATCTCCGGCGGCGACGGCATCTCCAGCAGCGGCATCGATCTGTCGGGCAGCCTCGAGCTGACCGCCAAGGCTGGCAAGGGGAACAATAGCAACGGCAAGGCTCTCTCACAGAACGGCAGGGAGCTTGAGCTCGACACCATCAAGGATAAGCTGGGCCCGGGCGCAAAAGTCACCGCCACCGATGCCGACGGCAGCGTCATCGATCAGGTCTCTATCCCCCGCCCTGTGGAGCCGGAAGGACCTGTTATCCCCGAGGAGTCTTCTTCCTCTTCCGGCGGCGGCTCTGCCGCCCCGTTCGCACCCGTCTTTTCCCTTCCCGGCCTGACTGTCACCGACAAGAGCGGCGCGGTCATCGACTCCATCAGCACCCAGAGCGGCAATACCCTCACCGTCTGTGTCGGACGGCTCACGGCCTCCCTCCGGGCCTCGCTGGCCACCCTGCGTCAGCTTCGGGCTGAGGGCATCGAGACTATCACCTTCCAGACCATCCTCTGCTCCACCACCCTCTCGGTGGACGAGCTTCTGGCCATGGGCGGCGAGGATGCCGAGGCTGTCCTGACCCACCGGTTCACCGATTCCAGCCTCACCGTGGGCTGAAGCACCGCTCTCCCCTTCCCACAGGGATAGAAAGGCCCCGCTGCCCTGCACATTTCATGCAGAGCGGCGGGGCCTTTTCCTGTTTTACTGCACCCCGGCAGAGACCGGGACTCGTTTTTCCTGCTTTTCGGGCTTTCTGCGCTGCTCTGAGGCGGCAGCGCGGGAGCGGTCGTAGCAGTAGCGGATGATGGCCTGACGGCGGACGATGCCGATGAACATTCCCCGGTCATCCACGACGGGGACGAAGTTCTGGTTCATGGCCGCCTCGATGAGCTGGTCCATGCTCGTGGTGACCGTGACGGCCTTGTAGTCCCGCTTGTGGGCAAACTCCCGGATGGGGATGTCCTCTGCCGCCTCAAGGTCGAGGCCGTGGAACTTTTTCAGCCCCCAGAGGATGTCCCCTTCCGTCAGGGTCCCCACATACTCTCCCTTGCGGTTGAGCACCGGGATGGATGCGTAGCGGTTGTTCTCCCATTTTTCCAGCGTCTGGCGGAGGGTGAAGTCATCGTACACATACATCAGATCCTGCTTGGGGGAAAGGAAAAACAGAATATTCATGAAAACAACTCCTATTGTAAACTTTTCCGCCGCCGGGCCGCAGCTCCTGTGCAGCCGCAGCAAATTCCTGTCTTCAGCACCTTGGCAGCCGAATGCCCCGGCATCCTGTGCCGGATACAGTCTTACTCTTGCCACCTTAGATTTTAGCACTTTTTCATAGTAAGATAAAGATGCCTGCGTCATCTTTTATATTTTATTCACAATCATCTTTTGTTTTGTCGGATAAATATTCACGAAATGGATGCACTGCGAAGGATTTTGTGCTATACTAACAACAGGAACGCGGCCCTTTGCGGCTCTGTCTTTCAGTATACCGGCTTTGCGGTGTCGAAACAGACCGAGACGGGTAAGCCGCGCCTGACTTTTTTCTTTCTGTCAGCAATTATATGCTGTACAGCTTCCTCATAAAGTTGTATAATAAAAGTGGTACGCCGCCTTCTTTGGCCCGCGCACCGCCCCGCCGCCGTGCGGACCGGGGTATCATAATGAATAAAAGGAGCAGAGCGACTATGATCACTTCCCGTTTCCCGCTGGGAGATGTCAGCTTCTCAGCCGAGTATTTTTCCACGCTCGTGGGCGAGGCAACCAAACAATGCTACGGCGTGGCCGCAATGGCCCCCCGTGATCTGACCGACCGTGTCCGCAGCGCCGTGCGCGGCGTGGACGATTCGGCCAAGGGCGTCCGTGTCACACAGGAAGAGGGCCGTCTCGTGATCGAGCTGCACATTGCCGTCAGCTACGGGCTGAACATCTCCACCGCCGCGCGTTCCATCTCGCACCGCGTGAAGGACGAGGTGGAGCAGGCCACCGGCCTGAAAGTCGCCCGCGTAGTCGTATCGGTCGATGACGTGGTTGCCTGATGAGACAAAGCCCGCCCGGGGGTACCGGGAAGATATAAGGAGTAAAAAGCAATGATTTCTGGTAAGATCCTGCGCGACGCCATTATTTCCGGCGCAAACAACATCAACAACCAGCGCTCCCGCGTGGACGAGCTGAACGTGTTCCCCGTCCCCGACGGCGACACCGGCACCAACATGGGCATGACCGTCGGCTCAGCCGTCCGTGAGCTGCAGGCCATGGACGACAGCTGCACCGTGGGCGAGGCCGCAAAGACCGCCGCCTCCGCCATGCTGCGCGGCGCCCGCGGCAACTCCGGCGTCATCACCAGCCTGCTGTTCCGCGGCTTCTCCAAGGCTCTGGAGGGCAAAAAGGAGGCTGACGCCGCCGACATCGTGGCTGCACTGAAGAAGGGCGTCGAGGGCGCTTACAAGGCTGTCATGAAGCCCACCGAAGGCACCATCCTGACCGTCGCCCGCGTCGCTTCCGAGGAAGCTGCTGCCTGCGGCAAAGAGGATGTGGCCGAGCTGTGGGACGTCGTGATGACCGCCGGTCAGAAGGCTCTGGAGGACACTCCCAACCTGCTGCCCGTCCTGAAGAAGGCCGGCGTCGTGGACGCCGGCGGCCAGGGCATCATGATCATCTTCGAGGGCATGGGCAAGGTCTTCCACGGTGAGGACATCGTGGCCGGCGGCGAGGCTGTCCCCAACAAGGCCAAGCTCTCCACCGAAAACGCCGGCAAGGGCGTCTTCACCGATGACCTGATGAAGGTCGAGGACATCAAGAACGGCTACTGCACCCAGTTCCTCATCAACAAGAACGAGGGCGCAAGCGCCGCAAAGATGCGCGCCTTTGCCGAGTCCAACGGCGACAGCGTGGTGTGCATCGAGGACGATGATGTGATCAACCTGCATGTCCACACCGCCGACCCCGGCAAGATCCTGAGCGAGGCCATCAAGTACGGCTACCTCACCAACTTCAAGATTGAGAATATGCACGAGCAGTTCCTGGCCCGCCAGAAGCAGGGCAAGAGCCTCGAGAAGCAGGCTTCCGCCGAGAAGAAGCCCGACCCCGCCAGCGAGTTCGTCTACGCTGCCGTTGACCCCAGCCGCGACTATGGCTTCGTTGCTGTCGCC
>OHTT01000646.1_pt1 | contig 11542 bp, 5 predicted proteins | sample 1579001 | NCBI WGS metagenome assembly OHTT01 (sample SAMEA3879606, study PRJEB24766) | human gut metagenome | biome: human-associated habitat; feature: feces | place: USA | collected 1985/1987
TTTTCCTTTTTTATAATAGTATCATTATGGTATAATAGAGACATTAAAATCGGAATTTCAGGAGGTGTTTTTATGCCACAAATGAATAAGGGAGGAAAATTTATTTTCGGGAAATCACTCATTCGGACGGATGGAACATTGCGGATTCCACCGCAGGCAATGGAAGAATATCACATTGCAGATGAAGGAAAAGTATATCTTTTTACCGGAAGTAAGATTACCGGTGGCTTCTGCGTCACCCGGAAAGGCCTTTTGCATCCGTCAAAACTTGGTCACATTTTGGACGATACTCCACCGTTGCTTGACTACTCAGCAGGTTCTGGCGAATTTATCAAATACAAGGGGCGTTCCTACTGCTGGGTAGAGATTTCACAGGAGGGGCAAATTCTTCTTACGAAGAAAATGATGGATTTTTTGAAGGTGAGACCCGGAATGGAGCTGCTCTCTATCCGCAGTAGCGACATCGCGTTTACGATGGGAGCTAAAGGACCGCTATTGGAAAAAGCAGAAAACTATGATGGTGAAATTCCGCTTTTTTAAGTGTAACAATTTGAATTTGTGGAGGATAACTATTGTGGATAAAGCAGTTATTTATATACATGGAAAAGGTGGTAATGCTGAAGAAGCTATTCATTACAAACCGCTCTTTAGTAATTGTGATGTGATTGGTCTCGACTATACTGCACAGTTTCCATGGGAAGCAAAAGAAGAATTTCCATTACTTTTTAATTCAATTTATAGAAACTACAAGACTGTTGAAGTAATTGCCAATAGCATTGGAGCGTATTTTGCTATCAATGCCTTATCAAATCAGCAAATAGAGAAAGCATATTTTATTTCGCCCGTTGTAGATATGGAAAGGCTTATTGCTGATATGATGATTTGGGCAAATGTTACAGAGGATGAACTCAAAGAGAAAAAAGAAATTCAGACAACCTTTGGAGAGACCCTTTCATGGGATTATCTTTGCTATGCAAGAGAAAATCCTATTATATGGGAAATCCCAACGCACATTTTGTATGGTGAAAAAGATAATCTTACCGCTTATGGAACGATATTTGAATTTGCCCAAAGAACCCATTCAACACTTTCTGTCATGAGAAATGGAGAACACTGGTTTCATACAGAAGAACAGATGAAGTTTTTGGACGAATGGATTGTTGAAAATTCTAAACACAATGACAGGTTTTCAAGAGCAACTTGTGTGCGTTGATGAATATCTTGAACTTAGGAGGTGTTTAATGAAAACGGTTCTTTTACATGGGTTGGGACAAACTGCACAGGATTGGAAAGAAGTAGTCCAACAACTATCAATTTCCGATGTCGATTGCCCAGAACTTTTTTCTTCAACAGAAGATGAAATATCATATTCGCAGATTTTAGGCGATTTAGAACAGCGGTATTCTGAAGAAAAAGAGCCGCTTCGTATCTGCGGTCTTTCGTTAGGTGCGCTTCTTGCGATTGATTTTGCTATTCGACATGAGGAAAAAGTGGATTCGCTGGTTTTGATTGGCGCACAATATAAAGTTCCAAGTTTACTGATAGATTTTCAAAATCTTATCTTCCGTTGTATGCCAAACAAGGCTTTTGAAAGTATGGGACTATCAAAAAGCAGCACCATAAAATTGGCTCACTCTATGCGATCATTGGATTTTACTGCGCAATTAAATAATATTTGTTGTCCAGTAACAATTTTGTGTGGCAAAAAGGATACTGCCAATCTAAAGGCTTCTAAAAGGCTAAAAGAATTGCTACCCCAAGCTACTTTGCACATCGTTCCAAATGCAGGACATGAACTCAATAAATATGCACCAAACACGATTGCAGAGATATTAAACAACTAAACACTCAAAACCTTACTCCTAAACTGGGGTTGTATCCAGATGTTGACCAGTAAATTTATTGAACCAAGATGAGGTGGTGAGAGAAGTTATGCAATATATGATACGAGAAATGAAAAGCCAAGAATACAGATTGTTAAGCGATTTTTTATACGAAGCGATTTATATTCCGGAAGGTGTTGAAGCACCACCTAGATCAGTCATAGACTTTCCAGAATTACAAGAATATATCATTGAGTTTGGGAATCGAAAACACGATAAAGCCTTAGTTGCAGAAATTCAAGGAGATATAGTAGGAGCTATTTGGGTAAGAATTATGAATGATTATGGACACATTGATAATGATACACCATCTCTTGCTATGTCTGTCTGCCCTCGATATAGAGGATTAGGCATTGGAACTTCATTATTGAAACAACTATTACAAGTAGAAAGATTGGCTGGATATTCAAAAATATCCCTGTCCGTTCAGAAAAGTAATTATGCAGTGAAAATGTATGAGAAAGTGGGATTTACTGTTGTTGACGAAAATGATGAGGAGTATATTATGATTGTAAATCTATAAAAAATACAGTTTGCATAACAAATAACCTAACCCCAATTTAATATTCACAGTTTTACCCAGCAGGAAATTATTTAGGTTTCCTGCTTTTCTTTTATCCAAAAACCGAAAGGAGGACAGAACACCATGCCAACCAAAGCTGAACTGTATGCGCAGATGGCGGACAAGGTGGCAACACAGCTCACGGGGAGCTGGCAGGAATGGGCAGGGTTTCTCACCACTGCTTCCCGCCTTTACAAGTACCCGTTCCATGAGCAGCTGATGATCTACGCCCAGCGTCCGGACGCTACCGCCTGTGCAGAGTACGATTTGTGGAATGAAAAGATGGGCCGGTATGTAAGGCGCGGTTCCAAGGGAATCGCTCTGGTGGACGATTCCGGGGACAGACCACGCCTGCGCTATGTCTTTGACATTTCCGACACCGGAACCCGTGAACATTCCCGCACTCCCTGGCTGTGGCAGCTGGAGGAGCGCCATTTGGATTCGGTGCAGGCCATGCTTGAGCGCACCTATGATGTTTCCGGTGATGACCTTGCCGGACAGCTCACTGAGGTAGCCGGAAAACTGGCTGAGGAATACTGGACGGAGCATCAGCAGGACTTCTTCTATATCGTTGACGGTTCCTTTTTGGAGGAATATGATGAGTATAACATCGGAGTGCAGTTCAAGGCAGCCGCCACCGTCAGCATCACTTACGCTTTGATGTCCCGCTGTGGACTGGAGCCGGAACGCTACTTCGACCACGAAGATTTCATGGCGATCTTTGATTTCAACACCCCGTCCACCATCGGGGCGCTGGGAACAGCGGTCAGCCAGATCAACCAGCAGGTGCTGCGGCAGATCGGCGTTACCGTCCGAAATGCAGAGCGCGAAGCCAACCAAGAAAGGAGCAAACAAGATGAACAATCCCATGACCTATATCCAGAACGGAGACTATCTGATTCCCGACCTGAAGCTGAGCCAGCAGCCGGAGAAACCCCTGGGCAAGTACGGCAGGATGAGGAAAACCTACCTGAAGGAACACCGTCCCATCCTCTACAACCAGATGTTGCTGAGCGAGAAGCTGTACCCGCACCTTCTGGAGATCGACGAGACCGCCCAGAGCAGACTGGAGCAGATGATGCCCCAGCTGGCGAAGGAAGCGGGAGCCACCGAGGAACTGAAAGCCAGCGATCCCATGAAGTGGGTGGGGCTGATGAACACCTGCAAAGCTCAGGCCGAGGAAATCCTGATGGCGGAGCTTATCAACAGCTGACCCTAAACCTGTTCCTCTCCGAAGCGGAACAGATCCAATCCATAGATGAAGCAGAGAATGTAGCGCATACATCCTCTGCTTTTTCTTTTGCCCAAAATGACATCGACCATGTGCTGCGTTTGGGCGGCAATACAGACCGTCAAAGGGAGCGTGTGGTTGCAGCCTTTGAAAAGCAGAAAACCACCGCTGAGATTGCCGAGATACTGAAAACGCTGTACCACGGCGGCAACGGCCTTGGCAGTGTGAGCGCATGGTATGCCGAGGATGGTATCCATCTTTCCCACGGGAAGTCTGTCCGTTATGACAGGTCTGCCCAGGTCATTTCCTGGGAGAGCGCCGCAGAGCGTATCGGGGAGCTTTTGGAGAGCGGCCAGTTTGCCTCCAATGTGGAGCTTGCAGAAGCGGCAGGCTATGAACGCTCCCTCCTCTCGGAAAAGCTCTGGCATCTGTATCACGATCTCAGTGAGGACGCCAGAAAAGCCGGATATTTGTCCTGCCTGTCAGAGATCAAAGGCAATGGTTTCCCGGAGGAGACCCGCCGCCTGACGGAGCAGCTGAGTGACCCGGCTTTCCGCCAGACCCTCAAGGAAGAATACGCCGCCTTCTGGACTGCCTATCAGCAGGACCGTGACCTGTTGCGTTTTCACTATCATAGACCGAGGGAGATCTGGGAGAACCTGAAGGACCTTGACCTGCCACGCAGGACCTTTTCTTCAGACCTTTCCCAAGTGCCAACCGTCCAGCATTTCATTACCGAGGATGAGATCGACGCCGCTATGACCGGCGGCAGCAGTTTCGCCGGAGGAAAAGGCCGTATCTATGCGTTCTTCATGGCAAACCATACGGATAAGGAGAAAGTGAGATTCCTCAAAGACGAGTATGGCATTGGCGGACGCTCTCATGCCCTGTCCGGCGCAACACACAGCGGCGAAGATCACGATGGGAAAGGACTGCACTATAAAAAGCAGGACTGCCCGGATGTTCACTTGAACTGGGAAAAGGTTGCCAAGCGCATTACCTCACTTGTCCAGAAAGACCGCTATCTTACCGAACAGGAACAGGCGCAGTATGACAAAATCCAGTCTGAAAAGGAACTGGCCGAAGAAGATGCCATTCAAGCCCAGCAGCCGGAGATGGAGGAAGAAACGCTAAAGCCTACCCTTGGGGAGCAGTTTGAGCAGTATAAGCCTGTGGTGACTGCCGCCATTTCCGAGGATACCGCATATCGCAATGCCTGCGGTCATTCTGACCGTGAAAATGCTGTCATCGAGGGTAATGCCGCTGTGCGCCGTGCGGTCCTTGGTTCTAAGGATATGGAGCTGATCCGACTCTATTCGGATGTGCCGGAGTTCCGTCAGCGTTTACACCGGGAAGTGATCGACGAGACCTATCCAAAGCTCCATGAGCTTCTGCGCCCTCTTTCTCAGGAAGATATTGATACTGCCCTTTGTGCATGGAACGGCAATATCGAGAGTAAACACGCTGTTGTCCGCTATATGAAAGACCATGCAAGAGAAAAAGATACCGCCGCATGGCTGGCTCAGGAATACGGCGGCAGTAACAGCAACAGCCTGTTCGTTGTCCGTGCCGGCAGCCCGGAGGAAACGCAGCTGCCCTGGCCGAAGGTACAGCGCAGGCTTGCCCAGCTGATTCAGGAGGACCGGTTCTATACCGAAGAAGAACAGGACCGTTTTGACAACATCGACCCCATCGCCATCCGGGAAGCCCTGGAAGAAAGAGGGATCGTCAACGGCCAGGTGGCAGACTCGGAAAAACTGGACAATGACCCATTTATCCAACAGGTGGTGTCGGATGTAGAGCAGATCGCAGATGCCGAGACAGAGCAGACTTCCGAAGTTTCCATTTCCGATGAGGAATATGATGCAGTTCGCCGCCCAACTCCGCAAAGAACCTCCTATGACCCTGCCGCCCCGGTTTATGCTGTGGGCGATACCGTGTATATCGAGGATGACGCCTATCAGATCACCGAGCTGCGGGAGGACACCGTACAGCTTCTGCCCACCGGGATGGTATATCCCATCTACCGGGCAGAGCGCAAAGAACAGTTCGAGCAGCTGCTTCGGGCAGACCGCCGCAATGCTTACTATACCGAATTTCTTCCTATTGACCCGGACAAGGCAGATCAGGACTTGCGGGATGTATTGGCTCATGGACTGATGGATGAAGCGGATAAAAAGCAGATTTCCACGCTGCTGCAATCCGGCAGGAGCAACAGCGAGATCGCCTACTGGCTGAGCAGAGCCTATTCCGGTGAGATCGAGACACTGAATCTGGAGACCGGCGATATTGCCGATTACCGTACCACGGCACAGGGCATAGAACTGGAAGTCATGGATGCAGAGGAAAAGCGTCTGGCTATGCTGTATTTCCGCTGGGATGAGGTTGCGCCTTTGCTGCGCGGGATGTATGCCCGTCAGATGGATGGCTTTGGACAGGAACAGCCCCAACCGTCTGCCGAATCCCCGACCTTCCATTCCGAGACCGTGGCCGTCTATCCGGGCGATAAGAACAATCTGCCTTATGATGTGGTGGTGGAACGGCTGCATATCGAGGAGCCGGAGCCGCCAGCCCCTGTGACTGAGCCGGAGAAAACCTTTGAGGAAGTGCTGGACGAACACCCGGTTTCCATTCAGGTCAATGGCCAGTGGCAGACCTTCCCCAATGCCAAAGCTGCCGAGGAAGCATCTTATGAGGAATACAAGGCTAACCTGCGCCGCAATGCAAAAAACTTCCGCATTACCGATGAGCATTTGGGTGAAGGCGGTCCGAAAGCCAAGTTCCAGGCAAATATCAATGCCATTCGTTTGCTGAAAGAGCTGGAAGCTGCCGGACAGCAGGCAAGCCCCGAACAGCAGGAGGTTCTTTCTCGATATGTGGGCTGGGGCGGTCTCTCTGATGCGTTTGACCCGGAGAAACCGGCATGGGCTTTAGAGTATGCCCAGCTAAAAGAACTGCTGACCCCGGAGGAATATGCCGCCGCCAGAAGCTCCACCCTCAACGCCCATTACACCAGCCCTACGGTCATTCAGGCCATCTATGAAGCGGTGGACCGTATGGGATTTGAGACCGGAAATATTCTGGAGCCGTCTATGGGTGTGGGCAATTTCTTTGGTATGCTGCCGGAGGAAATGCGAAACAGCCGTCTGTACGGTGTGGAGCTGGACCCTGTTTCCGGGCGCATCGCAAAGCAGCTCTATCCCAAGGCGGACATCACAGTAGGCGGCTTTGAGACCACCGACAGGCGTGACTTCTTTGACCTTGCCATCGGCAATGTGCCTTTCGGTCAGTATCAGGTCAACGACAAAGCCTACAACAAGCTGAATTTCAGTATTCACAACTACTTTTTCGCCAAAGCACTGGACCAGGTGCGTCCCGGTGGCGTGGTGGCTTTTGTAACCTCCCGTTATACCATGGATGCCAAGGATTCCACCGTGCGCCGCTATCTTGCCCAGCGTGCCGAGCTGCTGGGAGCTATCCGTCTGCCTAATGACGCGTTCAAAAAGAATGCCGGTGCCGAGGTGGTATCGGACATCATCTTCCTCCAAAAGCGGGACCGCCCGCTGGACATCGTGCCGGAATGGACCCAGACCGGACAGACGGAGGACGGGTTTGCCATCAACCGGTATTTTATCGACCACCCGGAAATGGTGCTGGGCAGACAGGAGCCGGTAAGCACTGCTCATGGTATGGACTACACCGTGAACCCTATCGAGGGACTGGAGCTTTCCGACCAGCTGCATGATGCGGTGAAGTATATTCATGGCACTTATCAGGAGGCAGAGCTGCCGGAGCTGGGCGAAGGCGAAGCTATTGACACCTCCATTCCTGCCGACCCCAATGTGAAGAACTATTCCTATGCCATTGTAGACGGGCAGGTGTACTACCGGGAAAACAGCCGTATGGTGCGCCCTGACCTCAACGCCACCGCCGAAGCCCGTGTAAAAGGTCTTGTGGGACTGCGTGATTGTGTGCAGGAACTGATCGACCTTCAGATGGATGCAGCGGTTCCGGACAGCACCATTACCCAAAAACAGGCGGAACTAAACCGGCTCTATGACAGCTTTTCTGCCAAATACGGTCTCATCAATGACCGTGCAAACCGTCTGGCCTATGCAGACGATTCTTCCTATTACCTGCTCTGTGCGCTGGAAGTCATCGACGAGGACGGAAAGCTGGAACGCAAGGCGGATATGTTCACCAAACGGACCATCAAGCCCCATCAGGCGGTGGCTGTGGTGGATACGGCAAGTGAAGCACTGGCGGTGTCCATCTCGGAAAAAGCCTGCGTGGATATGGACTATATGAGCCAGCTTACCGGAAAAACAAAAGAAGAACTGGCCGGAGAGCTGCAAGGCGTGATCTTCCGTGTACCGGGACAGTTGGAGAAAGACGGCACACCCCATTATGTGACTGCTGATGAATACCTCTCCGGCAATGTACGCCGCAAACTGCGTCAGGCGCAGCGGGCGGCACAGCAGGACCCGGTTTATGCAGTCAATGTGGAAGCTCTTACCGCCGCCCAGCCCAAAGACCTGGATGCGTCGGAGATCGAGGTGCGTCTGGGCGCTACCTGGATTGACAAGGAATATATCCAGCAGTTTATGTATGAGACCTTTAATACCCCGTTTTATCTCCAGCGCAGTATCGAGGTCAACTATTCGTCCTTTACCGCTGAATGGCAGATCAAGGGGAAATCTTCTGTATCCTACAACGATGTGGCAGCTTATACCACCTATGGGACCAGTCGTGCCAATGCCTATAAGATTTTGGAGGACAGCCTGAACCTGCGAGATGTCCGTATCTATGACACCATAGAGGACGCAGACGGAAAAGAGCGCCGCGTGCTGAACGCCAAGGAGACCACCCTGGCTGCTCAAAAACAGCAGGCGATCCGGGAAGCCTTTAGGGACTGGATCTGGAGAGACCCGGAGCGCCGCCAGACTTTGGTGCGCCAGTACAACGAAGAAATGAACTCTACCCGTCCCCGTGAGTATGATGGCAGTCATATCACTTTTGGAGGGATGAACCCGGCCATTACCCTGCGGGAACACCAGAAAAGCGCCATCGCCCATGTGCTGTATGGAGGAAATACCCTGTTGGCACACGAAGTAGGCGCAGGTAAAACCTTTGAGATGGTGGCCGCTGCGATGGAAGCCAAACGCCTGGGCTTGTGCCAGAAATCTCTCTTTGTGGTTCCAAACCATCTGACCGAGCAGTGGGCGTCGGAGTTTCTGCGTCTCTATCCTTCCGCCAATATCTTAGTCACCACCAAAAAGGACTTTGAGACCCATAACCGAAAGAAGTTCTGCGCTCGTATTGCGACGGGTGATTATGATGCCATCATCATGGGACACAGCCAGTTTGAGCGTATCCCCATCAGCCGGGAGCGTCAGGAACGGCTTCTCTATGAGCAGATCGACGAGATCACCGAGGGCATCGCAGAGGTGCAGGCCAGCGGCGGCGAGCGTTTTACCGTCAAGCAGCTGGAGCGTACCAGAAAGTCTCTGGAAGCCAGACTGGAAAAGCTGCAAGCCGAGGGGCGAAAAGACGATGTGGTAACCTTCGAGCAGCTGGGTGTGGACCGTTTGTTTGTGGACGAGGCCCACAACTATAAAAACCTGTTTCTATACACAAAAATGCGGAATGTGGCAGGCTTATCCACATCGGACGCGCAGAAATCCTCCGATATGTTTGCCAAGTGCCGCTATATGGATGAGATCACCGGAAACCGTGGCGTGATTTTTGCCACCGGCACACCGGTCAGCAACTCCATGACCGAGCTTTACACCATGCAGCGTTATCTTCAGTATGAACGCCTGCAAGAACTGAACATGACCCACTTCGACTGCTGGGCTTCCCGATTTGGGGAGACCGTCACAGCATTGGAGCTGGCACCGGAAGGCACCGGCTACCGGGCAAGAACGAGATTCAGCAAGTTCTTTAATCTGCCGGAGCTGATGAACCTGTTCAAAGAAGTGGCCGACATTAAGACTGCCGACCAGCTGAATCTGCCTACCCCGGAAGTGGAATACCACAACATCGTGGCGCAGCCTACCGAACATCAGCAGGAAATGGTCAAGACCCTTTCGGAGCGCGCATCGCTGGTACACAGCGGAACCGTTGACCCGTCCCAGGACAATATGCTCAAGATTACCTCGGATGGCCGTAAGCTGGGCCTGGACCAGAGGATCGTCAACCAGATGCTGCCGGATGAACCTGGCACAAAGGTCAATCAGTGCGTGGACAACATCATGCAGATCTGGCGGGACGGCAAAGCTGACAAGCTGACCCAGCTGGTGTTCTGCGACATTTCTACACCGCAGGCAAAAGCTCCTGCAAGCAAGGCGGCGAAAACGCTGGATAATCCACTGCTTCACGCATTGGAAGGCGCTGTGCCTCTGCCGGAGCAGGAACCGGCCTTTACGGTATATGACGATATTCGTCAGAAACTCATTGCTCAGGGGATGCCTGCCGACCAGATCGCTTTTATCCATGAAGCCAATACCGAAGTGCGGAAAAAGGAGCTGTTCTCTAAAGTCCGTACCGGTCAGGTTCGTGTCCTTTTGGGCAGCACCGCCAAGATGGGCGCAGGCACCAATGTGCAGGACCGTCTGGTGGCACTTCATGACCTGGACTGTCCGTGGAGACCGGGAGACCTTGCCCAGCGCAAGGGCCGTATCGAGCGCCAGGGTAACCAGAATCCTCTTGTCCATGTGTACCGCTATGTGACCGAAGGAACCTTTGACGCATACCTCTGGCAGACGGTGGAGAATAAGCAGAAATTCATCAGCCAGATCATGACTTCTAAATCGCCGGTGCGCTCCTGCGATGATGTGGATGAAACAGCCCTCAGTTTTGCCGAGATCAAGGCTCTGTGCGCCGGAGACCCCCGTATCAAAGAGCGTATGGATTTGGATGTGGAGGTATCCCGCCTGAAGCTGATGAAAGCCGACCACCAGAGCAAGCAGTATCGTCTGGAGGACCAGCTGCTCAAATACTTCCCGGAGGAGATTGAAAAGCACAAAGGCTTTATCAAGGGCTTTGAATCCGATCTGGAGGTTTTGGCAGCGCACCCGCACCCGGAGGACGGTTTTGCTGGTATGGAAATCCGTGGCGATCTGCTGACCGATAAGGAGAACGCCGGTGCAGCCCTTTTGGATGCCTGCAAGGAGGTCAAAACCTCCGATCCGGTGCAGATCGGCAGCTACCGGGGCTATGCCATGTCCGTGGAATTTTCCGCTTGGAAACAGGAGTATACGCTCCTGCTGAAAGGACAGATGACCCACCGGGCAACCCTTGGTACAGACCCTCGCGGAAATCTTACCCGTATCGACAATGCCCTCGCCCAGATGCCCCAGCGTCTGGAGGCGGCAAAGGCCCAGCTGGATAACCTCTATCAGCAGCAGGCTGCCGCAAAGGAGGAAGTCGGAAAGCCATTCCTTTATGAAGAAGAACTGAGAAGCAAAAACGCCCGTCTGGTGGAGCTGGATACCCTGCTCAACATCGACGGAAAGGGACAGGCACACACCGAGTCTGTTGTTGCCAAAAGTACACGGCCTTCGGTGCTGGATAACCTAAAACGCCCGGTGCAACCCCGCAGTACAGACAAGAAACCAAAACAGCATGAGGAGGTGCGATAACATGAATACTAACGATCTGAATACAGCCCTTTATGAAAAGATGGCTGCCGAACAGGACAAGTTCCGGGAATGGCTGAAAATCCAGCCCCCGGAAGAAGTCTTAAACCATGCCTATGAGTACACCATCCGGGAGGACATCGTGATGGCAATGGAGGAATTGGAGTTGACCGACACCCAGGCACAGGCACTTTGGGAATCTCCCTCTCCGTTGGCGGATGTGTAC
>OHTT01000650.1_pt1 | contig 11404 bp, 6 predicted proteins | sample 1579001 | NCBI WGS metagenome assembly OHTT01 (sample SAMEA3879606, study PRJEB24766) | human gut metagenome | biome: human-associated habitat; feature: feces | place: USA | collected 1985/1987
TTTACCATGAACCAAAACGCATTCAGGACATTGGACTTTCCGGAAGCATTGGCACCGTAAATCACGGCAGACTTCAAATGCTTTTTGTTTCCGTCCACAATCAGGTGTTCCGGATGTTCGTTATCCTTACTGGCAAGCAGGGATAATACGACACTGCCTTTGATAGAGAGAAAGTTCTCTACACTAAATTGAATCAGCATAAAACAACCTCCTAAATCCTTGCTATAATATATTATATCCGCATTTTTGTGAAAAATCAACGCAAATGAAAAATAAAAATCTATATAGAGGATTTAAGAGAACAGTCGTGTGGAGAGGATATGCGGTGGGAGTTTCGGTAATGATAAAAAGCAAGCCTGGGAAACAGTTCGCCGCTGCTTCCCAGGCGCTTTGCTTACAGGTTCTGACGGATGATCCGGGTGATAATACCTACGGCCACACCCCGCTCCATATCCAGACGGGTGACGGCAAAAGATACATCGTCCTTTTTGCCGGGCATCCGGTAGTCATAGCAGGAATGGGCTACCGCATTGACACCATTGGAGAGACGCACATAGACAACGCCCTTGTGGACATCTGTGACACGGCCGGCATACTTGCCCTGGATACGGCACTTCTGCAGGTTGTCCCTGTCGGTGTTCTCGGAAATACTCTTGATGTCAGCCTTGATGCCCAAGTCCTCCAGACTGTTGCGCCGCACGCTGAGAATACGGACCAGCACCTCGTCGCCTACGGAAAAACGCTCATGGGCGTCACCAATCCAGTCCCAGGCAAGGTCACGGGCAAGGATGGAGGTTTCAACGCCGAAAACTTCCACGCGCACAACCTTTTCGGCCACTGCAATCACACGCGCCTGGACGATGCGCCCCTCATAGACACGGTACATACCGGCAGCATCCGTATCCAGATAGAAAATCTGGCGTTTGCGCAGCATGGCCTCCTTGCGGCTGGCAACTACGCTGCGGGTCTTGGAGTCGATACCACGCACGATGAAGTCAATGTCAGCACCGAGCATGTTGCCAAGGATCTTATTTTGGCGCAGCATAAGGTCGGCGTATTCCTGACCGGAAGGACTGCGGCCCAGATTGATCATCATTTCCTTGATAGGGATAATGACACGGAACCCCTTGTAATCCACAACTGCCACCGTCTTGCGGTTGTCCAGCTGTTCAATGCCGCCCAGCTTGCCGGTGATGATCTTGCGGGTGCGGTAGGCATTATGGATCTCATGCCAGATTACATCATCACGGTCTTCGGCAGTCTCGACATCATCCCGGCTGCGGATGGTAAGGACGGGGGCCTCGCCGCGCTGGGGGCGGGGCTGGCGCTGGGGAGGAGAAGGAGTAGGGGCAGGAGCGGCAGCTTCTTCCACGACAGGAACATCAGGCTCCACAGCAGGTTCCTCCGTATCAAGAATAGAGTCGGCTGTATCCACCGACTCTGTTGTTTCGGCAGGGACTTCCTCTGTGACAGTTTCTTCAGGAGCAGCAGCTTCTTTCTTCTTTCGGCTGGTACGCTTGGGCTTGGGAGATGCAGGGGGTTCCTGCACAGCGTCGGCGTTATCTTCGTAAACATCAGGCGGCTGCACATCAAAGTCTTCCGGCATATCAGTGGGAGCAGCGCTTTGATCGTCTGTTTCAGCAGGCGTATCCCCGAACATTTCCTCCTCGGTGAGTTCAGGAAGGGGATCTTCAGCCATATCTTCGGCAGAGGTGTCCTCCAGGGGCTGATCCATCTGCCCCAGCAGTTCGTTCAAATCCAGACCATCGCCAGCGTCAGCAGGAAGGGATTCAGGTTGAGCAGTATCGGCCGGCAGAGTTTCGCCTTCCGACATAACGGTTTCGGTAACAGGAGCCTCCTGTTCCAGAAGTTCTTTTTTCTTGGTTGCCATAGATTAAAACCTCCTATGAATTTGATAGTTTTGTTTAAGACAGGATGGAATCCTTGTCTGTGGTGATAATGCCTTCCGGCGTACCGGCAGATTTGGGGGCCGGAGCCTCTTTAGGTGATTTATCCGTGGGGGATGCCGGCTTGGTGGCTTTGCGCTTTGCCGGCTTCTTTGCTGCAGGAGCCGGTTTCGGCGCGGGCTGCGGTGTTTTGGCGGCTTCTTCTTCCAAGCGGCGCCATTCCGGTACATGGGCAGATGCTTTGCAGGAACGCAGGTACTTGGCTTCCGGGTGTTTGGAGTAATCCATTTTGTCTACCTGCAGAACCTTCTTGCCACGGATGATGATGAGTGCCTGATCCAGCGGGAGCCGCAGAACCTCATCAGGAGTAAGTACAGGGCGTTTTCCAACACCAGAGGTCTCACGAAACTCCGGTGTATAGTTGGAGATACGCCAGGTGCCCAGCTGTTTGGACTTACTGGATACTGCTACGGAGGCAAGCCCTGTCCTGGCAGAAATAAATTCGGCAGTAAGCTGGTCTGTACAGCCTAAAAACAACTGCGCGTCACAGTTTCCAATGATCTCCTGCCACAAATTCTGCGGGTATCGGTTCTGCAATCCTGCGAGATTTTGGAACACACAGGACATGGAGATATTCCGGGAGCGTATTACGCTGAGCCGGCGGGAGAGGTCGGGGATCGTGCCGCACGCTGTCAGTTCTTCCCCAAGGATATGGACAGGCACAGGCAGTTTGCCGCCCTCGCAGTTGTGGTCTGCATATCGCACCAGTTTGATGAAGCAGAAAGATAGAAACAGCGAGGCCAGAAAATCAAAGGTGCTGTCCTGGTCGCTGGTAACGAGGAAGTAGGCACAGGGCTGCTGACCCGGAAGCTCCAGATCAATCTCATTCTTAGCGGTAATTTTTTTGATCAGCTCAGACTGGAATACCTGCAGGCGGCTGCCCAGACCGATAATCACGCCGCTTCGCACTGTGTCGCTGGCCTGCTTGAACAGGCTGTAGGGTGCTTTGGCAGGGTGCGTGGAAGGAAGCGCCTCGAACAATGTGTCAAGTTGGGATTCCCCATTGAGAGTCAGCAGCCGGTAGACTTCGCCAATGTTGCGGTTTTCTTCTGCATAGCCTTGATCCACATACAGTACCAAGGCCTTGAGCAGATTCATCTCGCAGGCATCCCAGAAATGGTCACTCTTGCCGTTGTTCGTGGTGTTCTTGATGATGACATCTACAAAAAGCTGGGCCATTAGTTCCTGTCCCTCAACTTCGGCAAGGCAACACCAGGAATCTGAGTTTTCAGGCGAAACGAGGTTGAATACCTTGACACAATAGCCCCGGCTGCGGAGAAATTCGCTTGACTTCTCGTACAATTCCGATTTGGGATCGCAGATGATCAACGATTCTCCGGCGCCATTTTCGCCTCGGACAGTGGCCTGAAGGATACGGTTCATACAAAACGAACGGGTTTTCATGGAACCACTGGCGCCGTAGACTGCCAGATTGCTGTTGATTCTGGTATCTTCCGGTATGCAGACTGCTTTGCCATCCAGCATACCCAGTACAACACCCTTGTGTTTGCGCAGATCGGGCACCAGATCCAGTACGCCGGACATTTCTTTGCGGGACATCCAGCCGGAGGTGCCATAAGTGCCTTTGGCGGAGTAGGAGAAATTGCGGTCTTCATCATACTCACCGGCATCACCATATCCCATGCGCATGACCATGATGAGCAGCACTGCTAACAAGCCAATGCAGATCAAAATGCCATACACGCCATAAGGCGGTCTGAGCACAGAGGAAAGGCAGAGAAGGAAGTCGGGCGAAGCGGCCAGCGGTGAAGTACCATCGCCGGGAATACCGCCGCCCTGTTTCCAGGTTGCATAGTTACCCAAAAGCTGTGCCAGAAAGCCGCCTGCGTATAGAATCGCAAGAATGGCAAAGGGCGCTGCAATCAGGCTTACGATCAGTTTTTTCTTGTTTATGGGAACAACCTCCCCTCGAATTTTGTGAAATCAATGGTCTGGAAGCGCATCCGGGAACCGCAGTAGCTGTGAAGTACCTCTGCCTGGAAGTCAAAGCAGATCAGTGTGCCCGGGCGCTCGGATAGTTCGAGAGAGGTGTTAAAGCGTGCGATACGAGGCAGATCGCAGAAATAGCCAAACAGGACTGGTGAGCCATCCGGTGAAACACCGTCATGCTCAATAGCCAGTCCGGGCTGCCTCGCAGTAAGACCTTGGAGCAGAATGCGGTCCAGCTCCGCAGTTTTCACAGGGTCGCACAGCAGTGCAAGTATCACCTCCCCCTGATGGTTGTTGGTAAGATAAAGAAAATGCTCATAGCTGCCATCCAGCATGAAGAAATCATGTTTGCGTCCTCCGGTGCTGGTCAAAATCTGGTAAGCCAGATCCATGCTGTTGCCCAGAATCAGTCCATGAACATCCTCATGGCGAAACTGTGGGGACAGGCGCTGTTGGCAGATTACGCTCCAAATCAATGCCTTGACCCGCATTTCCGATTTGTAGCGCCACTTCATCAGGGCGCTGCTGCTGTTGTAGGTCACGAAGATGCCGGAGGGCGCAAGGAGTATTCCAGTGGAGCGGGAACTGCGGATCTTCGTGGTGTCGATCCCCATTTCTTTCACTTCTCTGGAACTGAAAAAAGCAGGATAGACAATCCTGCCGCCAGCGTAACCATCCGGCGCAAAAATTGCCGGTTTTTCATCCCGATACACACATACACCCGCATTATCCATGGTTACATAGGTTTCTGCCAGGCGGTGTAGCCGGAGTCTTCGGTCAATTTCGCATTTCAAACGGTTGGTGTCGGTATCTCCTGTCAGGTAGCTGGCAAACCTGTCCGGCCGGCTTTCCAGCAGAGTGGCTTTGGCTCGCGGCCCCAGACGGTAGCCGCGCAGTTTATCCCGGTAATAGGTACGCAGCAGCCCGTCTTTTTTCAGTGCAGTGACAACAGACTCCAGATAATATGGACTGCCGGGAAGTCTGTTAAGCTGGTCTGTGGGGAACTCGCCGGAGATGGCAGTCAGAGAGAGAAGCCTGTACGCCATCGTGTCTGGCTGTGGGAATTTCCCAAGTGATCACCTCCTTGTGGTGTGTGGCTTTTACCGAGACTGCAAGGAACTTCGGTAAAAATCCGTGGTGTAACGACAGAAAAAAGCCCCGAAATCCGGGGCAAAATACGATGTTGCGGCAGGTCGGACAAGCAATGGCTGAAAATGCTCAAAAATCCGAGATGGATTTTAGGGTGTTTTCATGCTCAGCAAGCCAGGCGGGAAACCGCTTTTTTTCCATGACACTGATTCTGGTACAGTCCTTTTCGCCCAGCGCAGCGGTGTTGTAGGCGTCGCAGAGCAGGCCGGTATCGTCAGCCATGACGAAGGTGGAGAGGACATCCAGAAGCTGCTTTTCTTCCAGATTGTCGTAGTCACGGATACGCCGGGTGGGAAGGCACTGGTCATAAACCTGCGTAAAGCACACCACACAATCGCTGAAGCGGGGCATGGGATGCTCTTTGGCGTATTGCTCCAATGAGAAGTAGAACGGGTCGAGCAGAAACTCAGTGTTTTGCCTCTGCTTGCGTTTTGGGAGCAGACCAGGCAGGGTGACCTCCAGTACACCGTCCTCATAGACAACCTCAATTCCGTGTACAATACCGGCGGATGTCAGGTAATCGCCTTTGCGGATAGTGGTGCTGGAATATATCAAATGCCGCAGCCTGCAGGCAATTTTCTCTGCCCGCAGGGCGGCATCAGTGGATAAGACTTCATAGTTGTCCGGATAGCGCTGAATATCCGTGGTATCCATCGCGTAAAGAGCATTGCTCAAACGGGATATATCATCAAGAATGCTTCCGATTCGGTGTGAGATGATTTTTCGTTCCAATCAAGTTCCTCCTGTTTTCTTAAAGTAATGCACCTGGCCCGCTGCATCCACGGTGCAGAAACCGGAAATGCCAGGGCAGTCAATGCGGCGAATGTCTTCCGGATTATCGACCAAAATGATGCGGCGTCCACCGCTGCGGTCATCCCGAAGCGCATGGTTGATCAGGGCCTCCTGGCCGGAAGCTGCGTAGACGATTTCGTATAGTTCACCGTTTGCAAAGAAGATAAGCTTGACCGGAAAATCACCGGGAGCATGGTATTCCACCTGCCCGATAAAATCCAAGAGTACCCAGGCAGCCCGTATCAGGGAGCTGTCTGATTTTGCTGCCCAACCAGACGGAAAGTAACCGCCTGTATCAGTTTGAAAAATACGGCCCTGCTTTTGTAGATGGGAGAGCAGGGTCTTGATGATTTCTTCTTTGCCAGGGTGAAAGCAAAGAAGCTGCTGCATATTGAGACCGGGATACATCGTGACGATCCGCAGCAGAGCCGCAGCTTCATTTCCATAGATTTCAGCCCTGGTCTTCATGGGTATCACCTCCAATGGCGTAATATAGGCGTATTCAAGACGCATTAAAATAGGAAGGAAAGCCAGTCAGTGTAAGCCAAAAGATGATCTGGTTGGCAAAACTGGCTTTTAGGCGTAATACAGACGCAAAGCAGACGCATAGCGGCGTCTGGCAGGAAAGTTGCACATGGGAATCACCTCGCTCTTCAAATTGTTATATCTGCTGTTCGGCAGATGTGGATTGTTCACGGCGTTTTCGCTCTACGATTTCACGCAGCTCGCGGCGGTCGGTAGTAATCAGATCCTTTTCCAGAGGGCTGGCTTTGAATTCCACCATAATATTGTTGTTATTGGTAGAAATCAGACCGTGACCTCTTTCAAAGTGAGTGATCTCCATTGTTTCAGCATCGGACAGGTGCAGGGCTTCCTGTACCCGCTGGGCTTCGTCGTCCTCCAGATTCAGAATGATCTTGGTCTTGGAGTTGTTGATGATGCCCTTACCAAATCTGCCGCCGTCAAGGTCAAAGAAATCGGCAAGATCCTGGCTTGCAAAAATCGAGGCGCCGCCGTAACCGCGTATGGTTTTGGCAATTTCCAAAAGGAAATCGCCAGCCAATCTTACACCAGCAGCACCGGCGCCGGATAGAAGCTGCCAGCACTCATCGATGAAGATGGCTTTTTCTTCTGTACGGTCGGCTTTGGCTCTGTCCCAAACAAAGTCCAGCGCCACAAACATACCTACGGTGAGCAGGTCTCCGGTGAGGGAGGAAATATCCAAAACAGTGTACTTGTTGTCGAGCCGAACATTGGTCTGCTTATTGAAGGTGCTGGCGCTGCCGTTTACCAGACGGTTTAGAATGTGGGCCATGCGCATCGTTTCCTTGGAGGTTTTCAAAATTTCGTACAGGTCACCAAGCACCGGCATTTCACGGTACTGGCCGGGCTGTGCAGGGTCTTCCAAAGAGGCGTTATCATGAGTGATGCCTTTTGTGTTATAGGTACGAACAAGGGCTTCGTCCAAAAGCTGTCGTTCTTCGTGAGACATATCGGGGATCAGCAGACTGAAAAATATGTGGAGCTGTTGGATCTTTGCTGCAAGTTCAGATAACTGAATGCCTGGACCGTCCAGAATTTCATTCACCGAGCGGTCTACCCGCCGAATCTCCATAACATTGATGCAGTGGGGACTGGCCGGTGAAATCTGGATAAAGGAGCCGCCCACATTGGAGCAGGCGCGATGGAATTCATGGCCTTTTAGGGGCGCAACAATGAAAATGGGGATATTTTTCCGCCTCATTCGCAGCGCCATCAACTGCATGGTAAAAGTTTTGCCGGCTCCGCTCGTGCCAAGGATCGACATATTGGCGTTCTTATAGACCGCAGAATTGAAGATGTCCACGATAATAAGGGAACTGTTGTACTTGTTAACACCCAGCAGGATACCGTTATCATCACACATCTCATAGGAGGTAAAGGGATAACAGCTTGCCGCACCGCCTGTCAGCAGGTTGCGTTTACCGCGCTCATACAGTTTCTTTTCCATTGCCACCAATGGAAGGGCAGATAAAAACGCCTGTTCCTCCCGAAAATGGCAGGTGCAGGCGTTCATGTCCTGTGAGAGCAGGAGCTTTTTCATTTCGCTGACCTTCCATTCCAAGTCTTCCTCGTTGGAGGCAGTAATGGTAATCAGCAGATTCAAGTAGTAGAAGTCCTCGTTGTTGGCAAGGCCCTCTTTGAGAAAGTACCCGCTTCGGATAGCGCCATCAATGTCATCAAAGTCGGTGTTGGTGTCGCTGGCGTCCTTGATTTTGGAACGGTTGATACGCAGCTGCTGTCCGACTTTCTGGATGATGGTTTCTTTGGGCTGACGGGAGAGGAACATATCCATATCGATCCCGTCACCGGCATTGACGATAAGACTGAGCCAGCCGGCTGGAACCTGCGTTTTGTAGCCATCAGAGGGCACCAGCAAATAAGCATAATACAGACCGTCAATGCAGATATGGTGACCATGCGTGAAGTCAATGCTTTTTGGCGCACAGAATTCGGTGGCAGGGATATGGTCGATCTCACTGTCGCGCCCTTTGGCAAGGTACTCAGCCACAACCTCCTGTGCCCGGACGGAGAGCGGCTTTACAGCACTTTCATTTCTGCAGAGCAGGTTATAGAGGACATCTACGGTGAACTCATCCCAGTTTTCCGGAACGATGACCTCGTTACCGCACTGACGGAGGTAGTTGGTAGCAGTATGGACTGCACTTTGCAGGGCATTGATTGCCTCGCCTTCTTCATCAGAGCGCTTGGTGTTGCTCCACGGCTCATATTCAAAAATCAGGAAGAAACGTCGGGTAATTGCCTCACGGGAACCGATCTGCTGAACGAACTGGAGGTAGTCTTCCTGCATGAGCAGACACTGTTCATTGGTCTCCTGTTCCATCTCCTTCCGAACGGTATCCAGATGGCGGTTGATCTCTGCCCGACGTGTCAGTACCTTGATTTGCAGCTTGATGGGGCTGATTTTCAAGTAGGATACAAAGGAATAGATGATGTTCCGCTGTTCCTGGGCGCTGCGCAGCATAAAATTGATGGGTACTACCTCGACGACCTTGACATAGCGGTGGTCCTTCGTGTAGATGATGCCGTTTTCAATTTTGGAAATCGGCAGATAATCTGCTACCGGGTTAAGGCAGGCGGGCTTCGGCTCCTGGGTGCGGATAGGGCGTTTTACTTTGCGCTCCTTGGAGACCTTCTTTTTTTGCTTGGCGGCTTTCTTCTCCTTGGCAGGCTTCTGCTTTTTCACAGGACGGAGTTTTTGGCGGATCTCGTAGCTACGAACTTCATCAAACTCCGCTGGGAAATCCTCTCTGCCGGAGCGCCGTGACCGTCTGGGAGCCTTGTCGGGCTTGTGTACCTTCTTTTTAATATGCTTGCCGCCATGCTCTGCCGCCGGAACCGCATCTTCTGCGCTGTTACCGCCTATAATGCGGCGGTTTCGCAGGTACTTTATGAAAATCAGCAGAAAAGAGGAAAGGCTCTCACCGGAAATTCCGATAAGCGCCACCAATGCTGCTGGCAGTGCGGTCAGGCACAAAGCGATGATACGGGCAGTCAGGCTAAGAGGGAGCAATGAAAAAACCGGCACACCAATGGCAAATGCCAGGATGCCGGCTTCAATCACATTGCGGGCTTTGAACATACCACCGAAGAAGGTGCCTGACTCGATGAAATTCGGTGGTATTATGTAGGTATCTCGGTCGATTTTATGATTCATGATTAACCTCGTTTCCGAAGCCGGGCGGGCACATCAGCCGATAATCCAGAACGGACCGCCAGCTCCAGCGCGCCGGCTGGCCTCATTTAAGATAATGGACAGATCCCAGAGCTGTTCGCTCCGTGTGTAACTGGCAGGGTCAGCCACCATGATCTTGCCGTCTTTTACGCCACGCAGGACAATGAAGTGACCGGATGAGGTAAAGTGGCCTTCAGACATGATTGCTACTACCAGTTTACCATTAGCCAGTGCGTCTGTGATGCGCTGTGGTTCCGCAGTGGTACAGCCGGAAACCGGAAGCCCCCATTCCCCAGCGGCGGCAGGTATCAGTGCATGGTAAGAACCACTGCTTTTACACCAGTAGCCGTTGTTGTAAGACCACTCGGCCATCTCCATAGGGTCAACCATATCGTCTGTCAGAGAGGACACCACGATTGCCATGGCGGTGGGCCCGCACCCATAGCCGCCGATGTTATCGGTGCCATAGGGTTGACTGGCATAGCGTTCATCCAGCTGATTGTAGTAAACAACAGGTGTGATCCCATCGGTGAAAGTAACATCGCCCAGAGAGGTGATGCTGTTTCCGGTCCACGCTTCCAGATTCTGCAGCAGACCATCGCCCAAGAACAGGCTTAGGTTGGAGGCATAATCGGCTGCAAGCTCCTTTTGGTCATCGGTAAGCTGGAATACAACATCAGAAAAATAGGACTCACCGTTGTAACGGACAGTATAGACCATCCATGTTTCTGGCTCTGTTGTTTCTTCCCCAGTCTCCGGATCGGTCACGGTGCTCTCACGAATCTCTTGCTTGCTGGTGTAGGAATATAGATGCTGCTTGTTTTCCCGCAGGGTGGCGGCAAGGTCATTTAGAGAAATGCTTTCAAAATCCTTGTCTTTGGCTGCACAATACTGAGAAATAAACAGGTTGGCGTTATAAATAGGCCCGCCGGAATAAGCATTTTTGACCTCCATATGGTCGGCTCCCGATGCCGCAAAGTCAGCTTCGATCCGGGCAAGTACATCATCCAGTGCCTCGCCCAAGATGCCGTTGAGGGTAAAGGTGATCTCGTTGGCGTTCTCAATAATCGCTGTTTCGCTATTCAAAATCGGAATTTCGGGGTCAGATGGCGAAAAGGCATTGGTCAGTCCGCCGAAAATAAGACCGGGGAGCATGAGAACAAATAATACCGGCAGCATAAGCAGGGCAATGACTGCCACAATGATTTTTCCGATATGCTTCCGACCTGCCCACACTGCGCCTGCAACTGCACCGTAAGGACCGCCTGCGGCAGCGCCTTTGGCAGCGGAGGAAATAGCTTTTCCGGTTTTGATTGCGCCGCGGATGGTATGCGCTGCGGAGGCACCGGTCTCCACAGCTTCGGAAAAACCGCTTTTCTGATCTTCTGGCATTTATATCTTGTCCTTTCTCCTCGGGGCTGGAGGCAGCTTTTTGACAATGGACTCGTTGAAGGCGATAGAACCGTCAGGGGCCATATAGGGCGATTTGTCAACAGCATCCACAGCGTACTGCTTATACCATGCTGTACCATCCACGGCATGAACGGTGGTGTACTGGCCTTCCGGGGCAACATATTGGTCTGCGTGGTACATACCAAAGGAGATACCTTCGGGATGTTCTGCAGTTACTTCTGTACCGGTGATGCGGCCGCCGCCGATTTCGACATTTTGGAAGGTTGGAATATTTTCAGCTCCGGATTCCAGTGCCGCGTATCCCATGTAAGAGTGCAGGGCTTCGGCGGCTTTTTCACCGGAAATGGAACCCATTTGGCTGATACTGCCAGTGGCTACGCTGCCGATTACATTGTTG
>OHTT01000651.1_pt1 | contig 11390 bp, 9 predicted proteins | sample 1579001 | NCBI WGS metagenome assembly OHTT01 (sample SAMEA3879606, study PRJEB24766) | human gut metagenome | biome: human-associated habitat; feature: feces | place: USA | collected 1985/1987
TCAGCTTGATTGATACATTTTCGGAATTTAAGGAACTGAAGAATATCGATAGAACCACGATGGTAAGCGTGCTCGAAGAGTCGTTCCGCAGTGTGATCGCGAAAATGTTTGGCACTGATGAAAATTACGACGTAATTGTGAACCCGGATAAGGGTGACTTTGAAATATGGCGTAACCGTGAGGTAGTGGCAGACGAGGATTTGACTAACCCGAATATGCAAATTTCGTTGACTGAAGCACAAAAAATCGATGCTTCTTACGAAGTGGGTGAAGAAGTAACCGATGAAGTGATTTTCGCTAAGTTCGGTCGCCGTGCTATTTTGAATCTTCGTCAGACACTGGCTTCTAAAATTCTTGAGCTTGAAAAGGACAGTATTTATAATAAATACATTGATAAAGTAGGTACTATCATCAACGCAGAAGTATACCAGATCTGGAAAAAAGAGATGTTGTTGCTTGACGATGAAGGAAACGAGTTATTGTTGCCGAAAACAGAGCAGATACCAAGCGATTTTTATCGTAAAGGAGAAACTGCCCGTGCAGTGGTGGCACGCGTGGACAACAAAAACAACAATCCGAAAATTATCCTCTCGCGTACTTCTCCGGTTTTCCTGCAGCGCTTGTTCGAGATGGAAGTGCCTGAAATAAACGATGGCCTGATTACCATCAAAAAGATTGCCCGTATTCCCGGTGAACGTGCCAAGATTGCGGTAGAATCTTATGATGACAGAATTGACCCTGTAGGAGCCTGCGTAGGTGTAAAGGGAAGTCGTATTCATGGCATCGTACGTGAACTTCGCAATGAAAACATTGATGTGATTAATTATACATCTAATATTTCATTGTTTATCCAGCGTGCTTTAAGCCCGGCTAAGATTTCTTCTATTCGTCTGAATGAAGAAGAACGTAAAGCAGAAGTATTCTTGAAACCGGAAGAAGTATCGTTGGCTATTGGTAAAGGCGGTTTGAATATTAAACTGGCCAGTATGTTGACTGAGTACACCATTGATGTGTTCCGTGAGTTGGATGAAAACGCGCAGGATGAAGATATTTATTTGGACGAGTTCAGAGATGAAATCGACGGATGGGTGATCGATGCTATCAAGGCTATTGGCATTGATACGGCTAAGTCTGTATTGAATGCACCTCGCGAAATGCTGATTGAAAAAACGGATCTTGAAGAAGAAACGGTGGACGAGGTATTACGCATTTTGAAATCGGAGTTTGAAGATAATGAATAATAGATCAATGCGATGATGTGCCGATATGCCAATAAAAAGAAAGGGCGTATAGGAATTGGCACATTGGCATATTGAACGATTATCAAATTATTCTTTCTCCATTATTCTTTAAATTAAAATATGACGATAAGGTTAAACAAAGTTACAAGAGATTTAAATGTAGGAATCGCGACGGTAGTTGAGTTCTTGCAAAAGAAGGGGTATACCGTTGAGGCAAACCCGAATACGAAAATTACCGAGGAGCAGTATGCTATGCTCGTGAAAGAGTTCAGCACAGATAAGAACCTTAGACTTGAATCGGAACGTTTCATTCAGGAACGTCAAAACAAAGATCGCAACAAGGCATCTGTTTCTATCGATGGTTATGATAAGAAGGAACCGGAGAAGACTGTTGCTGACGATGTGATTAAGACGGTCATTCCGGAAGATGTGCGTCCGAAGTTTAAACCTGTCGGAAAAATTGATTTAGATAAACTGAACCGGAAGGTTGAGAAAGAACCGGTGAAAGAAGAGCCAAAACCACAACCTGTAGCTGCTGAGGAAAAGAAAGTAGCGGAAGAGGTTAAGCCTGTTGTAAACGAAGTGAAAAAAGAAGAAGTCACTGTGACTCCTGCTACTTCGGAACCGAAACCGGTGAAAGAAGAACCGAAACCGGTGGTGGTTGAAAAGCCTGTTGAAACAGAAAAGAAAGTGGTTGAGGAAGTCAAGAAAGAAGAACCAAAAGTCGTGGTGTCTCCAGAAAAAACAGAGAAGAAAGAAGAGAAACCGGTAGCAGAAGCACCGGTTACTCCAGTAGAGAAGGAAGAGGAGGGCGTATTTAAGATCCGTCCGACTGAGTTTGTATCTAAGATTAATGTTATCGGGCAGATTGACTTGGCTGCATTAAATCAGTCGACACGTCCGAAAAAGAAATCGAAAGAGGAAAAGCGGAAAGAGCGTGAAGAGAAGGAAAAGCTTCGTCAGGATCAGAAGAAACAGATGAAGGAAGCCATCATCAAGGAAATCCGTAAAGAAGATAGTAAACAAGCTAAGGTCGTTGGTAAGGAAAACCTTGATCCTAACGGTAAGAAGAAACGTAATCGCATCAACAATAATAAAGAAAAAGTAGATGTGAACAATGTTGCTTCTAATTTTGCACACCCTACTCCAAACAGTGAGCGTACGAATAATAACCGTGGAGGAAATCAACAAGGTGGCGGCGGACAGAATAGAAACCGTAATAACAATAATAAAGACCGCTTCAAAAAGCCTGTAGTAAAGCAGGAAGTAAGCGAAGAAGATGTAGCAAAGCAGGTTAAAGAAACGTTGGCTCGTCTGACAAGCAAAGGTAAGAACAAAGGTGCCAAATATCGTAAAGAAAAACGTGACATGGCGTCCAACCGTATGCAGGAACTGGAAGATCAGGAAATGGCAGAAAGCAAGGTACTGAAACTGACAGAATTTGTGACTGCTAATGAATTGGCAAGCATGATGAACGTATCTGTAAATCAGGTTATCGGAACTTGTATGAGCATTGGTATGATGGTTTCTATCAATCAGCGTCTGGATGCAGAAACGATTAATCTTGTGGCTGAAGAATTTGGATTTAAGACTGAATATGTCAGTGCAGAAGTAGCCCAAGCCATTGTTGAAGAGGAAGATGCGCCGGAAGATCTGGAACATCGTGCTCCGATTGTTACAGTCATGGGACACGTAGACCATGGTAAAACTTCGTTGCTTGACTACATTCGTAAAGCAAATGTAATTGCAGGTGAAGCCGGAGGTATCACACAGCATATTGGTGCATATCATGTTACATTGGAAGATGGACGTAAGATTACGTTCCTCGATACTCCGGGACATGAGGCATTTACTGCAATGCGTGCCCGTGGTGCAAAGGTGACCGATATCGCAATTATTATTGTAGCTGCCGATGATGATGTAATGCCCCAGACCAAAGAAGCCATTAATCATGCAGCAGCAGCAGGTGTTCCTATCGTATTTGCTATTAATAAAATAGATAAGCCTCATGCTAATCCCGAGAAAATTAAAGAGACATTGGCTCAGATGAATTATCTCGTAGAAGAGTGGGGTGGCAAATATCAGTCACAGGATATCTCGGCTAAGAAGGGTCTCGGAGTTCCTGAACTGATGGAGAAAGTACTTCTTGAAGCAGAAATGCTCGACTTAAAGGCAAATCCGAATCGTAATGCTACGGGTTCTATCATCGAATCAACTTTGGATAAGGGACGTGGATATGTTGCGACTGTATTGGTCTCTAACGGTACGCTGAAGGTGGGGGATATTGTACTTGCCGGAACAAGCTACGGCCGTGTAAAAGCCATGTTCAATGAACGTAACCAGCGTGTAGCCCAGGCAGGGCCATCGGAACCGGTATTGATTCTGGGTTTGAATGGTGCTCCTGCTGCAGGTGATACTTTCCACGTGATTGAGACTGATCAGGAAGCCCGTGAGATTGCCAATAAACGTGAACAGTTACAGCGTGAACAGGGTCTGCGTACTCAGAAACTGTTGACACTGGATGAAGTGGGACGTCGTATTGCGCTAGGTAACTTCCAGGAACTGAACGTAATTGTGAAAGGTGACGTGGATGGCTCTATCGAGGCCTTGAGTGATTCGTTAATCAAGCTGTCTACCGAACAGATCCAGGTAAATGTGATCCATAAGGCTGTAGGTCAGATTTCGGAATCGGATGTGACATTAGCAGCTGCTTCGGATGCTATTATTATTGGATTCCAGGTACGTCCATCGGCTTCCGCACGTAAGTTTGCCGAACAGGAAGGTGTGGACATACGTTTGTACTCTGTTATCTATGCAGCTATCGAAGAGGTGAAGGCTGCTATGGAAGGTATGCTTGCTCCGGAAGTGAAAGAGGTAGTAACTGCTACTATCGAAGTGCGTGAGGTATTCCACATTACTAAGGTGGGTACAGTAGCCGGTGCTGTTGTGAAAGAGGGCAAGGTGAAACGTTCGGATAAGGCTCGCCTGATCCGTGATGGTATAGTAATCTTCTCAGGTTCCATCAATGCTTTGAAGCGCTTTAAAGATGACGTGAAGGAAGTAGGTACAAACTTCGAATGTGGTATCAGTCTTGTTAACTACAACGATTTGAAGGTAGGTGATATGATTGAAACTTACGAAGAAGTAGAAGTGAAGCAAACTTTATAATTCTCACGAAACTGAAAATATACGGAGGCACAGAGTGATTACAACTCCGTGTCTCCGTTTTCGTTTTACATAGAATGACGACCATAGATATTATCATACTGATTGCTCTTGGAGCCGGTGTTATTGTCGGATTTATGAAGGGCTTTATCCGGCAGCTTGCTTCCATTCTCGGATTAATTGTGGGGCTATTGGCAGCAAAAGCTTTGTACACCTCACTGGCTGTGAAGTTATGCCCTACGGTGACCGACTCCATGACTGTGGCGCAGATACTGGCATTTGTCATTATCTGGATCGCTGTGCCGCTAATCTTTACATTGATGGCTTCAGTATTAACCAAGGCATTGGAGGCGGTTTCACTTGGCTGGCTGAATCGCATGCTTGGAGCCGGGCTCGGAGCTTTGAAATATCTTTTATTGGTGAGCTTGGTTATCTGTGTCATTCAGTTTATAGACTCCGATAGTCAGTTGATTAGCCAAACAAAGAAGGAGCAGTCCTTGTTATATTATCCTATGGAAAGCTTTGCGGGGATCTTCTTTCCCGCAGCAAAAGAGGTTACACAACAATATATATTCAAATAAAAATGATGCAACAAGAAGAACCCAATAAATATGTAAAAGAACTCACGCAGGAGAAGTATAAATACGGCTTCACTACGGAGGTACATACAGATATCATAGAGAAGGGACTCAATGAAGACGTGGTACGTTTGATCTCGTCTAAAAAGAACGAGCCGGAGTGGTTGCTGGAGTTCCGTCTGAAAGCTTATCGTCATTGGTTAACGCTGGAGATGCCTACTTGGGCACATTTGCGTATACCGGAAATTGACTATCAGGCAATCTCATATTATGCCGATCCTACGAAAAAGAAGGAGGGCCCGAAGAGTATGGATGAAGTTGATCCGGAATTGATAAAAACATTCAATAAACTCGGCATTCCACTGGAGGAGCAGATGGCATTGAGTGGTATGGCTGTGGATGCAGTGATGGACTCTGTGTCAGTGAAAACGACCTTTAAGGAAACACTGATGGAGAAAGGTATTATTTTTTGCTCATTCAGTGAAGCTGTGCGTGAACATCCCGACTTGGTGAAAAAGTATCTCGGATCTGTTGTTGGGTATAGAGACAACTTCTTTGCGGCATTAAACTCGGCTGTATTCTCAGACGGTTCTTTTGTCTATATCCCCAAGGGGGTACGTTGTCCTATGGAACTCTCTACTTATTTCCGTATTAATGCTGCCAATACCGGTCAGTTTGAACGTACATTGATTGTGGCTGATGACGATAGCTATGTTTCCTATCTGGAGGGGTGTACAGCTCCAATGAGAGATGAGAATCAATTACACGCTGCTATTGTCGAAATCATGGTACATGATCGTGCGGAAGTGAAATATAGCACCGTGCAGAATTGGTATCCGGGCGATGCCGAAGGCAAAGGTGGAGTTTATAATTTTGTGACAAAACGTGGCAATTGCAAAGGAGTAGACAGTAAACTTTCATGGACCCAGGTTGAGACAGGTTCGGCTATTACATGGAAATATCCGTCTTGTATTCTTTCCGGGGATAATTCTACTGCAGAGTTTTATTCTGTAGCTGTGACGAATAATTATCAGCAGGCAGATACAGGTACTAAAATGATTCATTTAGGTAAGAACACCCGTAGTACGATTGTCAGCAAGGGTATATCTGCCGGGAAGAGCGAGAACTCTTACCGTGGGTTGGTCCGTGTAGCTGAAAAGGCTGATAATGCCCGTAATTATAGCCAGTGTGACTCATTGCTGTTGGGTGATAAGTGTGGTGCACATACTTTTCCCTACATGGATATCCATAATGAAACGGCAGTTGTAGAGCATGAAGCGACTACCAGTAAGATTAGTGAGGATCAGATATTTTATTGTAATCAGCGTGGTATTTCTACAGAAGATGCCATTGGATTGATCGTAAACGGCTATGCTAAGGAGGTACTTAATAAACTTCCAATGGAATTTGCCGTAGAAGCTCAGAAACTACTTACGATCTCTCTTGAAGGCAGTGTAGGATAATGAAGACGAAACGTGTTGGTTGGCTATTGATATTCCTGTCCTATGTTGGTGTAGTACTGGCACAAAACCTTGACGATCAAGAAAGGAGGTGGGCGATCAGTGGCTCTTGGGGAGGAAATTGGCCGATAGTCACAAAGAATACACTTTCGGGAAAAGCTGTTTCTGCAGGACATATACATACTTTAATGTTGGAGTATTATATTCCTTATACCCGTTTCTCCCTGAAAGGAGGATATACAGGTGAAGAAATAGGTTTGAATCCAGGTATTTCTGCCTCAATGAGTAATCTGGAAATAGGAGGGCGGTATTATTTCTTACCACAACGGTTTGCAATCCAACCTTATGGGGGACTTTCTACTGGATGGAACCTCTCTCCACGAAGGCAGGAGGGGATGGGCAGTAGCAGTTATTACGATCCTTCAAGGCAAGAGTTTCGTAAAGATTACGATTATCGATACCGAATTAAAGAACCATTATTCACAGTTTCTCCTGTGGTGGGAGCTGATATATATTTTCTTTCTTGTCTTGCTCTCACCTTGGAATATAATTTCCGGATGGGCATTGCCGGAAAGATAAGTGGAGAGATAGAGAAGACCAATTCTCGTGGAACCGGATTTGTACGTAGCAATGGGATGCGGCAGACCGTAAGTGTAGGGGTAAAGGTTAACTTCCCTTTTACTATTACGCAGACGGACGGAAATTCCATATTACAATGGTTGGACGAGGTTATTTTTGGAAAAGAATAGATAATGAAATAATTGATAAGATCATGTTAGAGATAAAAGACCTGCATGCCAGCATTAACGGCAAAGAGATATTGAAAGGCATTAACCTGACGGTGAAGCCGGGCGAAGTACATGCCATTATGGGACCTAACGGTTCGGGTAAAAGTACGCTTTCGTCTGTTCTGGTAGGTAATCCTGCTTTCGAAGTGACGAAAGGAAGCATCACGTTCTATGGTAAAAATCTTTTGGAATTGAGCCCTGAAGATCGCAGTCACGAAGGTATTTTTCTTAGTTTTCAGTATCCGGTGGAGATCCCGGGCGTGAGCATGGTGAACTTTATGCGTGCTGCTGTCAATGAACAGCGTAAGTACAAAGGATTACCCGCTTTGACAGCCAGTGAGTTCTTGAAATTGATGCGTGAAAAGCGTGCAGTGGTCGAGTTGGATAATAAATTGGCCAATCGTTCGGTAAATGAAGGTTTCTCGGGTGGAGAGAAAAAACGGAATGAGATTTTTCAGATGGCTATGCTCGAACCCCGTCTCAGTATCTTAGACGAGACTGATTCCGGACTCGATATCGATGCGCTTCGTATTGTAGCCGAAGGAGTAAATAAACTGAAAACTCCCGATACCAGTTGTATTGTCATCACCCACTATCAGCGTCTGCTGGACTATATAAAGCCGGACATTGTACATGTTCTTTACAAAGGACGTATTGTAAAGACTGCCGGTCCGGAACTCGCTCTTGAGTTGGAAGAGAAGGGATATGATTGGATTAAGAAGGAATTAGGAGAATGAGTTTAATTATGAATGCAGAACAGCAATATATAGATCTCTTTTCTCAGTGTGAGGCGATGATCTGTCGTCATAGCGCTGAGGCGTTGAATGCCCCCCGGGCAACAGCTTTTGCTGATTTCGAACGTCAGGGGTTTCCTACACGGAAACAAGAGAAATACAAATATACGGATGTCAGTAAATTCTTTGAGCCGGATTATGGGTTGAACTTGAACCGGCTGCCCATTCCGGTGAACCCTTATGAAGTGTTTAAATGTGATGTTCCGAACATGAGCACTTCATTGTTTTTTGTAGTGAACGATGCATTCTACAATCAGGCGCTTCCTAAGTCCGGATTGCCTGAAGGAGTTATCTTCGGTAGTTTGAGAAATATGGCTGAACAGCATCCGGAACTTGTGAAGAAGTATTATGGTAAGTTGGCTGATACTTCGAAAGATGCGGTTACGGCTTTTAATACAGCTTTTGCACAGGATGGAGTATTGATGTATGTTCCGAAGAATGTGATCGTCGATAGACCTATTCAACTGGTCAATATACTTCGTGCGGATGTTAATTTCATGGTAAACCGCCGTGTGTTGATTATCCTTGAAGAAGGGGCTCAGGCCCGTTTGCTTATTTGCGATCATGCAATGGATAATGTAAACTTCTTGGCAACTCAAGTTATTGAAGTGTTTGCAGAAGAGAACTCCGTTTTCGATCTTTATGAATTGGAAGAGACTCATACCAGTACAGTGCGTTTCAGTAATTTGTATGTGAAACAGGGAGCAAACAGCAATGTATTGCTTAATGGAATGACACTTCATAACGGGACAACCCGTAATACGACAGAAGTTACCCTTGCCGGTGAAGGTGCCGAGATCAATCTTTGTGGTATGGCCATTGCTGATAAAAACCAACACGTGGACAATAATACCTCGATAGATCATGCCGTGCCGAATTGTACCAGCAATGAGTTGTTTAAATATGTTCTTGACGATCAGTCTGTGGGAGCTTTTGCCGGTTTGGTACTGGTACGTCCTGATGCGCAACATACCAGTTCTCAGCAGACAAACCGTAACCTCTGTGCTACTCGTGATGCCCGTATGTATACTCAGCCGCAACTGGAGATATATGCCGACGATGTAAAATGCTCTCATGGAGCTACTGTAGGTCAACTGGATGAAAACGCTCTTTTCTATATGCGTGCTCGTGGTATCGCCGAAAAGGAGGCCCGTCTGTTGCTGATGTTTGCATTTGTCAACGAGGTGATTGATACCATTCGTCTGGAGGCGTTGAAAGATCGTCTGCATTTGTTGGTTGAAAAACGTTTCCGCGGTGAACTGAATAAGTGCCAGGGATGTTCTATTTGCAAATAATCAGTGATAAAATGAATATTCATAAGATACGTGAGGACTTTCCCATACTTAGCCGTACGGTATATGGCAAGCCTTTGGTTTATTTAGATAACGGTGCGACTACTCAGAAGCCTCGCCTGGTGATCGATTCGATTGTAGACGAATATTATTCGGTCAATGCGAATGTACATCGGGGAGTTCATTTCTTGTCTCAGCAGGCGACGGAGCTGCATGAGGCTTCACGTGAGACTGTACGTCAGTTCATTAATGCCCGTAGTACTCGTGAGGTCATTTTCACTCGCGGGACAACGGAGAGCATTAATTTAATTGTCTCCAGTTTTGGTGAAGAGTTCATGCAAGAGGGTGATGAGGTGATTGTTTCAGTGATGGAACACCACAGTAATATCGTACCTTGGCAGTTGTTGGCGGCCCGTAAAGGGATTGCGATTAAAGTCATTCCGATGAATGATAAAGGTGAGCTGTTACTTGAAGAGTACGAAAATCTTTTTTCTGAACGTACTAAGATTGTCAGCGTAACCCAAGTGTCCAATGTACTGGGAACAATCAATCCGGTGAAAGAGATGATTGCCACGGCACATGCTCATGGAGTACCTGTTATGATTGACGGTGCTCAATCCATTCCTCACATGAAGGTGGATGTACAGGATTTGGATGCTGACTTCTTTGTTTTCTCAGGTCATAAAATATATGGGCCTACCGGAATAGGCGTCTTATATGGAAAGGAAGATTGGCTCGAACGTCTTCCGCCTTATCAGGGTGGAGGAGAAATGATTCAGTCTGTCTCATTTGAAAAGACTGTCTTCGGTGAATTACCATTTAAATTCGAGGCTGGAACCCCAGATTATATTGCCACTACCGGGCTTGCCAAAGCGCTGGACTATGTCACAGGTATTGGCTTAGACCCAATAGCATTACATGAACATGAGCTTACAGTTTATGCTATGCAACGGCTGAAAGAAATTCCGAACATGCGTATTTTTGGTGAGGCTGAGCATAAAAGCAGTGTAATTTCATTCTTGGTAGGCGATATACACCATTTGGATCTGGGTACCTTACTTGATCGATTGGGCATTGCTGTCCGTACGGGACACCATTGTGCAGAACCGTTAATGCGTCGTTTAGGCATTGAAGGTACGGTTCGCGCCTCATTTGCTGTGTATAATACAAAAGAGGAAGTTGATGCTCTTGTAGCTGGTATCGAACGGGTCAGTAAGATGTTCTGAGGCATGTGTATTCTGACAGATATTGAAGTGTCGTGAAAGCTGTTGCTTTTGCGACATTTTTTTCACTCCAATTCTATTGAGCACGACTCATTGAATCATGCCATTTTTTAACATAACTTATATTTTACCATTTTTGAAATAATTGGTCAATTTTATACAGAATATTCAGAATTTTATACTTCAAAACAAGGGCTTGGAAAAATTCCAAACCCTTGTTCATCGTTATTATGATTCAGGATCATCAAGGCTACGGCCATGCAAACCTTTTTCACGTTGTATTTGACGTAGTTTTTCAGGTGTCACATCGTTACCCTCTTCGTCAACGACTTTAATTCCTTCGATATGATGTCGAACCGAACGACGATAACCTTCAATGTATTCTTCACGAAGTTTTGCTTGTTCCACTGCTTCTTCTGGAGTCAAACCTTCTGTTTTCTTCTTTTTAGCAAGCTCATTGATACGAGCAATTTTTTTAGGATCCATTCCCTTTCACCTCTATTTTGTGTTCAATTGGTTGAAGGCTGCAACAGCATTAGCTTTAGACACAAGACCTGCAAGAAGGGCCAAACGGTTGTTTTTAACAGCCTCATCTTCTGCCATAACCATAGTATTGTCAAAGAAGGCATCGATGACTGGGCTAAGAGCGAAGAGCTGTGCCAATTTGTCACTTGCTGAACCTGTCAATTCAAGCTCTTCAATCGCTTTAGGCTGGTCGCCGCTCGGCTTATATGGCGATTTGACCACAAACGGCTTGTTCGTGCGTTCAATATTGAATCCCATACCTACCTCGCTTCCGTGCGCCATTGTTGCATTAGCATATCAATATGCTCGAACATTTGTTCCAAT
>OHTT01000657.1_pt1 | contig 11234 bp, 7 predicted proteins | sample 1579001 | NCBI WGS metagenome assembly OHTT01 (sample SAMEA3879606, study PRJEB24766) | human gut metagenome | biome: human-associated habitat; feature: feces | place: USA | collected 1985/1987
TGCGTGATGAGGGCAGGTCTGATATTTTAGCCTATGGCATTGCTTTTTGCAGGAAACGGTGCAGGGTGGTTGGAGAGAAATTTTAAATTGGCTGTAATCGTTGCTGGTCACACTGTTAGGTGTGAACAGTAACTATCTGGGATGTTGCATCCGGTAATGAAAAATATATTGCTTTCGTAGTCAAAGTATGTTACGATACTCCATGGTTACAAATTATAGTGACAGTTATTATATCATTTAAACAAAAGAAAGGTAGGAGAATAGTTATGAGCGACAACTTCAATATGTATGATCAGGCGAATCAGCAGGGCAATCCAAATATACCGCCTATGCCGCCGATGGAGGAAAAGAAGGGAATGTCAATTGCATCTATGGTGCTTGGTATTATCGGTCTGGTATTCTGGTGTATTCCAATCCTTGGCGGACCTATTGGTATTGTAGGACTTATCCTCGGTATCGTAGGCAGGAAAAAGGGTGGAAGGGGCATGGCAACCGCTGGTATTGTTATGTCAATTATTACCATCGTACTTGCAGTTATCAATGCTATTGCTGGTGTTTATCTGCAAACATCAAATGTCTTGAACCAGTTATAATCACATAACAGGTGATATCTTTAATTGCATTTTATTTTTTAATCCGCTATGCCAGAGGTTGGTATAGCGGATTTTTAGATTCAATTATCATTGTATTAAAATAAAAAAGTACGTATTAGGAAAGGTGGAAAATAAAATGAAAAAACGAATAATTAATTATAGACTTAAGATTGACAATCTGCTTGCCAATCCTGATAAGATATCAAAAGAAGAGTGGAAGAAAATACTGCAGGAACACCTGACACAAATAGCCTTCTTCCAGCATGAGCGCCTCGTGCACCTCATAGTGACAGTAACCTTTGCCATACTCACCATGATGTCAATAATCGCATCCATCATGATAAGCAACCCAATGCTTCTTGTACTTACACTGTTATTCCTAGTGCTGTTGGTGCCATATATCATGCACTACTATACACTGGAAAATGAAGTGCAGAAGATGTATACCCAGTATGATGAGATTTTGAAGCATCTGTCCTAGCTAGCATATAAGCGAGTGCAACGAGCAACATATGCACATATAAAAGTAGAAAGTTATCAAAGACAGAACCCGGCGCAGCCGGGGCTTTTGCCCTTAACCGCATATACGAAGCTGCTTAGAGTCTGTAGAATTGCATACGAAAACCAACAACGCCCATGCATTCATGCATGGGCGAATTCTTTATTTCTTAAGCTTTTTCTGTGCCGTAGAAAGCATCAGCTTAATACGGTTCAGCTGGTTCACCTCAGAAGCACCCGGATCATAATCGATAGCCACGATATTGGCATCCGGATGATCATGTCTGATTCTCTTTATAACTCCCTTACCCACAATATGGTTCGGTAAGCAGGCAAATGGCTGTGCACAGATGATGTTTGTGACGCCCTCATTGATGAGCTCAAGCATCTCACCTGTCAAAAACCAGCCCTCACCGGTCTGATTACCGCAAGAAACGATAGGAGAAGCAGACTCTGCGAGATCCTGCACGTGAGCGGTTGGTTCAAAATGCTTGCTCTTAGCCAGCTCATCCCTTGCATCCTTTCTGAGCCACTCGAAGAAGGCGATAAGTCGGTTGTTCATAAACTTAGCTTTCTTAGAAGCACCGAGATAGTCAGCCTTGAAATTTGTGTTGTAGCAGCAGTAGAGTAAGAAATCAGTCAGATCAGGCACTACAGCCTCGGCTCCTTCAGCTTCGAGCAGGTCAACCACATAGTTGTTTGCTGCAGGCAGGAATTTGACGAGAATCTCACCGACCACGCCGACACGCGGCTTAACCTCATCTGTCATAGGCAGATTGTCGAAATCCCTTATGATTTCGCGGCACATCTTTTTGTATTTCTTGTGAGAGAGCATCTTTGTGTTGCCGACAAAGTCGATGACTCTCTTTTTCCACTTCTCATGGAGTGCATTGGCACTTCCAGGCTCTTTCTCATAAGGACGTACCCTGTAGAGACAGCGCATAAAGATATCTCCAAACTCAAGTGCATACAGTCCGTGCTGGATGAGGCTTGGAGTAAACTTAAAGCCCGGGTTTTTCTCGAGACCTACCATGTTGATTGAGATAACAGGCACATCAGGATATCCGGCCTTTTCGAGGGCTCTTCGGATAAAGCCGATGTAGTTTGTCGCACGGCATCCGCCACCTGTCTGTGAGATGAGGATGGCTGTGTGTGTCATATCATAGTTACCTGATTTGACGGCTGCCATAATCTGTCCCACGACAATGAGTGAAGGGTAGCAGGCATCGTTGTTTACGAACTTAAGTCCCACGTCCACACATTCCCTTGCAGGGATATCCGGTATGACCATATTGTAGCCGGCTGCCTTAAAGGCTGGCACGAGAAGGTCAAAGTGTATAGGTGACATCTGAGGGCAGATGATGGTGTAGTTGTCCTTTTTCATCTGCTCGGTGAATACAACACGCTCGTAGTTAGACGGCTTTAATTCACGCTTTTCATGCTTGGTTTCCTTGACTCTTATGGCGGCAAGGAGCGAGCGGATACGGATTCTTGCTGCGCCCAGGTTGTTTACCTCGTCGATCTTCAGGCAGGTGTATATCTTGCCTGAGCCTGTCAGTATATCGTTTACGCAGTCGGTTGTGACAGCATCGAGACCGCAGCCAAACGAGTTGAGCTGGATTAAGTCAAGGTCATCACGGGTCTTTACAAAGTTGGCTGCTGAGTACAGTCTGGTGTGGTACATCCACTGATCCATGACGATGAGAGGTCTCTCAAGCTCGCCCAGATGGGATACTGAGTCCTCTGTCAGCACACAGATGCCATAGCTTGTGATGAGCTCAGGGATACCGTGGTTGATTTCCGGGTCCACATGGTACGGACGGCCTGCGAGCACGATTCCGCGACGTCCGGTGTCCTCCATGTAGTCGAGCACTTCCTCGCCCTTTCGCTGTATCTCAAGCCTTGTCATGGCAAGCTCCTTCCAGCCTGCGGCTACCGCATCACGAATCTGTGACTCAGGCAGATTGAAATCACCCTTTGAGAAGGTGGCAACAAGCTGCTGTGAGATAGTTTCCTCACTCTCAAATGACATAAACGGATTTATGAATTTAACCTCGCCTGAGGTAATCTCGTCCACGTTGTTTTTGATATTCTCAGAGTATGATGTGACAATAGGGCAGTTGTAGTGATTGTTTGCATCAGGAAACTCCTTGCGCTCATATGGCACTGCCGGGTAGAAAATAAAATCTACATTTTGTTTTATGAGCCAGCTTATATGACCATGTGTGAGCTTTGCAGGGTAACACTCTGACTCACTTGGGATGGAGTCGATACCCATCTCATAAATCTTTCTGGTAGACTGTGGTGACAGCACTACAGAAAAGCCGAGACGTTTGAAAAATGTAGCCCAGAACGGATAGTTCTCGTACATATTCAAGGCTCTTGGGATGCCGACTGTACCGTGTGGAGCATCCTTTGGGTCAAGTGGCTCATAGTCAAATATACGCTTGTTCTTGTATTCAAAAAGATTTGGGATGTTATCCTTGTTCTTCTCCTTGCCCAGACCCTTTTCACATCGGTTTCCGGTGATGTACTGTCTGTTGTCGGAGAATTTGTTTATAGTTAAAAGACAGTGGTTTGTACAGCCCTGACAGCGTGCGAGCTTTGTGGTGTAGGTGAGCTCGTTTATCTGGTCGATTGTGAGCATTGTTGTCTTGTAATCAGCCTCATGGCGCTCACGTGCGATGAGTGCGGCACCAAAGGCACCCATGATACCTGCGATATCAGGCCTTGTGGCATGTACACCTGCTATTTTTTCAAAGCTTCTAAGAACGGCATCATTGTAGAATGTACCGCCCTGGACTACGATATTTTCACCGAGGTCGCTTGCATCAGACAGCTTGATAACCTTGAAAAGTGCATTCTTTATTACTGAGTAGGCAAGTCCTGCTGATATATCTGCGACAGATGCGCCCTCCTTCTGGGCCTGCTTTACCTTTGAGTTCATGAAAACCGTACATCTGGTTCCGAGGTCGATAGGGTTCTTTGCAAAAAGGGCTTCCTTTGCAAAATCCTGTACTGAGTAGTTTAAGGACTTTGCGAAGGTCTCAATAAATGAGCCGCAGCCTGAAGAGCAGGCCTCGTTGAGCTGTACTGAGTCGACAGTCTGGTTCTTTATCTTGATGCACTTCATGTCCTGTCCACCGATATCGAGGATACAGTCTACCTTTGGGTCGAAGAATGCTGCTGCGTAGTAGTGGGCTACAGTCTCAACTTCGCCGTCGTCCAATTTTAAAGCAGCCTTTAATAAAGCTTCTCCGTAGCCTGTAGAGCAGGAGTGTACGATGTGTGCATCCTCAGGAAGCTTTGCGTAAATCTCCTGGATAGAACGGATGGCTGTCGCGAGAGGGCTTCCGTTGTTGTTGCTGTAGAATGAGTATAAAAGGTCTCCGTCCTCGCTTACGAGAGCGATTTTAGTGGTGGTTGAGCCTGCATCTATTCCGAGATAGCAGTTGCCCTTGTATGTAGAAAGGTCACCGGTCTTTACGTGATTGTTGCCGTGACGCGTTGTAAATTCATCGTAATCAGCCTGATCCTTAAAAAGAGGCTCCATACGTGCCACCTCAAATTCCATCTTAATGCCGTTTGAGAGGCGGTCGATTAAGGATGAGAGTGTGGTGACAGAGTTGTCTTTATAGTTTAATGCAGAGCCTATTGCTGCAAACAGATGAGAGTTCTCAGGAACGATAGTGTGCTCGTCATCGAGATTTAAGGTTCTGATAAATGCTGATTTAAGTTCTGACAAAAAGTGCAGAGGACCGCCAAGAAAAGCAACATGTCCCTTGATTGGCTTACCGCAGGCGAGACCGCTGATGGTCTGGTTTACCACGGCCTGAAAGATTGAAGCGGATAAATCCTCGCGTGTGGCTCCTTCATTGATGAGAGGCTGGATATCTGTTTTGGCAAATACTCCACAGCGGGCTGCGATAGGGTAGATGGCCTTGTAGCTTTTTGCGTATTCATTTAGTCCTGTAGCGTCTGTCTGGATGAGAGAAGCCATCTGGTCGATAAATGAGCCTGTACCGCCGGCACATATGCCGTTCATACGCTGCTCCACGTTACCACCCTCGAAGTATATGATTTTGGCATCCTCGCCACCTAGCTCTATTGCCACATCGGTCTGTGGAGCATAGTGTGTGAGTGCGGTAGATACAGCTATAACCTCCTGTACGAATGGCACCTCAAGGTGCTTTGCAAGAGTGAGTCCGCCGGAGCCTGTTATCATAGGACAAACTGAAAGGTCACCTGTCTTGTCGTAGGCCTTTCTGATAAGGGACTCAAGTGTCTCCTGGATATTTGCAAAATGACGCTCATAATCGGAAAAGAGGATATTGTCATCGGCATCAAGAAGTGCAATCTTGACGGTTGTTGAGCCGATATCAATGCCCAACTTATGTAAGCTGTTATTTTCCATAGTGGTTCCTCCATAATGTATTACTTATATGTTTTTATATATCTTTCTTCTTATTAAAATATATAATTGTTCTATTATCAAAACAGAGATTATTATACGACAGATATCGACAAATTACAATGACTATAATTATAAAGAATTTGTGAATAATTCGCAGTCTCGTTGACAAAGTATGATTTAACTATCATAATAAATTTTGTAATAACCGCTGCCCTTTGCACTATAGTGTAAAAGGCAGCAATAATATGACAGGAGGATGCAGATACGTGGTTTTATTGCATCGTGATGTAACCACTGCTTGTCACATAATGGTGTGAGCAGCAGTGAAATGAACCATGTCTGCTAAAATGTATGAACTGGCTTAACAAACTAGAACAAAAATATGGAAGTAAAGCGATTCCGAATATCACTAGAATATTTATCGCTGCGAATCTGATAGGCAGTGTGCTGCTTTTGACAAAGGGAGATGTTGTCCTTTATTATCTGCAGTTTTCAGCCTCTGCTATTTTGCACGGACAGGTATGGCGTCTTATAAGCTGGATTTTTGTGCCGAGCGGCAGCATATCATTTTTACAGCTTTTATTTATATTCTGTCTGTGGACGCTTGGAGACAGCATGGAGTCATATCTTGGCTCTTTTAGGATGAATGTGTACTTTTTCGGAGGCTTTTTGCTGTATGATATAGTAGGAATGCTTGCATTTGCAGTGACACATGTATCCATCAATCTGACTATGTACTATATACTTATAGCTATGTATCTGATGCTTGGTCTTTTGATGCCGGAGGCAGAGGTGAGGCTTTACTTTGTGCTTCCTATAAAGATGAAGTGGATGGTGCTTGTTTACTTCGTGATGTTTGCATATGATGTGTATACCTATATGAGCTTTGGATGGCAGATTGGATTGGCATACGGCTCAGAAATCGTACTTGCACTTATAAATCTGTTGGTATTCATTTATGGCTGCAAGCACAGGCTCTCATTCAGACAGAATATGCACCAGAAGAGGAGAAAGGCACAGTTTAAGGCTCAGTTTTCCGAACCTCGCCCGGGAAGTGGCATCTCACGTCACAAGTGCTATATATGCGGCAGAACGGAATTGTCAAATCCTGAATTAACATTCAGATACTGCTCGAAGTGCACCGGCAACAAGGAATACTGTCAGGATCATCTGTTTACACATACGCACGTATAATATACATGTACTACTTTTTCTAATTCATTGACAAAGTAAACTGATGAATTTATAATGGACACAGTATTATTTTCGGAGGAACATTTATGGAGAACGAGGCAACAGTTTCGAAAAATTTTATTGAACAGATTATTGAGAAGGACTTGGCTGAGGGTCATTGCAAGACTGTAAAGACCAGATTCCCACCGGAGCCAAACGGTTATTTGCATATCGGCCATGCGAAGTCTATTCTTTTAAACTATGGACTGGCAAAGAAGTATGACGGACAGTTCAATCTCAGGTTTGATGATACAAACCCTACCAAGGAGCGTCTGGAGTTTGTAGAGTCTATCGAGGCCGATGTTAAGTGGCTTGGTGCTGACTGGGCTGACAGGAAGTTTTTTGCATCCAATTACTTCGACAAGATGTATGAGTGTGCAGTAGGACTGATAAAGAAGGGAAAGGCATATGTATCTGATCTGACACCTGATGAGATAAGAGAGTATAGAGGTACACTCACAGAGGCCGGCAAGGAGGATCCATACTCAAAGAGAAGTGTTGAGGAAAACCTAGACCTTTTTGAACGCATGAAAAACGGTGAGTTTGAGGATGGCACAAAGGTACTTCGTGCGAGAATTGACATGAGCTCTTCAAACATCAATATGAGAGATCCGATTCTTTACCGTGTGGCTCATATGACACATCACAATACAGGTGATAAATGGTGTGTATATCCTATGTATGATTTTGCTCATCCTATAGAGGATGCTATTGAGGGCATCACACATTCTATATGTACTCTTGAGTTTGAAGACCACAGACCGCTGTATGACTGGGTGGTTATTGAATGTGGATTTAAGAATTCTCCTGAGGAGTCGCCAAAGCAGATTGAGTTTGCAAAGCTCTATCTGACTAATGTTGTAACAGGAAAGAGATATATCAAGCGTCTTGTGGAGGACGGCATCGTTGATGGCTGGGATGACCCAAGGCTTGTTTCTATAGCAGCGCTCAGACGCAGGGGCTTCACACCGGAGTCTATCCAGAATTTTGTTGATCTGTGTGGTATATCAAAGGCTAACAGCTCTGTTGACTACGCTATGCTTGAGTACTGTATCCGAGAGGATTTAAAGGCTAAGCGCCCTCGTATGATGGCTGTGCTTGATCCGGTCAAGGTGATTATCGACAATTACCCTGAAGGACAGGTTGAGTATCTTGAAGTGGACAATAACGTGGAGAATCCTGAGCTTGGAAAGAGAAAGGTTCCTTTCACCAGAGAGCTTTATGTGGAGAGAGATGACTTCATGGAGGAGCCACCGAAGAAGTATTTCCGTATGTTCCCTGGCAATGAGGTGCGTTTCATGAACGCTTATTTTGTGAAGTGCAATAGCTGCATAAAGGATGAAAACGGCAATGTTACAGAGATTCACTGTACATATGACCCGGCATCAAAGGGTGGCAACAGTCCTGATGGCAGAAAGGTCAAGGGAACTATCCACTGGGTTTCAGCCGAGTATGGAAAGCAGGTAACTGTACGTCTTTACGAGAATATCGTAAATGAGGAACTTGGAGTGTACAATGAGGACGGAAGCCTAAATCTTAATCCAAATTCACTCACAGTGCTTGATAACTGTGTAGTGGAGCCGGAGCTTATGAATGCCAAGGCTTATGACAGCTTCCAGTTTGTCAGAAATGGTTTCTTCTGCGCGGATTGCAAGGACTCAAAGGATGGACAGCCTGTATTTAACAGAATCGTCTCATTAAAGAGCTCATTCAAGCTTCCGACAGCTAAATAGTTTTTGACTAAAAATAAACAGAAGAGAAGAATAGAGGTAAAATATGGATTTAAAGTCAGGTATTGACAAATTCGGTTTAAATCCTGAAGACATAAATGATCTGTATGATGAGGATACAGCAGCTGCCACCGGGGATGCTCCGGTGGCAGCTGCTGTTCAGACAGAGGATGAAACGGATTTTGTTTTTGCAAAGAATATAACATGTCCGGTGTGTGATCAGAGTTTTCAAACACTGACGGTACGGACATCAAAGATCAGGTTTGCTGGCTCTGATGATGATTTCAGACCGGTTTACAAGGGAATTGATACAATAAAGTATGGTGTCACATCGTGTCCGCATTGTGGTTATAGTGCGATGAATGGCGACTTTGTACATGTATCGAGTACACAGATAAGGCTGCTTAAGGAGCAGATTGCTGCCAAATTTAAGCCCGGCAGCAAGTCTGTGCCTTTGTTATATTCGTATGATGAGGCAATAGACAGATTTAAGCTGGCACTTTTTTCAGCGATTGTCAAAAGGGCTATGTATAGTGAAAAGGCATATATTTGTCTTAAGCTATCCTGGCTTTATCGCGGCTTGATCGAACAGCTTACGGCTGATGGTATCTCAACGGAAAGCAAAGAGCTTGTAAGTGCACAAAAGGCAGAAAAATATTATTATGAGCAGGCTCTTGATGGAATGACAAGAGCGGTTGAGACTGAGCATTTCCCTATATGTGGTATGAATCAGGATACGGTTGATTTGCTTTTGGCTCAGATGAATTATAAGCTTGACCATTGGGATGTGGCTTCAAAGCTCATTGCAAGGGTGCTTATATCAAAAAGTGCTTCTAGACACATTAAGGATAAGGCACTTGATTTGAAGAATGAAATTATTAAAAAAATAAGAGATGTGAAATAATTGCTGTTATTTCACATCTCTTTTTCTTTTATTTGTTGTAACAATTAATTATTTTTCTTGTTCTCAAGCTCAAGAAGCTTCATTGCACGAACCTTGAGTGGCAGACCAAACAGTGTGATGAAGCCGTCTGCATCATGGTGATCATATAAATCTCCTGTAGTAAAGCTTGCAAGAGACTCACTGTAGAGTGAATATGGTGAAGTAGTGCCGGCCTTGATGATATTGCCTTTATATAATTTGAATTTAACTTCTCCGGTTACATATTCCTGTGTTGACTCTACGAAAGCCTGGATTGCTTCACGAAGTGGTGTGAACCATTTTCCTTCGTATACAACCTGAGCAAACTGGCTGCCGAGTTTCTTCTTGGCTTCCATTGTGTCACGGTCAAGGATCAGTTCTTCCAATTGTTCGTGAGCTGCCATCAGAATTGTTCCGCCAGGAGTTTCGTATACACCACGGGATTTCATGCCAACAACACGGTTTTCTACGATATCAATGATACCGATTCCGTTTTCGCCGCCAAGACGGTTCAGTTCAGTGATGATCTCGGAAACCTTCATTGCTTTTCCGTTGAGAGTTTTCGGAACACCCTGCTCAAATGTCATGGTAACTTCTGTTTCTTTATCAGGGGCTTTCTCAGGTGTAACACCTAAAACAAGCATATTGTCATAATTTGGAGCCTGGGAAGGATCTTCCAGTTCCAGACCTTCGTGGCTTACATGCCAGATGTTGCTGTCACGGCTGTAGCTGTGGCTGTGGTCAAATGGAAGATCAATACCATGCTGCTTGCAGTATTCGATCTCATCCTCACGGGACTGCATGGTCCATACGTCAGTCATACGCCATGGAGCGATGATCTTGATGTCTGGGGCAAGAGCTTTAATAGACAGCTCAAAACGGATCTGGTCATTTCCCTTGCCGGTAGCACCGTGGCAGATGGCAACTGCACCTTCCTTGCGGGCGATGTCAACCAGGCGTTTTGCGATGGCAGGACGGGCCATAGAGGTACCTAACAGGTATTTATTCTCATAAACAGCATCTGCCTTTACGCAGGGCATAATGTAGTTATCACAGAAATCATCTACCAGGTCTTCAATATATAATTTGGAAGCGCCGGAAAGTTTTGCTCTCTCATCGAGGCCAACCAGCTCGTTTCCCTGGCCGCAGTCGATGCAGCAGCAGATTACATCATATCCAAAATTTTCCTTTAACCACGGAATAACAGCAGTGGTGTCCAGACCGCCGGAATAAGCTAAAACAACTTTTTCTTTCATCGTTATATCCTCCAAAAATCATATTCAACAATCTTTCATAAATATACACCACAATTCGGGAAAATGCAAGTATAAAATAAAAAAATAAAAAAATGTTGCATATTATGCATCTTGGATGTATAATTATGAAATCAAAACTCCAGAGGGAGAGATTCAGGGAAAAAGAACGGCTCATTTTCCCTCAAAAAATCTCAATTAGCGGGATGTTTAAATATGAATGGTTTCTTATATAAAGGAGAGTATGAATGATGATTAAGGCAGGAATTATCGGATCCACAGGATATGCGGGAGGAGAGCTGGCAAGGCTTTTGCTTCAGAGAGAAGATGTGGAGATCAAATGGTACGGTTCCAGAAGCTACATTGACCAGAAATATGCATCTGTTTATCAGAATATGTTTAAACTGGTGGATGCAGAGTGTATGGATGACAATATGAAGGAACTGGCAGAGCAGGTGGATGTGGTATTTACCGCTACTCCCCAGGGCTTATGCTCCACTCTGGTAAATGAGGATGTTCTTTCCAAAGTAAAGATCATTGACCTCAGCGCAGATTTCCGTATTAAGGATGTGGAAATTTATAAACAGTGGT
>OHTT01000666.1_pt1 | contig 11109 bp, 9 predicted proteins | sample 1579001 | NCBI WGS metagenome assembly OHTT01 (sample SAMEA3879606, study PRJEB24766) | human gut metagenome | biome: human-associated habitat; feature: feces | place: USA | collected 1985/1987
CGGACCGGGATTACGCCGATTTCGCCGAATTCATGAAAGACAAGAAGGTGCCCTACGAATCGGACACCCGCCGCGCCCTCAAAGCGCTGAAAAAGGCCGCCGAGGACGACCGTTTCGCCGACTTGAAGAACAAGTTCGAGCAGGTGGAGGCCGAGTTGAAGGACGACACGCAGACCAATCTGGAAACCTACCGCAAGGAGATCGTCGAGACGATCAACAACGACATCGTCATGCGCCACGGGTACTCCGAAGGGGTCATCGAACACTCGCTCAAAGACGATCCGGAGGTACTGCGCGCCACGGAGATACTCGGCGACGGCGCGGCATACACCCGCATCGTCACCGAGCAGGACACGCCGCGCAAATAACCGACAGCCATGAAGATCCGCCGCGACATATTCTCGTTCCGCAACCGCGTGGTGGTCATCATCGTGGGCATAGCCCTCGGCATGGTCTCGCTGCTCTACACCAACAACATGGCCAAGCGGCTCAAGGAGAAGGAGCAGCACGACGTGGCGCTGTGGGCCCACGCCATGGAGCGCGTGACGCGCGACGTGCTGGGCGGCTCGAGCCTTTCCAGCCCGGTGACGGTGGTGGCCTCGGCCCCCTGCGAGGTGCTGCTGGTGCCTTACGAGAAGCTTCTGCTGCCCGGGGCCGACCCGGCCCGCCAGCGGGTGCTGCAGAACCTTGTGCGCACCATCAGCGACAAATACCTCCTGCTCTCCCGCCGGGTAGACCTGCTGCTGCTCAAGAGCCTGCGGGCCAAGGTCTGCGCCTACCTGCTCAGTGAGGCCGAGGTACATCACAGCCTTACCTTCACCGTCCCCTACTCCCGCATCCGGCTGGCCGACTACCTCAACTGCGACCGCAGCGCCCTCTCCCGGGAGCTGAGCCTGATGCAGCGGGACGGCCTGCTCGAGACCTATAAGAGCAGCTTCAAGCTGCTGGAACCGGACGCGCTGCGGCGCATGGTGCTGTAACAGCCTCTCCCTTTGGGAGAGCCTTATATAGAAGGAGAACTTCATCATGTCCAAACCGATTTTATGGATCGTCATTCCCTGCTACAACGAAGAACAGGTGCTGCCCATCACGGCCCCCATGTTCCTGAAAAAGATAAACGACCTCGCCGCAGCGGGCCTTATCAGCGAGAAGAGCCGGGTGCTCTTCGTCAACGACGGCTCCCGCGACGCCACCTGGTCCCTCATCCAGAAGTTCGCCTCTGAGGATGAGCACTTCATCGGCATCTCCCAGAGCCGGAACCGCGGCCACCAGAACGCCGTGCTGGCCGGGCTGATGGAGGCGCTCCACAGCGGCAGCTGCGACATCACCATCTCCATCGACTGCGACGGTCAGGACGACATCAACGCCATGGACGAGATGGTCAAAAAGTATCTGGACGGCGCCGAGGTCGTCTACGGCGTGCGCAGCCGCCGGGACACCGACACCTTCTTCAAGCGGTTCACCGCCGAGGGCTTCTACCATGTGATGAACGCGCTGGGCGCAGACATCGTCTTCAACCACGCCGACTACCGACTCATCAGCACCCGGGTGCTGGAGAGCTTCGCCGACTACCGCGAGGTGAACATCTTCCTGCGGGGTATGGTGCCGCTGGTGGGCTTCCCCCACGACGTGGTCACCTACGAGCGCCACGAGCGTCTGGCCGGCGAGAGCCACTATCCCCTCAGCAAGATGCTGGCCCTCGCCTTCGACGGCATCACCAGCCTGTCGAACAAGCCCATCCGCCTCATCACCGGCGCAGGCATCGTGGTCAGCCTCATCAGCTTCATCGGCGTCATCTGGGCCATCGTGCAGGCCGTGCTGGGCAGCGCCGTGGCGGGCTGGGCCTCCACCATCTGCATCGTCTGCTTCATGGGCGGCGTCCAGCTGGTGTGTCTGGGCGTCATCGGCGAATACGTCGGCAAGATCTATATGGAGACCAAGGCCCGCCCCCGCTACATCATCAGCGAGCGCACATGGGCTCCCTACGAAAGGAAGTATCACGGATGAGCAAACAGAGCTGGCGGGGCAGCACCCTGCTGAACCCGGAACCGCCGGTGCTGGTGTCCTGCGGCGGGCTGGAGAACCCCAACCTCATCACCATCGGCTGGACCGGCACCATCTGCACCCAGCCCAGCATGGTATCCATCAGCGTCCGCCCCGAGCGATACAGCCACCACCTCATCAGGGAGAGCGGCCAGTTTGCCATCAACCTGCCCACCGAGGCACTGGTGAAGTCGGTGGACTGGTGCGGCGTCAGAAGCGGCCGGGACTTCGATAAATTCGCGGCCTGCAAGCTCCATTCTGCCCCCGGCTCGGTGCTGACGGACTGCCCCATCCTCGAAGAAAGCCCCGTCAACCTCGAGTGCAGGGTCACGCAGGTCATCCCGCTGGGCAGCCACGACCTCTTCCTCGCCGAAGTGGTGGCCTGCGACGTGGACGAGAGCCTGCTGGACGAGAACGGTAAGCTCTGCCTCGACAAGGCCAGGCTCATCGTCTACAGCCACGGCGAATATCTGGCTCTGGGCAAAAAGCTGGGGACCTTCGGCTATAGCGTGCGGAAGAAAAAAACACGGCGGAAATAACTTCCCCGTGCTTGACAATTCGCGTGAAACAAACTATACTGAAAATAGAAAAGGCACTGCGACAAGCGGTCAGCCTCATTCAAGAACTATGGCTCAAAAATTGAACCGTCGCCTTTGCCGAGGTGGCGGTTCAGCGTTTTTTCACGATAATGGTGATCGTAAACTCACCAATATGGAAAGTGATCCGCATTGCCTCACCCCCTTTCGGGAAGTGTAAGCCAACCGCCTGCCGTATGTGCAGTGCCTTGCCGCCAAAGCAGCAAAATCAGTATAACACAGTTTTCGACGATCTGCAATCACAAAAGCCGCAGGACGCATTGCGCATCCCGCGGCTTCGATTTTATTTCAGCAGATCACTCAGACATCTGACCGTCCGGCCATGATAGCCCGTGACCGTCTCGGCATGGAGCAGACTGCTCAGCACACTTTCCTCCACGCACTCGGCCACCGCCCGGAACAGCGGATTGATGGCGTCGTCGTGGAGCATGCCCATCGGCAGGATGGCCTTTTCGGAGTAGTGCGGCACCCGGTTGGCGGTGGTGAAGGCAATGACGATCTCGCCGGAGCCGTTGCCGCAGAAAGAGCCGGTGCGGGACAGGCCCACCAGCGCCCGGTGGCAGAGCCGCCGCAGCTGGCGCTCACTGAGGGGAATATCCGTCGCCAGCACCGTGATGATGGAGCCCTTGTCCTCGTGGGGCGGGATGTGGGCGTCCAGCAGGCTCTGGATGGGGGTTCCTGCCACTACGAGGTCATCGAAGACGGCGTGGTTGGAGAGCACCAGCGCACCGATGGTGTACTGTTTTCCGTCCAGCTCCACCACACGGGAGGCCGAGCCGATGCCGCCCTTCAGGCCGTGGCAGCGCATTCCCCGGCCCGCGCCCACAGCGCCCTCGGCGAAATCGGCGCGGCAGTCGGCCAGCGCGGCCCACACATTTTCTTCTGTGACGTGGAGGCCCCGGATGTCGTTGAGGCCGCTGTCGTTGCACTCACAGACCACCGGGTTGACGCTGCCGGTGGTCTCGCAGATGTCGGGGTTCTCATCCAGCATATACTTCACCAGCGCTGTCTCCACAGTACCTACGCTGAGGGTATTGGTGAAGAGGATGGGCGTTTCCAGCGTCCCCAGCTCGTCGATCTGGACAAGGCCGGTGGTCTTGCCGAAGCCGTTGATGACATGGCTGGCCGCCATCACTTTATCGTGGAAAATATCGCCCTGATGGGGCAGCAGCGCGGTCACGCCGGTCTGGACGCCGCCGTCCGCCAGTGTGCAGTGGCCCACCGTCACGCCCGGCACATCGCTTATCTTGTCCAGCGGCCCGCAGGGCAGTTTGCCCACCCGGATGCCCCGGCTCTTCCATTTTGCTTCGATTCCCATAAGTATTCTCCTTGCAAAAATGCCTCCTCCCCACCAGACGGAGAGGGCTGATTTTATTCTTCCTCGTGCTCCACCTTGCTGATCGCGCCCAGGTCGTAGGGCGTGTTCTGGTAGACGTAGTAGTTCAGCCAGTTCTCATACAGCAGGTGTGCGTGAGCACGCCAGCGGAAGAGAGGCGGCTGCTCGGGGTCGTCGTTGGGGTAATAGTTCTTTGGCACCGCGATGGGCAGGCCCTTGCCGACATCCCGTTTGTACTCGGCGTCCAGCGTGTACTTGTCGTACTCCGGGTGGCCGGTGACGAAGATCTGCCGTCCATTCTCGGTGCTCATCAGGAAGGGGCCGGCCTCGTCGCTCTCGGCCAGGATGCGCAGGGCCTTGCAGTTCAGCACGTCTTCCCGGCTGATGCCGGTGTGGCGGCTGTGAGGGGCGTAGAATACCTCATCGAAGCCGCGCACCAGCGGGTTCGAGGGACGGGTGACTTTATGCTCGAAGACACCGAACATCTTCTGGTCGAGAAGCTGCTTTCGGATGCCATAGTGGTAATAAAGCCCCGCCTGTGCGCCCCAGCAGACATGAAGGGTGGAGTAGACGTTCGTCTCACTGAAGTCCATGATCTCGCACAGCTCCTGCCAGTAGTCCACCTGTTCAAAGTCTATTTTCTCCACAGGCGCACCGGTGATGATCATGCCGTCATAGCGGTCGTTCTTCACCTCGTCGAAGGTCTTATAAAACGCCTCGAGGTGGGCCGCAGAGACATGGGTCGCCGCATGGCTGGCCGTCTGCAGCAGGGTCATGTGGACCTGAATGGGCGTATTGGCCAGCAGGCGGGCGATCTGGGTCTCGGTGGCGATCTTGGTCGGCATGAGGTTCAGGATGAGGATCTCCAGCGGACGGATGTGCTGGGAGAGCGCCCGTTCCCGGTGCATGACGAAGACGTTTTCCTCGTAGAGGGCATCGTAGGCGGGAAGAGTCTTGGGGATGATCAGCGGCATAGCATCGTTGCTCCTTTTGACGGTTTTAGCGGGAAGTTTTTATCTGCATCCGGAGACGCTTTTTCACGGGAAGGGGCCGAAACCGGCAGATGGCGCTGACTGTGTTTCTTAGATCTTATCCAGCGCCTGTGCAATATCGGCGATGAGGTCTTCGCTGCTCTCGAGGCCGCAGCTCATCCGCACCAGCTCAGCAGGCACACCGGCAGCGGCCAGCTGCTCGTCGTTCATCTGGCGATGGGTGCTGGAAGCCGGGTTCAGGCAGCAGGTGCGGGCATCGGCAACGTGGGTCTCAATGGCGGCAAGCTTCAGCTCCTTCATAAAGGTGCTGGCGGCTTCGCGGCCGCCGGCCAGACCAAAGGAGACGACGCCGCAGCTGCCGTTCGGCAGATACTTCTCCGCCAGTGCATGGTAGGGGCTGGACTCGAGGCCGCAGTAGTTGACGTAAGCCACTTTCGGGTGAGCCTCAAGGAACTTTGCAACGGCCATGCCGTTGGCGCAGTGGCGCTGCATCCGGACGTGGAGGCTCTCAAGGCCGAGGTTCAGCATATAGGCGTTCATGGGGGACTGCATGGAACCAAAGTCGCGCATCAGCTGGGCCGTTGCCTTGGTGATGAAGGCACCCTCCTTGCCAAAACGCTCGGCGTAGGTGATGCCGTGGTAGCTGTCATCCGGGGTGCACAGGCCGGGGAACTTGTCGGCGTGGGCCATCCAGTCGAACTTGCCGCTGTCCACGATAGCACCGCCCAGCACAGCGCCATGGCCGTCCATGTACTTGGTGGTGGAGTGGGTCACAATGTCGGCACCCCACTCGAAGGGGCGGCAGTTGACCGGCGTGGGGAAGGTGTTGTCCACGATGAGCGGCACGCCGTGGGCGTGGGCTGCCTGCGCAAACTTTTCAATGTCCAGCACGGTCAGGGCGGGGTTGGCGATGGTCTCGCCGAACACGACCTTGGTGTTGGGGCGGAACGCGGCGTTCAGCTCTTCCTCGGTGCACAGCGGGTCCACAAAGGTGGCCTCGATGCCCATCTTTTTCATGGTGACCGAGATGAGGTTGAAGGTGCCGCCGTAGATGGTGCTGGACGCCACGATGTGGTCGCCTGCCTCGCAGAGATTGAACAGCGCAAAGAAGTTGGCCGCCTGACCGCTGGACGTCAGCATGGCGGCGGTGCCGCCTTCCAGCTCGCAGATCTTTTTCGCCACCATATCGCAGGTGGGGTTCTGCAGGCGGGAGTAGAAGTAGCCGTCGGCCTCGAGGTCGAACAGTTTGCCCATGTCCTCGCTGGTAGCGTACTTGAACGTAGTGGACTGGATGATGGGGATCTGGCGGGGTTCGCCGTTGCCGGGGGTGTAGCCGCCCTGCACGCAGATGGTATCACGGTTCATTGCAACATACTCCTTTACTGGGTTTATCTGTATAGCACAATTCCCCGCAGGAGCATGAGCCTCCTGCGGGGAATCGATTCGTTAAATTTTATTCCCTGCCCGGAGGCACCTAAAGGCTCTCCCTTTGGGAGAGCTGGCGCGTATGCGCCTGAGAGGGCTAGGACGCTGACAGAGAAGCACGGACACAGCGATAATATTTCTCTGGCAAAGATACTGCCTATCGCTGTGCGGCGGCTCCATCGCACCGGGCTTGCCCTCTCCGTCACCTTCGGTGACACCTCTCCCAAAGGGAGAGGCTTTTCTCACTTCCGCAAGCGCTTATCGCTCTTGGTCGCCCAGAAGGTGCCGACGGTCTGGAACACCTGCACCATGAGCACCAGCAGCACGACGCAGACGATCATGATGTTGGTCTGATAGCGGTAATAGCCGTAGGACAGGGCGATCTTGCCCAGGCCGCCGCCGCCAATGACGCCGGACATGGCCGAGTAGCCGAGGATGGTCGTCAGGGCAGTGGTCATGCTGGAAATGAGACCGGGCAGGCACTCAGGGATCATGACCTTGGTGATGATCTGGAAGGGAGTCGCGCCCATGCTCTGGGCAGCTTCCACGACGCCCTCGTCCAGCTCACGCAGACTGGTCTCCACCAGACGGGCCACAAAGGGGAAGGCTGCGACCACCAGCGGAACGATGGTGGCCTTGGTGCCGACGGTGGTACCCACAATGGCACGGGTCAGCGGGAAGACGCAGATCATCAAAATCAGGAACGGCACGCTGCGCAGGATGTTGATGATGATGTTCAGGATGTGCATCAGCCAGCCCGGCAGGGGCAGGACGCCGTCCTTATCGCCAGCCACCAGCAGAACGCCCAGCGGCAGGCCCAGGACCAGAGAAAATGCCGTGGAGAGGACGGTCACGTAGAACGTCTCCCAAATGGCGAAGCCATAATCTGCAAAGCTCATTCTCCGGTCACCTCCTCAACGGTCACACCATTCTGGCTGCGCATATAGGCCGCAGCCCGCTTTGCCTGTTCGGTATCGCGGGGAAGTTTGAGCAGCATGGAGCCGTAGCACTGGCCGCTCAGGTCGCGGGTGTCGGCGCTGAGCACAGACACGAGGATGCCCTTCTCCGCAGCGAGGCTCGCCACCAGCGGCTTTGCGGCGGACGAACCATTGAACGTAACACGGACCACGTGATCGTCGGGCGCAAAGCTCGAGAGGTCGCGGGCTGCGCTGCCGCCGTTGGGGGCGACAAGGCGCCTGGCCGCAGCCGTCTTGGGATTCGCGAAGATCTCGCGCACCTCACCCTGCTCCACGACCACGCCGCCGTCCAGAATGGCGACGGAGTCGCAGATCTCTTCCACGACGCTCATCTGGTGGGTGATGACCACCACGGTGATGCCCAGCTTCTTGTTGATGTCCTTGATGAGGGTCAGGATGGCGTGGGTCGTGTTGGGGTCCAGCGCACTGGTAGCCTCATCGCAGAGCAGGACTTTGGGGTTGGTGGCCAGCGCACGGGCAATGGCGATGCGCTGCTTCTGGCCGCCGGAGAGCTGGGCCGGGTAGGCGTTGGCCTTATCGGGCAGGCCCACCATTTCCAGCAGCTCCCTGGCGCGCTTTTCGGCATCGGCCTTCTTCACGCCCGCAAGCTCCATCGGGAAGCAGATGTTCTTCAGGCAGCTGCGCTGCATCAGCAGATTGAACTGCTGGAAGATCATGGTGATGTCGCGGCGGCGCTCACGCAGAGCTGCGGGAGACAGGGTCTCCATCGCGGTGCCGTCGATGACGACACTGCCCTCGGTGGGGCGCTCCAGCAGATTGATGCAGCGCACCAGCGTGGATTTGCCCGCGCCCGACATACCGATGATGCCGTAGATGGAGCCATCGGGGATGGTCAGGTCGATGTCCTTCAGCGCATTCACCGCGCCGTCCTTCATCTGGAAGGTCTTGGAAAGGTGTTTGATCTCGATCACGATTTACTCCTTCGTTGGTAAAGCTCAGCCCACGATGGGTGCCAGGCTGTCCTGCTTGCCGCCGTAGATGCCCATGGGCTCGACGTGGATGCCGGCGACAGTCACCAGATGGGTGCCCTTCTCCTTATTGAAGTTGTCCAGATACGGCTGATGCTGGAAGTAGTTGGTGTCGCACTGGCCGTCCTCGACGATGGTGTTGGGGATCACATAGTCGTCGTACTCCTGAATGTCCAGAGTGATGCCCTTAGCGGCCAGAATGTCCTTGCAGACCTCCAGGACCTCGCAGTGGGGAGCGGGAGTTGCAGCGCAGCTGACGGTCACGCCGTTCAGTGCCTCGTAGTCGATGGAAGGGTCATAGCCATCGGTCGGGTTCTCGACGACGGAGACGACAGCGCCCTTGTAGTTCTCGTCCATGAAGTCCTTGACCTGCTGGCTCTGCAGAGCGGCGACGAGGGCCTTGATCTTGGGCTCGTTCTCGTTGCCCTCCTTGCAGACCAGAACATTGACGTAAGCAGAAGAGCCGTCCTCCATTGCCAGAGCGTCGGTCATGGGGTCCAGACCAGCGGAGATGGCGTAGTTGGAGTTGATGACAGCGTAGTCCTCATCCTGCAGGACGTTGGGGACCTGAGCAGCCTCGACCTCATCGACGGTAACGTTCAGGGGGTTCTCCTCGATGTCCTTTGCGGTGGCGGTCAGGCCTGCGTCAGCCTTCAGCTTGAAGAAGCCGTTCTTCTCCAGCAGGGTCAGAGCGCGGGCCTCGTTGGTGGTGTCGTTGGGGACAGCGACCTTCACCTTGTCCAGCTTTGCTGCAGCGGAAGCAGCCTCAGAAGAAGCGGCAGTGCCGGAAGCAGCAGAGCTTGCGGTGGAAGAAGAGCCGCCGCAGGCGGTCAGGGCGGCAGCAGCGGCTGCAACACCGGTAACTTTCAGAAAATCACGACGAGTAATCATAGTTTTTTCCCTCTCTATTATTGGATAAATATAATGTACAGCGGCGGCGCGGCACAGTCCGCGCCCGCCTTGAACGGAAGCATCAAAAAAGCCTCCGTCCCTGCCAGCCATGCGCTGCACAAGGACGGAGGCTTTGAAACTTCCGTGGTACCACCTTGGTTCACAGCATCCTCGCGGACACTGCCTCAAAACTGCGGCAGAATTTTTTCTGCTTACAGCCGGACGCTTTAACGGGCGCACCCGTCGCGGACTAGTGCTCTTGCTCTTCGTCCGCGCAGCTCCGAGACCATTTTCGGCTCCCTGTTTCCTGCCCTTTTCCACCTGCCGGGCTCTCTGGTAAGGCTCATGCGAAAGCTTACTCTTCTCTTCACAGCCATTTTAGTGATATTGCGTTTATTGTACTCGCCTCGACGGGATTTGTCAACCCCCCTAAAACAAACTTTTTCAGTAGGGAATTGAAGCTCCTTTGCCCATGAGACAAAATATGCCCCCGCGCTGTGCGCACGGGGGCATATTCAGAAGCTATCTGTCAGCCCTGCTCCTGCTGTGCCTTCTTGGCTTCGAGAGCCAGAATGGCGTCGCGGCGGCTCAGGTTGATGCGGCCCTGCTGGTCGATGTCCGTCACCTTGACGACGATGGCATCACCCACAGCGACAACATCTTCCACCCGCTCGACACGCTTGGTGTCCAGCTTGGAGATGTGGACGAGGCCCTCCTTGCCCGGAGCGATCTCGACGAAGGCACCGAAGTTCATCAGACGGGTGACCTTGCCCTTGTAGATAGCACCGATCTCGGGGTCTTCCACGATGGTCCTGATGGTGAAGATGGCGCGCTTTGCGTCCTCCTGATCCACAGCGGAGACGAAGACGTGGCCGTCCTCCTGCACGTCGATCTTGCAGTTGCAGGTGGCGCAGATGTCCTGGATGACCTTGCCGCCCTTGCCGATGACGTCCTTGATCTTATCGGTGGGGATCATCATGCTGAACATCTTGGGAGCCCAGCGGCTCAGCTCGCGGCGGGGCTCTGCGATGACGGGCTTGATGATCTCATTGAGGATGTACAGACGGCCCTTGCGGCACTTCTCGAAGGCCTCGGCGATGATGTCGTAGGTCAGGCCGTCGATCTTAATATCCATCTGGATGGCGGTGATGCCCTTGCGGGTGCCGCCGACCTTGAAGTCCATATCGCCGTGGAAGTCCTCGACGCCCTGAATGTCCAGCATGGTCATCCAGCGGTCGCCCTCGGTGATGAGGCCGCAGGAGATACCGGCGACAGGAGCCTTGATGGGGACGCCTGCGTCCATCAGAGCCAGCGTGGAGCCGCAGATGGAAGCCTGAGAGGTGGAGCCGTTGGAAGAGAGGACCTCAGACACGCAGCGGATGGTGTAGGGGAACTCTTCCAAAGAGGGCAGCACAGGCACGAGAGCGCGCTCAGCCAGTGCGCCGTGGCCGATCTCGCGGCGGCCGGGACCGCGGGACGGACGGGTTTCGCCAACAGAGAAGGACGGGAAGTTGTAGTGGTGGATGTAGCGCTTGGTCTGCTCGTCGGTCAGGTCATCCATGAGCTGGTTGTCCTTGGTGCCGCCCAGGGTGCAGGTGGTCAGCACCTGGGTCTGGCCGCGGGTAAACATACCGGAACCGTGCACGCGGGGCAGAATGCCCACTTCGGCAGCCAGCGGGCGGATCTCGTTGATGCCGCGGCCGTCCACACGCTTGCCCTCGTCCAGCAGCCAGCGGCGGACTACGTTCTTCTGGGTTTTATACATGCACTCGTCGATCTTGGCCTCGCACTCGGGATAGATCGGGTCGAAATGCTCGTGAACCTTTTCATAAATGGGCTTTAACCGCTCGTCGCGGACGG
>OHTT01000671.1_pt1 | contig 11031 bp, 9 predicted proteins | sample 1579001 | NCBI WGS metagenome assembly OHTT01 (sample SAMEA3879606, study PRJEB24766) | human gut metagenome | biome: human-associated habitat; feature: feces | place: USA | collected 1985/1987
GAGCCTCGTAAACGGAAATTCCGTCAAGCTGAGAGTCGGGACGAGCAAGATAAACGTATTCGAAAATACAAGGCGAATAAACCGGATGCTCAGCGCACTGTTTTTTATGCAGCTCTCTGTTCTCATCAATCCAAATCGCTTCACCCGGATGGACATCGCCCAGAATCTGGAATTCGCTGCCTTCGAGTGTGACGGATTCACTGGCGATCATGTATTCGCTCTGACCGTCTTCGCCGAGCGTCGTGCCGTAGCAAAGCGGACGAATGCCATACGGATCTCTGAAGGCCACAACACCGTGTCCGGCGATCATGCAGACGACGGCATATGAGCCTTTCACACGTTTATGAACACCGGCGACGGCCTTGAACAATGCCTCTTCATCCAGCGGATGGCCTTGAGTAGCCAGCGCAAGCTCATTGGCAAATACATTAAGAAGAACTTCGGAGTCGCTGGTCGTATTGATATGACGACGGTCCAGTTCATATAGTTCCTGGGCAAGTTCTTCGGCGTTCGTCAGATTGCCGTTGTGAGCCAGGACGATACCGAAGGGTGCATTGACGTAAAAAGGCTGCGATTCGTCCGCAGCCGTTGCATTTCCCTGAGTCGGATAACGTACCTGACCGATACCGCAGTTACCGAGCAAATCCCGCATATTGCGGGTTCTAAAAACGTCGCGCACAAGGCCCATGGCTTTGTGCATATGGAAATGACGTCCTTCAACTGTACAGATACCGGCGGCATCTTGACCGCGGTGCTGCAGCAGCAAAAGTGCATCGTACAGCCTCTGGTTAACGGGACCGGAAGCGTACAGCGCCACTATTCCGCACATTTGTATTTAACTCCGAGGATTAAAGTTTAAGTTATTTGCGTAATTCAAGCAGGCTGTCGGGAATATAAGGAGCGCACCAAGTGATGCCCTTCTCAAATGCCGGCACAAGCGCAGAATCTTTCCACCAAAGCTGCTTGGGAAAGAACTCTGTCGTTCCGCCGAGAAACACCAACAGACCGACGATAAGCAATCCGCGCAGAAAGCCGAATAAACAACCCAAAAGCCTATCCTCTGCTCCGATCGAAACAGAGGCAAGAATACTGCGCAGTATTTTACCGACTAAACCGGCCAGAAATACGCATCCGATCACAATCAAAACAATGGATACAAATGTCCTTGTCATGAGACCCATGTGGGCCTGGAACGGAAGAACAGCCGCCAAATCGGCAGAACAATAAAGGGAAACAAAAAACGCCGCCACCCAGCCTACGAGGGCAAATATTTCGCGGACCATGCCGCGGGAGGCCCCAAGGAGTGTAGAGAGCAGAATAATGACAACGAAGACCCAGTCGAGTTCTCCAAGACCCAAGGAAGAAAAATCCACACTTACCTCACTGACTGGACTTTACCTGTATTCAAACCGGCTAAGCCAAGCTTAGCGTTTGCAGCTTCTGCCTCCTTAGCCGATTTAAAAGGACCGGCTTGTACGCGGTAAATCTTGCCGCTCTTAGCCTGGATCGGAGAAAGGTAGGCAGGAACTCCGGCCTTTTTCATTTTGTCGACAATGCCTTGAGCGCGGCTTTGGTTTGAAAGCGCAATGACTTGGATAAAGTACTGACCTTTGGCAAGTTTCGGGGCGGAAGATTCTTGAGATTTTTTCTCTTCAGCCTGCTTTTTTGCCTCTGCCTGTTTTTTAGCCTCGGCCGCCTTCTTCGCTGCCTCTGAAGCATCGTTCTTTACTTCAGGCGTCTTCGCCGCTGTAGTACCGGAAGCATCTGGTGCGACGGCCGCTGCCGAACCCTTACCGGAATTTACGGCAGGCACGGGCGGAACCTTCGGTTCTTCTTTCGAAGCTTCGCCTTCTTCTGACGCAGGCGCCGGCGGAACCGTAATCTTTGTTACGTCAACAGAATTTTCTTTCGGAATCCGAAGCGGAATCGTGACGGCAGGAGGCGGCGCTTCCTTATCGAAAAGAATAGGAATAGCAATCGCGGCAGCCATCAATAGCATCAGTGTGCCGACAAATCGGCGGCGCGCATGAATCCATTTCTGACGGCGAAGCTCCTCTTCCTCAAGCTGCTCCTCGTCTTTTTTAGGTGCGCGTTTAAACCAACTGCGTTTTTCAGGCTGAGGTGCAGCAGTTTCAGGCTCAACATTAGAAGCTGCCTGAGAAACAGTCTCGGGGTCGAGTTTGACTTCAGTCGGAGATTCTTTTGCAGCGGGAGCCGAGGCAAAAGGATTTTCTTCAATGTGCAGCGGCATTTCCTGAGCTGTAGCCGGCGTCGGTCTTACGGTCGCAAAAGATTCCTTTTGGGCCGAAGTAACCGGTGTCTGAATCGCAGACGGATGAGTCGCAAACTCACCGTCGGAGGGCTGGCGAACACGAGTCGGAGGAACAGCAGTTTGCGAAGGATGCACCGTACCGAATTGCGGTTCGTCGGAAAACCTTATAGGGTTGGGCTCCGAAGACTGCGGGGCGCTCATCCCTGGTTCCACATGAGGCTGCGGAATTTCGGGCTCTTTCTTTTTCCAAAAAGGCATACTGCTCTTCCTTTCTTTTAGTTTCGTCCGACTCTTTCCTTTAAAAATTCAATAGCTGAGGCCACTGTTAAAAAGGAACCGAAGGTGACTATTCTATCAGTCTCCTGAGCTTCTTCGAGCGCCTGCTGAAGAGCCTCTTCTACGGTTTTGAAAGTCCGGATTTTTTCTTGAGGAACGCCCGCTTCACCCAGCATGGCGCAAAGATCCTTTGCCGTTCCGCCGCGCGGCCCATGCAAATCGGAGACATACCACTTGTCAAAACTGGAAGCCATAATCTGACAGACCTGAGCTCGGTCTTTATCGGAAAGCATGCCGAAAACGGCAGCCTGACATGTCGCCTTCGGAAGTTCGCTCAAAGTTTTGGCGAGTTCTTTGGCGGCATGAGGATTATGCCCGACGTCTAAATAGACTTCAGGCGCGTTTCTGACTTTTGAAAAGCGTCCGGTAATACGTGTGTTCTTCAAAGCGCTCTCAAAGGCTTCACGCTTAAGCGGTAATTTATCCTGCATGCATTGAAGTGCTTCAAACGCGCCCGAAGCATTGCTCAGCTGATGCTCTCCCGGCATTGTCGGTAGAGGCAAACCTTTGAGTTCGCCTCTTGAACCTAGGAAATTCCAAGTCTTACTGCCGTGTACGTGTTCAAACTTGAAGTTCTTTCCAATAATCAGGAGTTCGGCGCCGATCTTATCTGCGTACTGCTCGACCGTTATCGGAGGATTGGCATCTGCGCAAATTGCCGGCTTACCCGGACGATAGATGTGTGCTTTTTCCCAACCGATGGATTCGCGAGTCGTCCCAAGGTAAGCCGTGTGATCAATACCGATGCTTGTAATGACGGAGACAGAAGGCTCAACTGTGTTAACGGCGTCCAAGCGGCCGCCCAGACCGATCTCTAAAACAACGGCATCAAGATTCTTTTCTGCGAACAACAGAAGAATTCCAAGCAGCGTGTATTCGAAATATGACAGCGTCATGTCTTCGCGGGCTGCCTCAACTTTTTCGAATTGACGAATCAGCTCTTCGTCCTTGGCATCTTCTCCGTTGATTCGAACTCTTTCGTTGAAGTGAATCAAGTGCGGAGAAGTATGGACTCCCACTGAATAGCCGCCGGCTAACAGTGCCGATTCAATAAAAGCGCAGGTAGAACCTTTTCCGTTGGTGCCTCCGACCGTAAACACGGGGCATTTAAAGCGGATGTCCAGACGCTTGAGCATGGTTTCCATGCGGTCAAGACCTAAATCAATGGTTTGTGCGTGCAGCCCTTCAATGTGATGAAGCCACGCATCCAAAGTTTCGAATTTCATTGCGGATATATTAAAAAGACCGCCGAGGCGGTCTGGAGAATGCTACTCAATCGCGTCCAAAGACTCTTTTTGGAAGAGTGCAATGAGCTTTGCGATTTCCATCTTTAAGTTCTTACGATCGACGATCATGTCGATGGCGCCTTTCTGAAGCAGGAATTCGGATCGCTGGAATCCTTCCGGAAGCTGTTCGCGAACAGTCTGCTCAATCACGCGAGGGCCGGCAAAACCGATCAAAGCCTTAGGTTCGGCCATGACGACGTCGCCCATGAAAGCAAAGCTTGCAGACACGCCGCCCATCGTCGGATCGGTTAAGACAGAAATGAACGGAAGTTTGTGTTCTGCCAACTTAGCGATCACGCCGGTGGTCTTTGCCATCTGCATCAGAGAGAAAAGTCCCTCCTGCATACGAGCCCCGCCCGAAGCGGTAAAACAAACAAACGCAGCCTGATTATCGATAGCAGCCTGAACAGCGCGGGCAAAACGCTCTCCGACCACGGAACCCATAGAACCGGCCATAAAGCCGAATTCAAAAACGGCAACGACAGCCGGCATAGCGTGGATGGTTCCGGATTGTACGACCAATGCATCGGTTTCCCCGCTGGAAGACTGAGCCTGCTTGACGCGGTCAGGATATTTTTTACTGTCCACAAACCCGAGAGGATCCACAGGGCGGATTTCAGCACCGATTTCCTGTCGGTTTTCAGGATCGAGAATCATATCCAGACGCTGACGTGCGCTCACGCGCATGTGATGGTTGCATTTCGGACATACGTTAAGGTTGTCACGAAGCTCCTGGGCATAAAGCGTCGTTCCGCAGTTGGTGCACTTTGTCCATACACCTGCGGGAATGTCTTTTTTGGCAGTTTCGCCGTTACTCCGACTAATTTTCGGGAGCACTTTATCGAGCCAACTCATGGTGCAATTAATTTCTTTTTACTGAATCCGTTGATTCTAATCGAATCCGAACGCTCTGCTTGAACTCAAGCTCGTTGAGATCGTTAACAAAAATTTGTCAGCCTGGAAAAGGCGACGCACCGTGCTGGGGCAAATCAAAGATTTCCGGATAACCCACACCGGTCAAATAAAGTCCGGTCGGATAGAAAGTCGGCGCAGCGGCTTGGCGGCTCTTTGCTTCCAAGACTTCTCCCATCCAGTCCACGCTTCTTGCACCCGTGCCGACATAAACCAAACAGCCGACAATATTGCGAACCATGTGGTAAAGGAAGGCATTTGCCTTAACGCGGATCTTGACAAACCGTCCGAGACGGGATACATGAAGATATTCGATATTTTTTACCGGCGTCTTACTCTGGCAGCCCGCGGCTCGGAAACTTGAAAAGTCATGCTCACCGACTAAAAACTGTCCTGCAGCTTCCATGTTTTTTTCATTGAGCGGGCGGAAGACCCAGCCGGTTCTGCCGGCAAGGATCGGCGAACGCACCGGTTCGTTGACAATCCAGTATTCATAGGTCCGGCTGCATGCCGAGAAGCGAGCATGAAATTCATCCGGGACAACCTTTGCCCACCGAACCGCACACTCTGTCGGAAGATAGGAGTTTAGGCCTCGAACCCAGGAAATTTCCTTGCGGTCGGCCTCCGTGTCAAGATGGATCACTTGACCGGTTGCATGAACATTGGCGTCTGTGCGTCCGGCACAGACGGCTTTAACTTTTTCACCCGTAAACTGAACAACAGCCGCTTCGAGATAATCCTGGACTGTTTGTCCGGAAGGCTGGGTTTGCCAGCCCTCGAAAGAACGGCCGTCGTACTCGAGTCCTAATGCGACTCTCATCGGCAATTAGGCTTTGAAGTCAACGAGAATACGCAGCATGCGGCGCAGCGGCTCGGCAGCACCCCACAGGAGCTGGTCGCCGACTGTGAAGGCTGTGACGTATTCCGGACCGAAGTTCAGCTTATGAATACGGCCGATAGGAACAGACAGCGTGCCGGAAACCTTAGCCGGCGTCAGTTCGTGAATAGACTCTTCTTTACGGTTCGGAATGACTTTAACCCACTGATTGGCTTCGGCAAGAAGTCTTTCGATTTCTTCGCAGGAAACATCTTTCTTCAGTTTGATCGTCAAAGCCTGAGAGTGGCAGCGCATGGATCCGACACGAACGCATAAACCGTCAACCGGCATGCATCCGGGCTCTCCGATAGCGGGTTTGCCCAAAATCTTGTTAGCTTCAGCACCGCCCTTCCATTCTTCGCGGCTCTGTCCGTGTTCGACTTCTTTGTCGATCCAGGGAATCAGGCTGCCGGCAAGAGGCACACCGAAAGCTTTGTCCGGGAAGTCAGTAGAACGAAGTTCTTCGGTAACTTTGCGGTCGATTGCCAGAATGGCAGAGCGAGGATCCTTCAAATCTTCGGCAACAACGCCGTAGAGAGCACCCATCTGTTCAAGCAGTTCGCGCATGTTGGGGGCGCCGGCGCCGGAAGCAGCTTGGTAGGTCATGGAAGAGATCCATTCGACCAAGTCAGCGCGGATCAGGCCGTCCAAGGCCATCAGCATCAAGCTGACTGTGCAGTTGCCGCCGATATAGTTCTTAACGCCTTCACGCAAGCCCTTCTGAATGACGTCCATGTTCACAGGGTCGAGAACAATGATGGCGTCCTTTTCCATACGCAGCGTGGAAGCAGCGTCAATCCAGTAGCCGTTCCAGCCTTTGTCGCGAAGCGGTTTGAAGTGGGCTTTTGTCCAGTCACCGCCCTGGCAGGAAATGACGACATCGCAAGCAGCCAATGCGTCCAGATCATCGGCATCCTTCAGAATAGGATCGGAATTAGGAACTTCCGGTGCTTTGCCGCCGGCGTTACTGGTAGAGAAGAATGTGGTGCTGACAAACTTAAAGTCGTCTTCCTGCTTCATTCTGTCCATCAACACGGAGCCGACCATTCCTCGCCAGCCAACCATACCTAATTTCAACATTTGTGTTTCTCCTATTGAGTAGTGCTTCACTTTGCTTTAGAGCGCGGCGACAACCGCATCCCCCATTTCAGAACAGCTGACCAGCTTGCAGCCTTCGCTGCGGATGTCTCCGGTGCGGTAGCCCTGAGCCAGAACTTTCTTGACCGCATTTTCGATACGGACTGCTGCTTCCTCCATTCCTAAAGAATAACGAAGCATCATGGCCGCTGACAAAATCTGAGCTAGAGGATTTGCAATGTTCTTTCCGGCAATGTCGGGAGCAGAACCGTGAGACGGTTCAAAGAGGCCCTGGCCCTTCTCATTCAGCGCGGCAGAAGCCAGCATACCGATAGAGCCCGTGAGCATGGCGGCTTCATCGGAAAGGATGTCGCCGAAAAGATTGCCTGTGACCATCACGTCGATCTTCTTCGGAGCCTTAACCAGCTGCATGGCTGCGTTGTCGACATACATATGTTCAAGGGTGACTTCCGGATATTCTTTGCTGACCTTGATCATCGTGTCGCGCCAAACCTGAGAAGTTTCCAGCACATTGGCTTTATCCACGCTGACAAGGTGTTTGCTGCGGCCCATAGCGGCTTTAAAGGCAACGTGGGCAATTCTTTCCACTTCGGGAACGGCGTAGCGCATTGTGTCAAAGCCTTCTTCGGCACCGGCAAAAGCGCCGTCAGGACTAATGCGTTTGCCTCTGGGCTGACCAAAGTAAACGTCACCGGTCAGTTCTCGAACCAGAAGAAGATCCAGGCCGGAGACAAGTTCAGGCTTCAGAGAGGAAGCTGCAGTCAGTTCCGGATAGCAAATGGCCGGGCGAAGATTCACGAAAAGTCCTAAGGCTTTTCTTAAGCCGAGAATAGCCTGTTCGGGACGGAGATGACGGGGCAGGCTGTCATACTTAAAGTCGCCTACGGCACCGAAAAGAACGGCATCGCTCTTTTTAGCAAGTTCAACAACCTCGGCAGGAAGCGGATGACCGAAAGCGGCATAAGCGACGCCGCCGACTAAGGCTTCTTCAAATTCCAGAGGGAGCTTCAGCGCGGTTAAAACTTTGAGGGCCTGAGCCATGATCTCGGGACCGATGCCGTCACCGGCAAGTACTGCAATTTTTTTCATGTTCATTTTTCTCTAGGGATTGGATTAATAAATTGTTTTAGCGAGCCAGGGTTTCTGATTCAGGCGCTGCTGCTCGAAAGCCTTGATTTCATCGGCGTGCTGAAGCGTGATACCGATATCGTCCAAGCCGTTCAGCAGACAATAGCGGCGGAATTCAGGAACCTCAAATTCATGACGTTTACCATTGGGTTCAATCACAACGCGGTTGACGAGGTCGACGGAGAGCTGATAGCCGTTATGTGCTTTGATCTCATCAAACAGATAATCCACAACAAACTCCGGCAGGCTGATCGGGAGCAAGCCGTTCTTAAATGCATTGTTGTAGAAAATATCGGCAAAGCTCGGAGCAATGACCACTCTGAAGCCGTATTGCGTCAGAGCCCAAGCCGCGTGTTCTCGAGAAGATCCGCAGCCGAAATTTTTGCGGGCCAACAGAATGGTTGAACCTTGATAGCGAGGCTGGTTCAAAACGAAATCCGGGTTGATCTTGCGAGTGGCCGGATCCATTCCCGGTTCGCCTTTATCCAGATAACGCCATTCGTCAAAAAGGTTCGGGCCGTAACCGGTGCGGTAAATTGACTTTAAAAACTGTTTCGGAATGATGGCATCGGTGTCAACGTTAGAGCGGTCTAAGGGAGCGACAATGCCTTGAAGAACTGTAAATTTTTCCATCTCTGCCTCTCTTAGAAAAGTTTGCGTACATCAACAAAATGACCTTCAATAGCTGCGGCGGCAGCCATGGCCGGAGAACAAAGGTGTGTGCGGCTCTTATTGCCTTGGCGGCCTTCAAAGTTGCGATTGCTGGTAGAAGCACAGCGGTCGCCCGGCTCGAGGCGGTCAGCGTTCATTGCCAGACACATTGAGCAGCCTGGACGGCGCCACTGGAATCCGGCTTCAATAAAAATCTTATCCAGACCTTCTTCTTCGGCCTGCTCTCTGACGAGTCCGGATCCCGGAACCACCAGGGCCTGTTTAACCGTAGGAGCCACTTTCTTACCGAGTTTGCGCACCACATAGGCAGCGGCTCGAAGGTCTTCAATACGGCCGTTCGTGCAGGAACCGATAAAGACGTTGTTCGGAGCGATCGAGGTAATCGGTGTGCCGGGCTTCAAATCCATGTATTGATAAGCGCGTTCCCAGCCCTCGCGTTTGACGGGATCTTTCTGATCTTCGGGAATCGGTGTGCAGCCGGTGATCGGCGCAACCATCTCGGGAGAAGTTCCCCATGTGACCATCGGAACGACGTCTTCTGCCTGGATATTGACTTCGATATCAAATTTAGCGCCTTCGTCCGAATGAAGTGTCTTCCAGTATTCAATAGCCTGATCCAAAAGCTCGCCTTCCGGAGCCAGCGGGCGACCCTTCATGTATTCAATTGTTTTATCGTCGCAGGCGACTAAACCACAGCGTGCACCGGCCTCAATAGCCATATTGCAAAGCGTCATGCGGCCTTCCATAGAGAGCGCACGAATTGCGGCTCCGTCAAACTCAATAGCGCAGCCTGTTCCGCCGGCCGTTCCAATCTTGCCGATGATGTAGAGCGCAAGGTCTTTAGCAAACACGCCGGGCTGGAGGTTACCCTCCACATGCACGCGCATGTTCTTCATTTTCTTTGTGAGCAGCGTCTGCGTGGCCATCACGTGCTCGACTTCGCTCGTGCCGATACCGAAGGCAATTGCTGCGCAAGCGCCATGGGTGCTCGTGTGCGAGTCACCGCAAACGACAGTCATGCCGGGAAGCGTTGCGCCCTCTTCCGGTCCCATAACGTGGATGACACCCTGTCCGCGGGACAAGAACGGAAAAAACGCCGCACATCCGTTTTGACGAATGTTTTCATCCAATGTCGTGACCTGCAGCTTGGAGATCGGATCGGTAATACCCTCCATTCCGGCTTCCCAGCCCGTTGTCGGAGTGTTGTGATCAGCCGTCGCCACAATGGAGCTCTTGCGCCACAAAGGACGATTGTTCATGCGCAGTCCTTCGAAAGCCTGCGCACTGGTCACTTCGTGGACCAGATGACGGTCGATGTAAAGGGTTGCTGTGCCGTCTTCTTCCATTCGGACGACATGCTCGTCAAAGATTTTGTCGTAGAGTGTTTTAGGGGATTCCGGTGTTCTCATTTCTTACTGGTATCTCTAAATTTTTGAAGTAATTCTTTGAGTATGCCACCGAAAAGCACGGTGAATAAAAATCTGTAAGATTTTCTGACTGTCTTCGGTCAGCAATTTCACCAAGGCGCTAACCAATTCCGATATTTTTAATTTTTTTGCGATTTTTTTCTCCCCTTTCTGCGGATTGTCAATATGAACAATTAGAATGATGGCTGAGTGTTTTTCCCGCAGTGTTTTTCCCCATTGCGGAATATAAAAGTCCTACTCGGTTTCTTCTTTGAGCCTGCTTGAAATCAATTCGGCTGTAACGATGGATGCGGCCTCAGCTTACTTGCGATCTCAGCGAAAGCAAACCTAGTATGTCTTGAGCGCTCTATTTTCTAATCGCTTAATTTCAATATCAAATGGACTGGTTCGCCTCAATCGTTTCTTCTTTAAATAACGTCCTTTGGTCATACGTGCTGATCGGACTTCTGATCTGCGTCGGCCTATGGTTCACGTTCTGCACTCGTTTTGTCCAGATCACCAATGTGAGAGAAATGTTCCGCTGTGTGTTGGAAGGCTCCCGCACTCCGAGACCCGAAGGACACATTTCTCCGTTCCAGGCTTTCTGTATTTCTACAGCCTCCCGAGTCGGTGTCGGCAACATTGCCGGTATTGCTATTGCCGTAGTTACGGGCGGCCCCGGCGCGATCTTCTGGATGTGGGTCATCGCCCTTGTGGGCGCCGCGAGCGCTTTCGTCGAGTCGACCCTCGCGCAGCTTTACAAACGCCGCGGCAGGGACTCTTTCATCGGCGGCCCGGCCTACTACATGGAACGCGGCCTCGGGCGGAGGTGGATGGGCGTGCTGTTCGCCGTGCTGATCTCCGTGACCTTCGGATTCGCCTTCAACTCGGTGCAGAGCAACACGATCTGCGCCGCGTGGGAGGGAGCTTTCGGCGCCGATCGTGTGTGGGTGGGCGTCGTGCTCACGGCGCTGACGCTGCTCATCATCTTCGGAGGCATACGGCGCATTGCGCGTGTCAGCGGCGTGATCGTCCCGATTATGG
>OHTT01000672.1_pt1 | contig 10986 bp, 7 predicted proteins | sample 1579001 | NCBI WGS metagenome assembly OHTT01 (sample SAMEA3879606, study PRJEB24766) | human gut metagenome | biome: human-associated habitat; feature: feces | place: USA | collected 1985/1987
AAAAACGTAAAGGCCTGAGGGAGAGGAAGGTTCTGATAATTGATTATGGAAAAGGGAAAGGTCGGGGAAGGAAAGATACACATTATTATATTATATAGGGGAAATTTATAGGGGAGAGGGAAAAGGGGATTTACCGAAAAAGGGAGAAGGAGAAGTGTTTGCGGGAGGAAATTGAGGAGAAAATAGAGATCTTAACAGAAGGTAAACAGAAAATACGACGGGATTGTGACAAGGATTGAACGGGAATCAAACGGAAGTCGGATAAGAGTCAGATGGTAGTCAAACAGGGTTAAACTGAAAAGTCGGTAGGAATCAGGCGAGGATTGGACCGGAATCAAATGGAGAGTGAACGGAAATTAAACGAAAATCAGACGGGGAGTGAATGGAAATTAAACGAAAATCAGACGGGGAGTGAATGGAAATTGAGCAGAAATCAGCCAAGGATCAAATAAGAATCAGACGGGAATTGAACGGGAATTGAACGGAATCCTGCGTTAACATTGTTAATGCGGTTGGGGAAACATTTATTTCCAGGACGAAAATAACAAGGCTTCTGCTTCTAAAAGCTTTGTTATTTGGAGACAAAAGACTTGATTTAACAGGGGGTTAAATCAAGTAATAGGAAGAGAAGAAAAGAAAGGAAGAAAAGAATTGAAGATGAATACAATAGAGAGACAAAGGAGTGTTTACTGGGAGAAGGGATAAGTGCCGGACCGAAAGGGATAGTTGCGATTAGGGCGAGTATGGGGGCAGGGGATTTTAAAAGCAAGGTTGGGAATGGAAGCGGGAGGAGCTTACTATTAAAACCCACAGGACATTGGGTAGTGTAAAATGAAGTAAGTATAGTTGTGATCAGAGCAGGTATGGATGCAATCAGAGCAGGTATAGGTGTATTTAAAGCAAATGCCGGTGCAATCCGGAAGAACATTTGCGATCAGGAAAGTTTCATTATAAAGTATTTTCATAAGCAAAATTTAGGGTAAAAACAGGAGAAGCCTACCTTTCAAACCAAAGGCGTGTTGGTTTAAAGCCAAGGGGTGTTGTTGGCTTAAAAGGTAAGGAGTCTTGGTTTTAAAGATAAAAGGATGGCTGTGTAAGGAGGTTATAGGGGTATTTTTAGGGAAATAGAGAGCTGCTCAAAGAAAGAAAGAGAATAAGGAGATGTATAGATTTGAGAAGAGATTACATGAATCAACCTTAACCTACCTCTATAAACCACACTCACCCACTCCTTGTCCCTATGCCTAATCGTTTTGCATCAATCATCCCCATTATAGCATTAACAACATAGAAAAGTTCCCTCCACTGAAATAATGTTTAGCCCGATACAGATAATGATGTTTGAATCATCTTGAAGTAGAAACTTATTTCTCCATTCCGTCCATTACAACTCAAGCTGAAATAGCCACCGCTTGTATGTAAGCATTATACAAACCAGCTAAATATCTCCAAACAAGTTACAATAAATATCTTTCTATAAAAGTTTTGCCTCCTATTCATTAAAAGTTCAGGTTAACAACAGAAAAAGAATCATAACTGGGACCAAAGGCAATCTTTTCAGGTTCTACAACGATTTCGTTTCATCTTTTTTTCGTATTTTTGTCCCAATATGCATGCTTCTGCAAGGATAGCAAAGACGAATAAAAAAATAATGAGAGTAATTGATTTAATACATAGCAACGAAAAAACAGCTTTCTCTTTCGAAATACTCCCTCCTTTAAAGGGTACGGGCATCGAGAAGTTGTACCAAACCATAGATACCTTACGTGAGTTCGACCCAAAGTATATCAACATCACCACTCATCGCAGTGAGTATGTATATCGGGATTTAGGCAACGGACTTTTTCAGCGCAACCGCCTGAGAAGACGTCCGGGAACCGTAGCTGTAGCTGCTGCCATCCAGAATAAATACAACATCACAGTAGTACCCCACATTTTGTGTAGCGGGTTTACACAGGAAGAGACAGAATATGTACTGCTCGACCTTCAGTTCCTGGGTATTACAGATCTATTAGTGCTTCGTGGCGATAAAGCCAAACATGAAACCGTGTTTACTCCTGAGGGAGACGGACATCATCATGCTTTGGATCTGCAGCAACAAATCAATAACTTCAACAAAGGTATTTTTGTAGACGGATCGGAGATGAAAGTGACTAATACTCCTTTCTCATACGGTGTGGCTTGCTATCCGGAAAAGCATGAAGAAGCTCCTAATATCGATATGGATATCTATTGGTTGAAGAAGAAAGTGGAAGCCGGTGCAGAATATGCCGTTACCCAACTGTTTTACGATAACAAAAAGTACTTTGAATTCGTAGAAAAGGTACATCAGGCAGGTATCGACATCCCTATCATCCCGGGTATTAAGCCCTTTAAAAAGATATCACAACTGAATATGGTGCCTAAAACCTTCAAGGTAGACCTTCCGGAAGAGTTGACCAAGGAAGCACTGAAGTGCCAAACCGATGAAGAAGCCCGTCAAGTAGGCATCGAATGGTGCATCAGCCAATGCAAAGAGTTGATGGCAGCCGGTGTGCCCAGTATCCATTTCTACTCCATCGGAGCAGTGGACAGTATCAAAGAAGTAGCCAAAGCAATTTATTAAACCATGTTTTTCAGAGACGTCATCGGACAAGAAGAGGCCAAGCATCGACTGATACAAGAAGTCAGCGAAGGACGCATCCCCCATGCCCAGCTTTTTTGTGGGCCCGAAGGGGTAGGCAAGTTTCCGCTGGCACTGGCCTATGCACGCTATCTGAGTTGCACCAATCGTAGTGACACTGATGCTTGCGGAGTCTGTCCGTCATGTGTGAAATTCAATAAGCTGGTTCACCCGGATGTTCATTTCGTTTTTCCGGTAGTAAAAAACGGGAGAAGCGATGACTACATTGTAGAATGGAGAAAATTGGTGTTAAACAATCCCTATTTTACCATCAATCATTGGCTGAACGAAATAAATGCAGAAAATGCACAGGCGGTAATCTACACCAAAGAGAGTGATGAGATCATGAAAAAGCTCAGCCTTAAATCCAGCGAGGGCGGATTTAAGATTACACTCCTCTGGCTGCCGGAAAAGATGCAACAGGCTTGTGCCAACAAGTTATTGAAACTGCTGGAAGAACCACCCGAAAAGACAATCTTCCTTTTGGTTTCGGAGGCTCCCGATTTAATTCTCCAAACGATATTGAGCCGCACACAACGCTTCAATCTACGTAAAATTGAGGAAGAGTGTATGGCCGAGGCTTTACAAAGCAAATACGGGGTCCAGCAGGCAACCAGTATTTCGATCGCCCACCTGGCCAACGGAAACTTTATCAAAGCCCTCGAGACAATTCACCTGAATGAAGAGAATCAGTTGTTTTTCGAACTGTTTGTCAGTTTGATGCGACTCTCTTACCAACGGAAAATCCGGGAAATGAAATTATGGAGTGAACAAGTGGCAGGCATGGGACGCGAACGCCAGAAAAACTTTCTGGAATACTGCCAACGAATGATCCGGGAGAATTTTATCTACAACCTACACCGGAAAGAGTTGACTTATATGACATTAGAAGAACAGAACTTCGCTACACGGTTTGCCCCTTTTGTCAACGAACGAAATGTAATGGGCATCATGGATGAACTGAGTGAAGCTCAAAAACATATTGAACAGAACGTAAATGCTAAAATGGTATTTTTCGACTTCTCGCTGAAGATGATCGTACTGTTAAAGCAATAACTTTAAAATAAAGTATATGGAATTTAAACTGCATAATGGGAGCGGAGGTCTTTGTTGTAAAAGCTGTTCCCGACAAGATAAAAAACTAAATACCTATGATTGGCTGGCCGACATACCAGGCAATGCAGAGGAGAGTGATATGGTAGAAGTTCAATTTAAGAACACCCGTAAAGGCTACTACCGTAACAGTAACAAAATCAAATTGGAGAAAGGCGATATCGTAGCTGTAGAAGCTACTCCGGGACACGATATTGGTACTGTCACCCTGACAGGACGATTAGTCCCCCTCCAGATGAAAAAGGCAAACTTTAAACAGGATGCCGAAATCAAGCGTATCTACCGCAAAGCAAAAGCTGTAGATATGGAGAAATATGAAGAAGCAAAAGCCAAAGAACATACCACAATGATTCGTGCACGGCAGATAGCAGCCAGTCTGAATCTGGATATGAAAATTGGTGATGTAGAATATCAAGGAGACGGCAATAAAGCTATCTTTTATTATATCGCCGACGAACGCGTAGACTTCCGCCAATTGATTAAAGTACTGGCCGAAGCTTTTAGAGTACGTATCGAAATGAAGCAAATCGGTGCACGGCAGGAAGCCGGACGCATCGGAGGTATCGGCCCTTGCGGACGTGAGTTATGCTGTGCCACCTGGATGACCAGTTTTGTATCCGTATCAACCAGTGCGGCAAGGTATCAGGATATTTCACTGAATCCTCAAAAGTTGGCCGGACAGTGTGCCAAGTTAAAATGTTGCCTGAACTATGAAGTGGACTGCTATGTAGAAGCACAAAAACGTCTGCCCTCAAGAGAAATCGAACTGGAAACCAAAGACGGAACCTATTACTTCTTCAAAGCAGATATCCTCAGTAATCAGATTTCGTATTCAACCGACAAAAACTTTGTAGCAAACTTAGTGACCATTAGCGGAAAACGTGCATTCGAAGTGATAGGGCTGAACAAAAGAGGTATTAAACCGGACAGTCTGTTGGAAGCCGAACGCAAACCGGAACCTAAAAAGCCTGTTGATTTGCTGGAGCAGGAAAGCTTGACGCGTTTCGACCGTGACCGCCGCCGTAACGCCAAAGACGGAAATGGAAAGGACGAAGGCGGAAACGGAAACCGGAAAAAGAAAAAGAAGAATAATAACCGCCCGCAACAAGCTACCAATGGCGAAACACAGAGTTCACAGCCCACTCCGATTAATGCACAGGAGAACAACGGTTCTCAGCCTGTACAAAACCAACAGCGTACACGTGGTGAACGTCCGAAAAACAAAAATCGCAACAACAACCAACCACGTAAAAATAATGAGTCTCGTGAACCGCGTAGCAACGAGAACCGGGAAACGCGTAAAAACGAACCCCGTGAACAGCGCCCTCCTCGCGAACCACGCGGACCACGCAACAATGAACAACCTAAACGTATCGAGAAAGCTCAGGAAAATGAAAAGCCTGCTCAAGAATAGCATTTGCATGCTCCTTACCACATGGGTTCTGACTGCATGTGACGAAAATACTGTGTATCTCTTACCAATCCACTCCCCCGGATGGATGGAAGAAGAGTGATACACTCTTTTTCAACGTGCCTCTAAAAGATTCCCTAGCCAACCTGCGACTGTCCGTTGGTGTACGCAACAGCAGTAACTACCCTTATCAGAACCTGAATATCCTCATCCATTATAATCTGGAAGATTCAACTGTATGGAAGACAGATACCCTGAAGTTTATACTGACTGACCGGGAAGGTAAATGGACAGGAACCGGCTGGGGAAGTCTCTACCAATCGGCACTCCCTTTGAAGGACTGCTTTGTCAAACATCCCGGCAACTATACTTTCAAGATAGTACACGAAATGAAGAATGAACAACTAACCGGGATCAGTGATGTGGGATTGAAAATAGAACATTTATAGCCGTCTGCTACGCCCCGCATCGATACGCAGAAAGATAAAAAGCAGAATCGTAAATCCCCATAAAGATGACCCGCCATAACTAAAGAAAGGCAACGGAATACCGATTACAGGGGTCAGACCAAGTACCATTCCGATGTTAATAAACAAATGGAACAGGAAAATGCTCACAACCGAATAGCCATAAACCCGCCCGAAAGTAGAAGTCTGCCGCTCTGACGTCGCTATAAGACGGAGTATCAATGCCAAGAAAAGCAAAAGAACGGCTGCCGAACCAACAAACCCCTGTTCTTCACCCACAGTACAGAAAATGAAATCGGTATCTTGTTCGGGCACATATTTCAACTTGGTTTGTGTACCATTCAGAAAACCTTTACCCGTCAACCCTCCGGAACCAATCGCAATCTTCGACTGGTTAACGTTGTAACCGGCTCCGGCCAAGTCCTCTTCCATCCCCAACACCACTTTTATACGAATCTGCTGATGAGGTTCAAGAATGTTGTCGAACACATAATCACTTGAATAAAGAAAACCGATAGAACCCAAAGCAAACAATCCGATCAAAAGATAGGCACGTTGCCGTTCGCTCAAAGATAAGTAAAGTAGATAACCTATGGTCACCACACAAAGCCCCCACTCCACCCAAACCAAATTGAATGGAGAGAGATACTCAGAAACGAGATAAGCGATCAGCAGCACAAGCAAACTACCGCCTATCATATTCCGTACAGGTTCCCACTTTTTCCTATACACCCAAACCATGAAACCGGCAAATAAAAGTATCATCAACAACACGGCAAACTCTCCGATAGGCGTAGGCGTATCGGCTATAAATACCTGATCGAAACGAATACCGACCACAAAATAGACTACGGCACATACTCCCGAAAACAAAACTACTCCAGGCATACCCTCGCGATATAGCACCAAGAAGAAGGCAAGATAGACCAATGCCGAACCGGTTTCTTTCTGCAAAATAATCAGCAACATCGGAAGTAAAATAAAAGCTACCAAGGGTAAAAAGCACTTCCACTTCTTGATATTAAATGAATAGGCATTCATAAACTTTGCCAGAGCCAAAGCTGTGGCAAATTTTGCAAACTCCGCCGGCTGCAGACTGACCGGACCTAATATTAACCACGAACGGGAACCTTTCGTATCGGGTGCAATAAAAATGGTTACGATCAACAGAAGAATCATACCTATATATATCAGGTATGCAAACATATCGTACATTCGTTCTTCAAGCATCAGGAGTATAAAACCAAGCCCAAAGGAACAGATAATCCACACAAACTGCCTACCGGCACGTGTTGAAAAGTCCAGAAAGTCACGATCACCATAATCATAACTGGCACCGCACACACTAAACCATCCACCGATTATAAGGAGCAGGTAAATGACGATCGTTACCCAATCCAATGTTTTCCATAAACTAACGCTCCTCGTTTCCATACATAATCACTCTATTACTATATTCTTCTGCACGTATCTCATTCTCCGGAGAGAGTTTCCCTTTTAAATATTGTTCCATCATCAATGCTCCGATCGGTACTCCGTAGACTGCGCCAAAACCACCATTCTCAACATATACGGCGATGGCTATCTTTGGGTTATTCATGGGAGCAAATCCCATAAAAACGGAGTGGTCATGTCCTCGGTTCTGCGTCGTACCGGTTTTGCCACATACTTCAACGTCCGGTAAAATGGCTCCTGCTACCCGGCAAGTACCTCCTGTGACCGCAGCACGCATGCCTGTAACCACATCTTCATAGTGCTTCCGGTCGATAGAGGTTTTTCTGGGAACCCGATAGAGGCTGTCGAGCTGTTCATCTTGAATTTCCTTCACAATATGTGGAGTAATAAAATGTCCCCGATTGGCTATTGTCGCACCCAAATTGGCTATCTGCAAAGGAGTTGCCAGAATCTCTCCTTGGCCAATTGCGATACTGATCACCGTCAACCCATTCCAACGTCCACGATAGGCCTTGTCATAAAACTGAGCATTAGGAATCAATCCCCGCTTTTCACCCGGTAAATCCACCCCGAGTTTATAGCCAAAACCCTGAGACACCATGTGGTCTTTCCATACAGTAATGGCATTTTGTGAAGAGCCATACTTGCGATCGCCAAACATCCGGAACAAGCCCCAACAAAAATAAGAGTTACATGAAGTCGCAATGGCCGGTATTAGCGGCAACGGCGAACCATGGGCATGACATCCCACATGCAAACTCCCGTAATTGAACCCATGAGCACAAGGGAAAGCCGGCGTATTGGTCTGAATAATCCCTTCTTGTAAGAAAGTCAGCGCTTGTGCCGTTTTAAACGTCGATCCCGGAGGATATACTCCCATAATCGAACGGTTTAACAAAGGTTTCATCGGATCTCTCTGGAGCATCAAATGGTTCTTTCCGCGCTGACGGCCAATCATCAGTCTCGGATCAAAATCGGGTGAAGAAACCATGCAAAGTATTTCTCCCGTCTCCGGTTCGATAGCGACAATACTCCCGATTTTATTTTTCAACAAGCGTTCTCCCAACATCTGGAGATTGATATCGATTCCGAGCTTCAGGTTCTTTCCGGGTATCGGACGCTTATCATACTTTCCATCCATATAATGTCCCTGTATACGTCCGTGCGCATCCCTCAACAATACCTCAACGCCCTTTTCGCCCCGTAAATAAGATTCATATGATTTTTCAATACCCTGTTTCCCGATATAGTCTCCCCGGATGTAATAATCATCATTTTCGATGTCTTTCATTGATACTTCACCAATATCACCAAGCACATGGGCAGCGGAGTTATAGCTATATTGACGAATGGTACGTCGCTGGATATAGAATCCGTGAAACTTAAATAGCTTCTCCTGAAATACGCCACATTCTTCTGCCGAAAGTTGAGACATGAATACCTGATTGGTGTAGCGTGAATAACCGGGATTCCTGCGACGATCTTTCATATCGCTCATTATCTTCAGAAACTGTGCACGAGTGATATTCAGTGTCTGGCACAAGTCAAGTGTATCGAGGTTCTCAACTTCCTTCGGCACCATTGTTATATCATACGCAGGCTGATTAAACACTAACAGTTTATCATTCCGGTCGTACATTGCCCCACGTGACGGGTACTGAATCTTATTCAGGAAAGCATTACTGTCGGCATTTTTTTTATAGTCATCAGTAGCTATCTGGAGAGAAAACAGACGCAGCAGATAAATCAGGACAATAGCCAATGCTACTCCGCCGATCACATATTTCCGTTTCTCTAAAACATAATCTTTTGCCATACCTATCTCCTCACTCCTTCAACAGCCATAATACAGGTTATAGTCAAAATGGTGCTCGACACCACCCTTAACAGCAATAACGGTATGCTGGTAAATGAGAAGAACTCAAGAGTCAGTAACATAAAATGGTGAACAAAGACACTTACCACCAAATATTTAAGGAAAGAAGCAATTCCCATACTTTTCAGCGAAGGTACGATACTATCCAAAGTATCTCGAGGCGTAAACAAGCGAAGAAACAACGGACGTAGAAAAGCCAGTAGTACTGTCGCCGCCGCATTCATACCCGGGGTATTAGAAAAGATATCGATGGCAAGCCCCATACAGAAACCCCATACCATCAATTCGTTTCGGGAAGTACCGGAGTTAAATTTTAATATAAAATAAACGTATAGAAAAGGAGTAGCCACACCGGCTATGTGCACATTATTCAAGATCAGCACCTGAAGTAATATCAGACCGACAAACCATCCTACTCTATGTATATAGTTGATAATCATTGCGCCAAACTCTTTTGTTCCAACTCTTTTTGCTCTCTCTGACCGGTTCTTGCAATCACACGCACCTCACTCACCTTACCAAAATCCGTTGCCAGTTTTACCTTCAACAGATAGGAAAGGCCATCATTCGAATCGGCCATATCATCTACCGTACCAATCATAATACCTTCAGGAAAAACCGTGGAATAACCACTGGTCACAACTGTATCTCCCAAATTGAATTCGGCATGACGAGGCAAATCTTTCAAATAAGCATACCGGGCATCTCCATATTCCCACTTCAGGTAACCGAAATACTCACTACCCACAATTTTACAACTAATGCTGGATTTGCTGTTCAACACCGAAATCACCCGGGAATAGTGAGAAGAAGTTTCATATACGATGCCGACCACCCCATTACCGTCGACCACGCCCATTTCAGGACGGATGCCATCCTTCGATCCCCGATTCAGAGTGATGTAGTTATCTACCAGATTGAGACTGTTATTGATAACCCGGGCTTTGAAGATTTCATAGTCTGTATCCGACAAGTTTCGGATACTATTCAGCTCGGTTGAGTCAGAGAGATGTTTTACTAATGCATTCTCCAGATTGCGGTTCTGCTGCTCCAACTCCATGATGCGATCCAATAAATCCTCATTGACCGACTTCAGATGGAAATAAGAAGTTATTCCACCGGATACTTCATATACTTTGCCGGCAACTACATTGGCCGAACTGAAATAAACACTGTGTTGGTAGTGATTAAAGCGAAATAACAAAACAAAACTGATCACCTCCAACAGAATGAAGAGGAACCAGTGATTATATTTCAAAAGAAAGTTCAGTAAATTCCGCATAAAGACATATAAGTTACAAACTACGATCTACGAGCCACAAGTTCGTGCAGCAACTTACGCAACTGCCTCTCACTTATAGCTCGTAAACCGTAGTCAATTATTTATCTCATCAAGAATGAGAAACGGTCTACATTCTTCAATGCAACCCCTGTACCTTTAGCTACTGCATGCAACGGGTCTTCTGCAATGTGGAAAGGAATATTTATCTTATCAGTCAGACGTTTGTCCAAGCCACGAAGCAGCGCTCCACCACCGGCCAAATAGATTCCATTATGCACAATATCGGCATACAGTTCAGGAGGTGTATTCTCTAACGCACTCAGAATAGCTGTTTCTATCTTCGAGATTGATTTTTCAAGACAGTGTGCCACTTCCTGGTAGCATACCGGCACTTCCATCGGAAGTGCAGTGATACGGTTCGGTCCGTGAACGATATAATCTTCAGGAGCATCCTCACCCAGTTCGGTCAAAGCAGCACCCACATTTATCTTAATACGTTCGGCCATACGCTCACTGACTTTCACGTTATGCTGACGGCTCATGTATTCCTGAATATCGGCAGTCAGATCATCTCCCGCTATACGAATAGAGTTGTTCGAAACAATACCTCCCAATGAAATTACAGCAATCTCGGTAGAACCACCACCTATATCAACAATCATGTTTCCTTCCGGTGCTTCTACATCTTTTTCTACGATCACAGCCGCTGCTCCTTTTTCC